>Ga0137409_10000890_pt1 | contig 32766 bp, 37 predicted proteins | sample CZODoug1_16funga_FD_122059 | JGI IMG/M metagenome (GOLD analysis project Ga0137409, IMG submission 122059) | Vadose zone soil fungal communities from Angelo Coast Range Reserve, California, USA - CZODoug1_16fungal (Hybrid Assembly) | ecosystem: Environmental > Terrestrial > Soil > Vadose zone... | reverse complement strand
GAACTCGTATGCGCCCGCCTTCATGGCCTGGACCGCCGATTGAACCGTGCCATTGCCGGTCATGACAATGACCTCGATGTCCGGCTGCAGGCGTTTGATCCGCCGCAGGACTTCGAGGCCGCCAGCGCCGGGCAAGTTTAGATCAAGAAGGACAACGTCGATGCTTTCAGAATCAATGAGCCAAAACGCCTGCTCGGCAGATCCTGTGGCAGTGGTGTGGTATCGCAGAGCAACCGCAGCTTCTTTGCAGGCTTCGCGGACGAAGCGGTCGTTGTCAACGACGAGCAAGTTGAGTAGCGCGTGGCCCCCGACTGCAAGCGGTTGAACTGGAATGGGTGAAGAATGTGCGGTTGGGACAACTGCAGCGTTCATAGAAGAAACCTCCTTCGTTGGGTTTGGGCATCTTTTGGATTTCGACGGATCGGGGCCAGAGAGGGTGTCGATGCTCGGAGGTAAAATGCGAAGCGGAAGGTTAAAGAAGAGGCAGCGACTTATTTTTCTGAGTTCTTGCTCTTTGGATTCTGCTTCAGGTCCTTCAGGTCGCTGTCGCGTCCCAAAGCCCGTTTATTCGCTGTGAGGTCGTCTAGGGAAATGAAGTGGACCGGAACTGCGAAGAAAGTGCTCTCGACCTTTTTCGTCCAAGCATCGGCGAACTCAACGCCTGTGATTTCGGTCAGAATATCAATGCGCACCGGGGCAATTCCAATCTGATAGACAACCTGTGCGTCGGTGAACGTGTGGACAGTAATCCCGTCATGCTCGAGGGGAGCGCCAAACTTTGTAAGCGCCTCCACGAGTCGAGCCGAATTCTGCCCCGAATTGTGAACCCATATGTCGAGATCCTTGGTATAACGTGGCTCGCCATACTTCATGACTGCGAAGCCGCCAACGATCAAATATTCAACCTGAAATTCGTTTAAGAGTTGTAGCAGTTCTCTGTAGTGTGGGTTTTCTGCCATGGCTCACTTCCTCGGCTAACTCCACCAATTCCCAGGCGGCAGAAAAGATGGCTTCATCTCCCTGCTCCTGCCAAAACTCGATATCGAACGAACGATCCGGAAATTCACGCTCTACGAGTCGTGTCTTCCATGTCGAATTGTGAGGACTGTTCATTTAGCCTCTTCGAATCGGTTCAAGAGTCAATTGCCGTTCCGGACGACCTTACGCCTGCCGATCGCAGTCGTTCGCCACAATGAACACTATAAGGATATCAGGCGAAAGGGCTGTATTTTCTCCCCGCACCGGGGAGAATCAGTGAGTTAACCCAGCTGCTTCCTCAGCGGCGAGAACAACTTTCTTCAGACTCTCCAGACAATCCATTTGGTCAAGCGAGTTAAGTCGCAAGGAACGTAGAGTGGGAACCACAGCTTCCGGCCCAACTCTGTTCAAAGCATCTTCCAGTCGCCGCAGGCCCCGTTCCGCAGACTGCATCTGAGCCAAGACTCTATTGAGCAAATCAGTCTCTCGAATCTCTGATGGATTCCAGGCTCTGGCAACCGTTTTCAAGATTCCGCGGTACAACCGTCTGCCTAGCGGTTCTGCCATCGCCTCAATCTGCGACCAGCGGCAGCGAAAGCGGGATTGCGGTTGGGTGGATGGCCGATTTTCGCCATTCAACATCGACTCGCCTGCGAAAAGACGGCATCCACCCGCGCGTGGTGTCGGCAATTCTGGGGCACAGCAGGGTGCAACTGGCGCTGGATGTTTACGATCACTGTGATCGGGAGACCTGCAGCACGCCTTGAAAGCGGTCCAGTTGAACCCAAATGAACCCAAAACTGAGGCTGCCGCGTGAAAAGTGTCAACTGTATGGTAGGTGGTGAGCGCGGAAGGAATCGAACCTTCAACCTACTGATTAAGAGTCAGTTGCTCTGCCAATTGAGCTACGCGCCCGTGCAGTGTTTATGCGGGGTTTTAACGACTGGCGGCCTTGGCTTTGGCCTTCTGTACACTTAACTTGCCCTTACTTTTGGCCGGGCTGCTGGAACCGTTACCAACGGCAGGCAACGCTTTTGCGGCTGCTACTTCCACCAACCGCATAGCCCCCAGCACATCCGCCGTGCTGGTTATATTGTACCTGCGGAACACATCCACCGTCTTGTGGCCGGATATATCCATCGCGACTTTTTGCGAAACGCCCGCGCGCACCAGATTGCGAACGGCACTGCGTCGCAGGTCGTGCAGCCGCAGCCCAGTGTACTTGTGCCATTTGTAGGCTTGCCCCTCTACCTCGGTGCGCGTGCCCAGTCCTACACTGGCGCAAGCCTTTTCCCATTCCGTGCGCAGGTTGGTGCCGTCAAAAACTTTGCCGTGCTTGGGGTCAACATCCCGCAGCGCCGCGATAACTTCGCTGGGCAGTGGCAGCACGCGCGGCTCATCGTTTTTAGTTTGCGCTTCGTCCAGCGTTATTGTGCGGGCGTCGATGTCCACCTGCGACCAGTCGATGGATAGCGCTTCACCCTTGCGCACGCCCGTGTAATACATGAACGCAATCAGGGGGCGCAGGTATGTGGGCAGGGCGACCAGCAGTTCTTCAAACTTTTGTTGTTCAACCCAGCCCTTGCGCGCTGGCGGTTCCTTCAGCAGTTTAACCTTGGGCACCACCACAATCTTGCCGTACTCGCGTAGCAGGTTAAGGCCGCGTCGCAGTGCTTGCAGGCTGCGGTTAATCATGGCCGGGCCAACCGTATCGGCAGCGCGCTTCGCCTTGAACTTGTTAATCCAATCCACTGTGATGGCGGATACCGGGATACCGGGGTCGTCTTTGGAATATCCGCAAGCCGCGTCGAGTTGTGGCAACCCCACAATTGTTTCGGTACCATCCGCGCGCACTTCCAGCGTTTTGTTACCGCTGTCCGTGTAGTCCTGAATCAGCGCTGCGCGCAGGGCTGCGTATCGCAGCTTGCTGTCTACCATTGGTACGCCGCGTTCCGTGTCGCCCATAAACTTGCGTAGTTTGGCCAGCGCTTCTGCCTTAACGTGTGTGCCAGTAGACTTGCGCACCGCCTTGCCGTTGACGTACCACTGTGCCCACCACAACCGGCTATTCGGCCTGCGCATCAAGCATCCTTCCCCGCGTGCCCGTCTTGCCATAAGCCCCCTCGTGTACACCGAGAATCTATTGCTCTCCATGTACAGTTGGCGAGTAACACAAGTAACGGTCGCTTATGGCCTACAGGGCGGCCCGCAATTACCTCGGTACCATTCGCCGCACAATCCGGGCGCTATACGCTGAGGAAATGGACTGGAAAGAGTACGCGAAAGAGGTGAACTGGCATCACTATGCAAAGCTGCTCCCGCGCATGAACAGCGAGGAGCTGGCCTCTCTGGGAGAAGACATCCGGAAAAACGGACTACAAGAACCAGTGAGGTTGTTTGAACGGAAAGTAATAGATGGCCGCAACCGTGTGCTTGCCTGTATTCACGTGGGCATAAAGCCGCAGTTCATTCAATGGCACCCCAACGGAGTTTCCCCATTGGCATTCGTTATCGCGGAAAACTTGCAACGGAGACATCTCAGCCTAGGGCAACGCGCGGCGCTAGCGGCAAAGCTATTACCACATCTCCAGAGAGAAGCGAAGCAACGACAAAAGGCTGCGGGCAAGCACGGTGACAAAGGCGGGCGTGGCCGCAAGAATGAGAAACCCCCAGCGCAAAAATGCGCGAAGGGTTTTGGCAAGGCTTCCCAGATAGCGGCAGCTCGTTTTGGAATCTCCGCCCGGACGGTTGAAAAAGCCGCCGCTTTGGGCAAGAAGAACCCAAGCGTGCTGCAAGACATAATTAAAGGAAAACTCACCCTCCAGCGGGCAGACAAGGAAACCAACTCTCGCGGCCAGCTCCACAAGCGGTTCATCGCGCCCCCATTTACCGTCCTCGATGCGAAACAAGGTTACTGGACGAAACGAAAACAGGCTTGGCACGCAGAAGGCGTATGCGGTGGGCACAACCAACAGATGAACAGCAGCCAACCCGTCTCAGATAATTTCGAAGACAACTCTGCCTTTGACCCTGTCTTGGCTGAGTGCATCTACCGTTGGTTCGCACCACGCGGTGGACGTGTGTTGGACCCTTTTGCCGGGGAAGCCATCAAGGGGCTCGTGGCCGCGAAACTTGGATACAAATACACGGGGATTGAACGGCGAACAGAACAAGTTGAGGCGAACCGCAAGCAAGCAACAATGATGGGACTATCCGCGCGCTGGATATGCGCCAACAGCACCAGACTTTCCGCCGAGCTGCAAGGCAATGGCGATTTCGACTTAATCTTCACCAGTCCGCCATACTTCAACCTAGAAAAATACAGCAAGGATGACCAAGACGCCTCGGCTGTCAAAACATACCCACAGTTCCTTGCGCTGTACGAGGACATTTTCTCGCAAGCCGTGGCACGGCTAAAAGAAAACCGATTCGTTGTCGTCAAGATTGGGGACGTGCGCGACGAGAAAGGTTTCTACCGCAATCTTGGTGGTGATAGTGTTTCGATTTTTCTCCGTCTCGGCCTAAAACTTTACAACATGGCAATTCTAGTGACGCCTATTGGAACACTGCCAATGCGAGGTTCTGCATCGTTTGAGAAATACCGCAAGTTAAGCAATGCGCATCAATATGTGCAGTGCTTCTTCAAAGGGGAAGACGTTAAGGCGATACCGCACGAGCTTGGTGTACTAAACATCAGCGATGACACCTTGGCCGCGCCTCCGGCGAAAGGCGACAAAGCGAGAGCAAAAGCTGCTGGGGCATGATGGAATCCAAGGAGCTCCACTTTCCGCATAAACGCATCAGAGCGAAAGTCATTGCCGAATTCGCTCGAAGTGCCGCGTACCACGGCGTGGTTTGTTTTACATGCGGGAACGCTGCCCAGACATTGCGGGACCAGGGGCTGGAAGTAACTGAGGTTGGCCCACGTGGTGATTTGAATCCCAGCAAATGGTGGACCATCGCTGAAATCCACCGCACCTTCCCCCATCTTTTTGACGCAACAAGTGGCCACTTACCCATTCCGCTGTTGGCCGATATTGCAAAAGCATTCCGTGAGCACTTGGGCGATTTGCCATCAGGGCGTTATTCTGTGCCCAGCGGGAGCGGCGAGACAATCACATGCCTGCGTGTCGCATACCCCCTGCTCACGTTTGACGCTAGCTACGACAACAGCAAACCCGAAACTGTGCGCCATCCCGATGCACCACTTAACGCGATTGTGGACGCGGATTCAGTGCCCGCCAGCGAGGAAGAGAAGGAAACGATTGCTCGTTTGATGGATAAGTACGGTCGTCAGGTGACTTCTATCCCGCCCCGCACCGGTTTTAAACAGCAGCGCGCGTTTTGGGTGGGGGTAGCGCTGTTAGTGTTGGTCGCTGCCCTTTCATCGTTGGGTACATTTATGTTTCTCGCATTGCGCTAAGGGCAGCTTGAGAATTTTCTCGACTCTACCCTCCAATCTCCACTAGAGTCATTTCACTGTTTACAAAAACAGCGCCGCGCCGGGGGTGGTTGCGCCACCCGGCACTACAGGGCGGCAAGCAACGTTACGCGGGCGTAAGACCGGTATTTGCTTCGGCCTACCGGCTTGCAGCGCCCAGCCACCCCGCAGTTTAGGGCAAGGCATCCTGCACCAACTAAGGATGCCGCCGCTTGCCCACAAATCGCAAACAACCTAGAACCGTACCGGCCCAGCCCAGCCCGCTTGTGCCTCGCATGTTAAATGCAGCCGAAGCGGCCCGGTATTTGGGCATAGGCACCTTCGCCATGCGTGGCCTGCATTGGGAAAGCAAAGTGCGTGGTGTGTTCATCGGGCGCAGGCTGCTGTTCGACAAAAACGACTTGGACAAGTATGTCGATGCGCTCAAAAGCGCGGCATAAAGTTTCTGGCTGTGAGCGCCAGATTGCCCCACGCCAGCCGGGGCGCGTAACACGTGGCTGGCAGTATGTGGGTCGCGTACACATATCACGCGCAGCAAGCTATGCGGGGCTTGCAAGTTGGACAGCTTAGAGGCCGGGGCCGCTAAAGATTTGTCCAAAGTGGGGCGCGGCAATACTTACAACGCGCAAACAGTTTTTGTTGCACACACGGACGACTTGAAAGGATGACTAGAAAATGCAAGAAGAATTTTCTCACTACCACTGCACGGCGGAATGGCACTTCACCCGCTTCACTGGCCACGGCGCAACCTTGGCTCCCATCATTTACGATTTCGCATTCCACTTAATAAAGCTGCCACACAAACCGTATTTCTACGCCAGCACGCCCAACTTGGCAGAGTACTTTGGCGTGGACGAAAAGACAGTGCGCAAAGCCCTGCGCCTGTTGGCAAAAAGTGGATTCTTTGAACTTGTGCGTGCCATGCCGGGCCGCACAAATCAATACCGCCCTGTGCGCCATCCTGATTGGCAGACAAAGAATCCGGGGCGCTGTGTGGAACGCTTGGGAGTTACATACGGCGATGAAGACCCTCTTGGGCCAGTTTTGTATGCGGCCAGCGGCAGTAACTTCAAAGTGCTTGGGGCAAACGTGCTCAAAGGTATGCGCAACACGGGGCACAGCGACGATGCAATTGCAAAGCACTTCCACACTTTCTTGGAAACCGAAGGGCCGTTTACGCGCGAAGAATATCGCAACGGTTTTTTGCGGATGTTCATTGTGTACTTGCGCGCCCAGCCTGTGCAGGCACGGGCAGCAAATGCGTAATAACGGGTACCACATTTTGGGAGGGGTACCCCTCCCAACTTGTGGCCTTGCGCCCCTGCCAACCGTTGGCAGGGGGAACTACCACAATGTGGCAGGGGGAACTACCAACGGTTGGGAGCCTAGCTCCCGGCAGGGTGCCCGCCGCACAGGCGACGACTCCAGTGCCCGATTACAAGCACACGATACCGGGCTTCGCCTCCGGTTGGAGCTGGGCTTGGGGCTTTGGTGAACCTGTGGGCTACGCGCCCACACCGCGCCGCTACGCGCGGTGCGTCAAAGGCAACGCCAACCCCAGCACACTTGGCTGGGAAATTGAATATGGCTGATACGCCCCACCAACGAGCGGCAAGAAAACGCTGGCCAGATTACACCACCAACGGCACCGGGCAATATGCCGTCGTGTGCCCAGTGGTGCGCATCGTGCACCTTTACGACCTTGAAATGTGGGGCAAGGTTCACGCGCAGGATTCGCACAGCAATTGGGAATGCGCCGGTCAGCACAAATTGTATGTGGTGACGCCTGACTATCAGGCCGCGCAAATCTTGACGCGCCCGGCTGAGATTGAAAGGGATTAAGTGAAGCACAATTTCGTAAGGGCCACGATGTGGCTACCAACTGATGTCAATTTGAACGAGGTGGAATGGGATGACGACGGAGAAATGCAACAACCACCTGCGCCACGAAACCGAACGCGAAGCACTGGACCACTTGCGATGGGCGCGGAAACAACCCCACGGCAAAAACCTGCGCGCGTTAAACGTTTTCCGGTGCCAAATTTGCGACGGTTACCACGTTGGCCGCAGCGGCCTCAAAAAGCAAAGTGCGCCGGTGTCAAATCCCACGCCCGCAGCAAAGCCTCGAACGTTCGGTGAAATCAGGCGCAAGCTACGGCAATTAGAAAACCAGTGGGATAAAGCGCGCCGCCATCGTGCTTACCAGTTGCAGGCAATTGTGGATGCCGACCGCGTCTGTTTTGCCGCCGAGCAAACGCTGGTAGAGGCAGTGGTTGAGCAGCGCCAGCAACAGGACGATGTGCTGCGCGAGCTTGGCATTCAGATACCACCGGCCCCTAATCCGCTAAGAACGGGCCTATAATTGAGCTATTCCTACTAACGAAACCAACGCGACATCAGCACCCTTAACCGACGCCGTCATTGCCTCGCTGGCCCGACTGGTCGACGATGCCCAGTCGCCAACCGGTAGTCGTCAGCCAAGTCATTCGGAAATCGAGGACCAATTCCGCAGGGCAGACCTGCTAGAGGCTGACCCAAACCGGCTTGGACGCCCCATCGGCAAGGCGAAGCGAGTGCGTGGCGTGTTGCACTGGGCGATAGAGAATGACATCGAAAAGGGAGAACGACTCGTCTATCTCATCGTCGCGTTGGTTCGTGGCGTGGGCGGATTTAGGGAAGGTTCGAGCAACTTCGTGGGTGCCGAACCCATTCAGGACCTGCGGGAGGCATTCGCTACTGAAGGCTTTCATGTGTCCGAGACCGGGGAATTGTTGCCGGTCGTACTCGATACGCTCAGTGAGCAGGCCCTCACGGAAGCACTTAAGGCGTATGTGCGGCGTGCCCGACGCGGTGCCCTCGACGCAGCTCTCGTGACCGGGACTGGCAAGGACCTTGTTGAGGCCGTTGCGGCACATGTACTGGTTCAACGGTTCGGCAGCTATTCCTACCACGACAACTTTCCGACATTGGTGGGGCAAGCATTTGTGGCACTGGGTTTATGTGCAATGAAGAAAGCAAATCCGACGGCTCAGGAACAAATGGACTTGGCTTTGTATGAACTAGCCTGCGCCGTTAACCGCTTACGAAATCGACAAGGTACTGGACACGGTCGGCCTTTTCTTCCAACCGTCAGCCCAGCGCAGGCCCGGACTGCGGTACAAAGCATGGGACTTGTCGCGGCAAGGTTGATGGACGCCCTGTCTTAACTGGAACTGCTATCTACGAGCGCTAGGCATGAAATCCCGCCGGGGTGGGCTTGGCTCGCCATGCTTTGAATTTCTTGGAAATCCAGACAAGCGAAGGCACTACGACTACTGTCATCGCCGACGACCAGATTGCCCAGTGAGATACTATCGACCCCCACAGTTCGTACATATAGTCCGGTGAGACGGTGATAATTCTCGGCGGCTGAGGGAATTCTTTTAACCCCTGACCAACTCCGTCAACGAAAAGTTTGGGAGTCACGTAGAGGAGCAGATGCAGCTTGCCCGCCTTCAGCGGTGTAACCCTCCAGTCCCACTGGGTGAACTGGTTTGCTAATAGGAGCTGCTCATCCTTGCGGCCATCTGGGATGTTATCAATCTGAAAAGCAGATTTCTCTTGTGAATCAAGTTTCATTGAAACTAAGCAGGAAACTTTGGTGTTCTCCAAGACAACCGTTCCTGCTTCCAGTCCGCTCATTATCTGCACGTCATCTCCACGGCTTAAGCGGGCAAACACAAGAGACTGTTTGCCTTCCCGCATCGTTGCCGAAGGCGCGAACACCAACCGCCCTTCAACAAGCCTCTCACAATCTTGTTTTAGGACATCAGGCGCGTGTGGGTCAGAAATCGCGCGCTCTTCGTTTGCGGCCCGATTAGCCAAAGCTCTAGCTGTTTCGCGTTGGCGCCTCTCCAATTCAAGCAGCATCGCCCTTAAGTAGTTTTTCAGCTGCTCTTGGTCCGCCTTTGCGTGCGGGATTTCCCCCGTACGCCCGGTGTCTCCGGTCATCCTCTGATGGGGCATTACTTGTTCTTGAGTCAAGGGATAGGAGTATCGGTACGCATGTAGGACGGTCACCCTCGGGGTTTCCTCGAAGCGAACTTCTGGGAGCTGTGGAAGCGCTTGTTTGCCGGAAGGGGCTTTTGAGTGCTTGTGCCAGGAGCACGCCGTAGTGGCTACCAAAGCACCGCAAAGAAAGACTTGAGTGAGACGACACAGCATATAGTGCCGCAAAGCATACCTCTGTTGCAGCTTGTCGTCACGAATCATTTTCCACACCCATTTCAGCGGGCTGGTTGTGTTGCCGATAATGGGCAAGACACAACCCAAGCCGATAGATACACGCAGCCCCACCAATCAACCACCTAACCCGCTAACCCTGTGCCACCCCTGTCCAGCGCTATAAAAAAGAAGACACCCATCTGCTGTCCGCACAACACACCGCCGGAGGACATCGTCCTGACCTAATCCTACCCGGCCCAGCGTCGTAGTTATGGGTGCCCTGCAACCCCTGCTTTGCCCCCCTGTTTTGGCTACTTATCCACATCCCGGCCCAGTGCCACGACAGCCGTGGACTTAGTAAGGCCTTTGTTATCAACACGGACGCTTACAAAGGTGCCTGTGCATCGCATGGCTGCTGCATGTGATGTGTTATCAGACAGTTACAAAGAGGGGATAGGGAGGCGAAATCACTTTTTAAGCGATGCTGCACACCGCGCGCCCGCTTTTTTACACGTGTGCGCAGCAAAACACTCAAAAAGGGGTGCCAATCAGGGCGTAATCAGGGCTTAAGCCAAGCGCTTGGCGCGGCAATAAGCCAAGCGGTTGGAGGTGTCACACCCAAGCGCTTAGATATGACGACGCCGCACGATGCCGCAGTGATGTTGGGGCGTAGGGGCGGGCAAAGCACCAGCCCGGCCAAGGTCGCAGCGGCGCGCGCAAATGGACGACGCAAGAAGCGCGCGAAATCTGCGCGGCTTCAGGCACCTGCGCAGCAGCCGGTAACTCCGGTCCGCGCGCCCGTGCTAATCGAGCTGCACAAACAGGAGCACCAATCATGACCGCTAAACGATTCGCAGAAATTACCGTCAAGCTGTGGCGATTGTGCCAGCGCATTGACAAGCTGGACAGCGACACCAAAAAGCGTGGCTTCAAGGTGCGCAGCCGACGCAACCCCAACCAGCGAGCACGCACCATCACGTGGCGCAGGATGTACAAAACCGCGCAGCGATTGGTTGCGGATTAACCCCCGGCACACCGTGCTGGGCAATTTGAACGTGCAAACGCAAGTGTAAGTGCAAAGGAGAACAACATGCAGTGCCGAATCATCGCAACCGGCGAAATCAAACACTTCGCCAATAACGACTCAACCGCGCAAACACTGATTCAAGCAGGTGTGCTGGAGCATATCCAAAGCGACCCCGGCGAATGGGAGCGCACTGGCAACGGCGCAGTGCTTCCAAAAATGGAACCAACCCCAGAACCGCAATGGTCAATTGGCCTGTTAACGCAAAGCGGCCTCCGGCAACCGGTTCCCGGCATCACCTACCGATGGCTCGGCCAATATCAAAGCTGGACCGGCGAACCACGAGGCGTGGAGACAGGTGAGGCATTTGGCAAACGTCCGGTGCCAGAGGAAATTTCTGCGGCCTACGAAAAGCAATACAAGGAATTTTGGACCGCCGAGCGGAAGGCGGCTATCGCGCGTGAATTAGCAGCGGCACGCGAAAGACAGCGAAGTGGAGCATAACTATGTCTGGTAAGCACGAACAACGCACTTTTTCTGGCATTGAACTGCGCGCAGCCAACGACTTTGCGCTGGTAGGTGTTGCTGCTGCATACGACGTGCTGAGCAACGATTTGGGCGGGTACCGCGAGCGCATCGCCAAGGGCGCATTCACACGCAGTCTGCAAGCGGGCGGCGACGTGAAGTGCCTGTTTAATCACGATGTGAACCACATCCTTGGCCGCCTCAAAAACAAAACGCTCACGCTGACGGACACACCAGCCGGGCTGGCGTTCCGCTGCCAGCTTAACAAGCTGGACTCGGGGCACCAAGGCATTTACGCGATGGTGCAGCGCCGTGACATTGATGAATGCAGCTTCGCCTTCACTGTCGAAGAAGGGGGCGATACTTGGGACGATTTTATGGACGAACGGGGCATGCGCCAAAAACGGCGCACGCTTACGAACGTCCATCTGTTTGACGTTTCGGTTGTCACGTATCCGGCATACGGCACGGGAACTTCTGCCGAAGCGCGAACGGCTCAATACACCATCGCGGAAGATTGGCACGCGCGTGCACTGCGCAAGGCCGCAGAGATTAACGCGGTAGTTGCGCGCGACATCGCAGCCGGTACGTTTGTGCGGCCACGAAACGATGCCGAGCGCAGACAACGCGCCGCTGCAATCGGCGCACAAATCGCGCGCGATGAAGGCGCAGGTTTAGTGACCGGCGAATGCGACAACAGTTGGATTCGCGGCGTCATGCGCGAAGCGCTTGAGGATTTGTAAAAAAAGGGGAAAGCTATGAACGCTGCATTGGAGAACATCAGCACAGCAGAACTGGAAGCCACACTGGCGGCCCGTCAAACAGCCGCCATAAGCAAGGCGAACGAGCAGCAGCGCCAAACGTGGCAAGCCCATGAAGATGCCGTGCAGGCGCGCAAGGAAGCCAACCGGGTCGCATGGGCCGTTCAGTCCCCTTACGACTGGGGCACGCTTCTTGCCAGCGCCGGTATCCCTGTGGCCGCTGCCCGCATTTTTGCGGAATGCCTTGCTGTGATTTTCAAGCGTCTTACCGCTTTGGAATCTTTCGAGCAACGCATCAAGGCTTTGGAAAACACGCAGCCCGCGCACATGCGCGATGTGGTCAGACGATAAGTTTTACTGCCCGGCAACGGGCTGTGAGCACAAGTGTGAGCGAAAGCCCCGGCTACCAATTGAGCCGGTAACAAAGCGCAGACAGTTGGGCCAGATTGTGCGGACCCTGCGTGATAACCCGGATAAGGCCGTCTCGTGGCAGGTCACGGCGGCCCCGGCCCTTCCCTAACACCACGCGCCCAATCTGTGAGCTTCAAGAATTGTCCCGCCTTCAAGGAACGCCAGCGGTATCGTCACGCGCGTGACCTAACCGGCATGCGCTACGGGCACCTGCGCGTCCTTACTTATGCTGGGCGCAACAAGAAAACGAACAGCATTTTGTGGTTGTGTGAGTGCGATTGCGGGGATAGAACTGTCATCCGCACGTCAACCCTGTGGCACCAACAACGCCGTACCTGCGGCTGTGGTTTGTGGAAACGCAAGCACGGCCATTGCGGTACGCGCACCTACTGCTCTTATCAAGCCATGCTGGGTCGCTGCACAAAGCCCCACCGAGACAACTACCCAGATTATGGTGGGCGCGGCATAACCATTTGCGCGCACTGGCGCGGGCCAAAGGGGTTCGAGCACTTCCTCGCTGACATGGGCGAACGCCCACTCGGTAAAACGCTTGACAGGAAAAATGTGAACGGAAATTACGAACCCTCCAACTGCCGATGGGCCACTGACAAAGTGCAAAACAACAATAGACGCACCAGCAAACGAAATCGAACTGCTTCCGCATCAGAAGCCGCAGAAATTACTGGCATCCCGGAGATTATCTAAATGGAATATCAATTCGGTGACCATCGTCATCGCCCAGTGGACGCGCACTATACAGGCGAGGGCTGGGTAAGCAACGGGATTGCTTTTAGCGATTATGACCGGATGTCCACCCACACGCACAAGCAGTCTGGTGAACGCAGATTGCCCACGCCCCAGTGGGCAGTGAACGACACCATGCTAAAAGAAGTGCTGGTGCGCTACATGGAAATACGCGCGGGATGGGCTGTCCATCCGGGCGACGGTACACCTACTGAACGGCTGGCAGCGGCAGAAGCAGCCATCAAAAGCAAAGTGTCTGACCTAATCGCAACTGTGGGCCACTTGTCGGGCCAATACGTCGCAGCCAAGAAGCTGGTTCCACCGCCACTGCGCAGACTGCGAGCGCTGGAAATCCAGTTGCAAAGCCTTGACACGCGAATCTGCATGGCAGAAAAAGGCACCACTGCAACCCTGTTGGGTGTGGTGTATCAGTATTACCGCGTGGGTCTGGATAGTGTCGGTGTGGGCATGGAGCTTGGCATCCGGCCTCCGCATGTTCGACAAATCCTTGCGAGGCTACACGTCGCGGCGGAGCGGTTGGAAGCAGAAAAAAATAATGGAAATGTGGCTGTACTGGCCTTGCGCGCCACACCGTCTTCTAAGCCCACCGGATTCGTTGACCGCTTTGGGTCGCAACACAATTGTAGCCCGCAACACAATCGGCGCGCCGCCGCAAAACCCAAAGGCACGTTTTCATTCGCATTCACCTTCCCCACGTTGCCGCCGGGTAGCTACAAGGTTGTGTCCCTGCTTACGCACCACGTGCACTACCGGACACAGCAGTGGGGCTGCCGGTGAAGACGGCAATGCGCCGGGGGCTGGTTTGCCCATTCCGGCGGCTAAGTGCGGCAACCCATGCCGTCCACCACTGCACGTGGTGACACAAGATGCTGAAATTTGGACACGCTGTTACGCTGACCGCGCGACGCCGCCTCAGAATCGGCACCAATGGACGGGTACAGGACTGGGTACCAAAATGGCTGGAAACCTAGCCAAAAGAGAAGTTTACGATATAGGCACCGCTGGCGCGAGAGGGGATTTACAATATCCGTGAACCCGTCCTCACCCGTTGGCATCCAAGCTGCTGGAGTGGATTCGTGCTATATTGGGCCGCTCGCATTTCGGATGTGACTATCGTCACTGTCAAAACAAACCACCCGCGTCGATACTTTATGGGGTTCCCCACCGCGCGGCGTCGTATACAAAAGGTGAGCAAACATAGTGTTGCGTGAGGTCTTAAAATCAGCAGGTCTGAATGCGAAAATTTGCGCAGACCTCATTGGTGTCGACCATACCTTGTTTCATCAATGGGTGGTCGGACAGCGTCCCATTCCGCCTTACATTGTCCCAGAACTGTCTAGCGTTCTTGGCGTTCCGGAACAAGCAATCCTCACATCCTCGTCAGGGACTGGCAGCTCAGAGAATGCCCCTGCGATTTGGTTCAAGTTTCGGTCCGGAGACAGGCTGACCGAGGCCGACAGAGAAATTGTGGTGCTCATCCGCAGAGTTGCCTACTTTATGGAGGAGCTCGAGGTTCTCACCGAGACCCGTTATGTCACTTGGAAGGCTTTGTTCGAGACTGCAAGGAAAGAAGTCAATCGTCAGGCCTCCCCTAAAGAGCAGGGCAAGATTGCAGCGCAAGTCATTCGCGCCGATAGACAGTTTGGATTCCCCTTCCGGACAAAACAGGGTCTCAAAGGAGCTGGAGATATCTTTCGGGACAATCTCCGAAGTATCGGTGTCCGCATAATTGAAACTCCGGTGCCTACCTCCCAATTGGAAGGTTGCAGCTTTTATGTTGGCGCGCCCGGTTCAGAGCGTCCATGCCTTTTTGCCAATTCTTACAAGCAGACTTGGTTCCGACGAAATTTGGTCCTCATGCACGAGCTAGCACACGCGATTTTTGATATCGACGGCAGTGCAGCATCTTTGGATTTTTCAGGCGATGCGGACAAAAGGGAGCTGGAAGAAGTTCGGGCACAAGCCTTCGCCCTTGAAGCGCTTGCTCCGCGTGAGGTATTGAATCACATTGCAAGAACGAACGGTTTGAAATGGAACGCGCTGACAAATCAAGACATCGCTATTCTGGTCGCAGCCTCGCAGGTTGAACAAGGAACCGTCATAAAGGCAGCGTTGGAAGCCGGATTTATTGACGCCAATTTAGCGGAAAAATATGCGACGGCAGAGACCCATGAATTCCTAAAGGAACTGACCGAGCGAGCGCTAACTACGCAGGAGTTTATAAAGGCTCGCGTAGGCGAAAACCAAATCATTTCTGCTGAATTTCGGACCACGACAATCCCATCGCGAGCGTTGCGTCTACCCCTACCGTATGTCACGAAAGTGGTCAACTTAGCCTCCCAAAACGAAATCAGCATCGGAAAAGCTGCTCAGATGTTGATGGTCGAAAAGGATACGTTCAAAGAACGTTTTGGGTCGGCTGTGCAAGAGGCGATTGCATAGGTGGATAGCGCGGCGAGCCTTCCTCTCGGAGCGAAGAATCCAGATTTAATCCTTATCGACACAGACTCACTTTTGCAGCTCTTAATCGCGGACCAGGTTCGTCTCCTTCATTCCATCAAGAAGCGATTTAATATTCAACCCGCGATTGTCGAAGCGGTAGAAGCCGAGGTACGCAAGAGCAAGAAGTTTAGGTCGCAGTTTACAAAAGAACTTCAAAAGGCGCTGGACAACGGCACGATTGTTGTATTGGACACGCGCACGCTACCTGCCTATGTGACCACAAGCCCTGATGCTGTTTTCAACATGATTCAAACGAATGGTTTTAGCAATGGACGACTTGGACTTGATTACGGTGAGGCCTACAGTTTCGCAGCGGGAGTAGCTCTCGGAATACCGATGGTAACAAACGACATGAATGCAGTTCGAACTGCCCAAAAACGCGGAATCCAGCTTCCCACGAATCTTTTGCGTACTTACGATTTGATTGTGCTCTGCCATCAGTTCGGGGAACTGACTGAGCACGATTGCGACGAAATACGAAAAACTTTGGTGGGCAAGAATGAGTTCGTGCCCGCAGCATTCGAAAAAACATCTTACGGGAAGGGCTTGACCAGCTTTTATCCACGCATTCACGATGGCTCCAAATCAGCCTTAGGAGCTCCTGTTGCAGTCCATCAGTTGGATGTTCGCATAACGATTAACCCTCGCTCGTAAATTGGGGCCTTTTCATCAGAGCCGTCGTTGTGTGACCGAGGGAACTCCTGCCGGGGCGAAAACGGTGCAGCCACCACCTAGGAGTTCTGCTTTCAGATACGGTATCTACTTTGAAACGTTGGTCGAAGATTGCGACATCATCACATGTTCTTAATTGCGAAAGCGAGTAGCAGAGAAAGACCCAGCAAGAAGCTCACGTGTGCAATCCTGCCAAGCCATCTCCAGAAATGCATATAGAAAGTTTCCCAGCCTTTGGCGGACTTGGCCTTCCTATCGCAAATGGCGGCGGCTTCCATCCGATTAGAAACCACTTTCGCAATTTGCTCGGGAGTAGTTGGAACCTTGGTTTGGACACTTATTGTGCCGCGCGCGAGTGTGGGGTATTCCTTGGCGTCAGTCTCGAATTTCTCCTTTTGTGCGTTCGCAGTTTGCCATTCAAGGAAATAATGACTGTAGTAGCCATAAACGAAGGACCAGAATAGCGAGCAAGCAGCACAGGTCATTAGCGAAATCCAACATGCCACGAGCCAGCGTGGATGTTGAACAGGTTTCGATAAACTCTTCAGGTACCCAGAAACGTCACACTTAGTGCCAACGTGCCACTAGAAAATAAGGCTAGGCTGTTATAGAACTTTTCGTTGGTGCTTCGGTTTTCTGCGCTGCCCTTGTACTGCTCCTCTGAAGCAGTGGCTAAACTGTCCGCAGCTATTGTTGTGCGCTGCTGGGCAAAGTGTTGGTCGGGATTTGTGTAATCAACCATCCTTGAGTTGTGCGCCCTCATTGTACTCCGGTTGGAAGCTGGTACTGCTTGTTGCAGCGGCATCGTGCTGCCCGCCTGCCGTGGTTTACTAACATCTCCAGCCGCAGTAAGCTGGTGTCCGGGAGCCATTCGTGAAGGTAATTGAGCTTCGGGGCAAACTGGAAATGTTTTTGGTTGAGCTGGAGAACCACGCTCAGCTTTGGAAACGGTCACTTGACGATACCTTTCCCGACTACCCGATTGCCAATGGTAGCGTGCTGCGCCAGCAATCGAACGCTTTAGCTCGTCAACTCGGTATGCTACGTCCGTTTATCGACCGGTTCGGGTTGCCCACCACCATGACAGCCGCTGGCACGCAATGGGATATATATGATTCTGCTGTTGCACTTGATGTGGCCATTCGCAAGGGGCATTCCATTGAAGGTGTGGTTCCACAAATTCATCAAATGCTAGGGCGGCTCGACGCAATGGACCCCAATGAAGAATTTCGCACTAGCGCGACCTTCTCAGACCCGTCCAACTACCACGTCGAAAAGGGTGCTCCCTCATCGCACCAAAACCCTCTAGTGTTTATCTCCCATAGTAGTAAAGACGCTGCACTTGCGATGGCAATTGTGGAACTCTTGAAGACTGGCCTCGGATTGCTCGCCAATCAAATTCGGTGTAGCAGTGTTGACGGAAATAGACTCCCGGTAGGAGTTAACTCGGAGAGCAAACTCCGGGAGGAGGTAAATGCTGCGAGCGTGGTCGTGGGCCTCATTACTCCAAATAGTCTGTCCTCCAGTTTTGTAATGTTCGAGCTGGGCGCGCGTTGGGGCGCGAATTTGTTTGTCGCCCCGATACTGGCTGGGGTCAGGGCAGGTGAACTCAGTGGTCCACTCAGTTTGTTGAATGCTCTCTCCGCCAGTAATGAATCACAAATTTGCCAACTCCTTAGCGATATTTCAAAGCCGCTTGGATTGGCCCTTCAAGATGCTAGCGCCTACCTGAGACACGTTGCGGCAGTGAAGGTGCTTGCCGACCGTACGCTGCCCGCCACGGCAGCGGTCGTGGGCAAGCCGGAGCCAGAAATCCGGCAAGTGGGTGCGGTTAACTACTATTTTGTTGGCGACAAGGGACCCTACTGCCAGCCATGCTATGACGGAAAAGAGAAGCTGGTCATGTTGACGCCCCCACAAGATTGGAGTGGTGGCGTTCGCAGGAAGTGTGAAATTTGTAATAAATTCTTCTACGAAAAGCCGATGACTGATTTTGCAGGGCCACTCTATATAAGGTAGGCATGGCAAGGCTGTCCACCCTTACCGCATATGTTTCGGGATATCACGAACGTAAACCCAGCCTGTACCTTGGCAAGCCGTACACCTGCCGGTGCGATTATCCCGCGCAACGATATCGTCCGACGGTGGGTCGCCTGTACCGTTGCAATACCTGCATTTTTCCCAATCGCCAATGTTTAGGGCGCTACTCCAACAGCCCTTGCAGCGTTTATTTCCGCTCAGCGTGCGCCTGCATGGTTGGTTTATCACGTCCGCCGAGAAGGAATAGGTATGGCAGTTCGTGCAAACCGCTACCGGTTTACGTCTCTTCTCTTCAGGCAATGTTTCCTGCATAGGGTAAGTGTACAAGGGCGGGTGTGCTGGCAGAACCAAGCCCGCATCAACGCTGCCTGTACCCTTATCTGTACACTACGGGTCGGCGATTTGAGGCAACATGGGGCAATGGCTGGCAACGTAACCCACTGAAAAATATAACCGCGCCAAGGGAAACGCGCGGTTAAGAGTCAGTTGCTCTGCCAATTGAGCTACGCGCCCATTGCGAATGGGATGGCGGGAACGAACTTCGATTATAGCATTCGCGCTCCGCACTTCCGGTGAGTGTCCACTGCATTCGGGAGCAACTTTCTTGTTCCGGCTGGGTTATTCTCTGTTCAGGAGAAATCCTATGACATGGAACAAGTTCGTCCTGCCGGCTTTGCTCGGCGTAATCGCGCTGGCGTCGGCACTCGCGCAAACTACCACTCTGCCTCCAGAGCGTCAGAAGAATTCGGCCCATGGAAATGGCACCGTCATGGGCACGCCTCCGCTGCGGACACCCAGTACTACCGGCATTCCTGGCACTCGGTCCACCGGCGGCACTAATCGGCGGGAGCCGTGCTGGAAAGTCGCGGGAGTTTCACAGGCGGCGATGGAGCAACGCCGCACTCTCTCGATGCAGACGCGGGAGGAGGTTGAAGCCGTGTGCGCGGACGCGGCGCTTTCGGCCGCGCAAAAGCAGGTTCGCATTCGTGAAATTCATCAGCAGGAGAAGCAACAGATCGACGGCCTGATTTCACCGGCACAGCGCGAAGCTATGCATGCCTGCCAGGAGCAGCGCGGCGGTGGAGGCGGCGGGGGGTTGGGCGGCGGGGGAGGCGAAGGCCCGTGCGGCGTACGTTCCGCAGTCGGAAGACGCGCCATCCCATCCGCATCGGGTTCCGTAATTCCAAAAGACTGAGAAAAGACGGGCGGAGTCTTGCCCTTCGGTGGGATGAATCCCGCAATGGTCCGCTGCGGGATTTGTGTCTAGGCGGACGCTGCTTCGCTCTCCCGCTCCCGCACGCCGGAATTGGATCCAGCGACCGGTTTGCGCATGGGCAGAACTTCCGCCGAAATGGTAAGCCGCTTCTCGATCTTGCCAATCACCGGCGCGTCGGGCGCACCCATTCCGGGCATGGACGCGAATCCGTTCTCTTCGCACGCTCGATCGATCATGCGTTGCTCGCGTGGACTCAATACCTGATGGGGCAGCGAGGGGAAATTTCGGAACATCCAGAGCACGTACGCTCGTTGCTTAAAATTTAAACGAACAAAACGGGGGCCGATCGGCGTGTCCACCTGGAGAACGCCTTCGACGAGTTTATCAATCCACATGACCTAACCTACCTAGGAAGATGGTCAATTTCGAGAGCCTCTTCTGAGGCACGCCATTATTGCACCTAAGGATGGGCATTGGAAAGAAAATCTTAAAATAGTTCGGGCGCGGAGAGGAGCAGTGGGGTGGTGGTGGTGGGTGGTGATTAGTGATTGGTTCACGTATGAAAAAAGACCCTGCTGTTGAAGCTCCTCTCGGACGGATCGGTACGGTGTTGCTGCCTTTCTAGCCACAACCACTAATCGCCGACCACTGTCCTAACCGATTTGCGGCAGCAGTTCGATTCGGTCCAGCGTGGCCGCAATCCCGACTCCTTTGCCGTCGGCCTGCTCTACCCGTACAACGGACGCCTGGCAGAGCGCCCATCCTCCCGGACCCACCAGGCCGGGCGGCAGCATGACTACCAATTCCAGCTTTGAGCCTGCCGCCATGCCGGTCTCGGAATATAGGAAGATACCGTTGGAACTGAGGTCGCGGGTGAGGCCCGGGGTTTCGGTGCCATCCGATTTTCGTACTTTGACGGGCGTCTGCACCGGCATGCGCCGGCCAGAACGCCTTTCCGAATGTTCCGTTGTCATAGGTCGCCCCGGAAGTGTATCTCGTTCCGTGGCCCAGCGGGGACTCGAATTACCTTGCTGCTACTGGTTCCGGGGCCGGAGCAGCCTTTTCCCGCGTCCCGGCAGCCGCTAGTGCCTGCTCCAGGCTGGGCAAATTCATCGTCCGTAGCCGGTCTTCGGTCGCCCGGCTCTTGTCGGTCGCTCCGGTTTCCTTATAAGCCCGCGTCAGCAGGACCAGAGTTTCCGGGTTGTCCTGGTCTTCTTCCAACTCCGCGACCGCCTCTTTGAAGTTCCCTTTCGCCGCCAGCATCTCGCCCACAGCGCCATGCCAGCATTCCTGAATTACGCGATCATGATTGTCGGACGCCAACTGCCCCAACTGATTGAGGGCGACTTGCGCAGCCTCCTGCTTTCCGGCCTGAAGCGACCGCGCCGCCCGCAGACGTAGGATGCGCGCCCGTTCCTCGTCGCGGTCCGAAGCCGCCAGATTCTGACGATGAGTCAGAGCGTCCTCCGCTGCTGTCAAGTGATCGAGGGCTTGCTGGTCGTCGGTCCCATACTGAGCCATGCGCCGCAGGGCCTGCGCTTCCTGCAATTCGTAGGACTGACTGTGCGCCTCCACGGAAATCCGCCACAACTGGCGATCCGCCTCGACGTAATTTTTCTCCCGCACCCAGGTGATGGCTTTCTGCATCCGGTAGTCGAACCGGTTCGCCTGATCCGGCTCGTTGTCGACTGCTTTATCGTACTCCAGCCGTGCCCGCTCCTGATCGCCCATAAGGGCGTAGGTGTCCGCCAAACCGATCTGCGAAGTGTTGAAACTAGCGTCAATCTTCAGCGCCGCACGATAGTGCTCAATTGCGTCGTCAAACCGCCCAGCCATGCGCAGAATCTCACCATAGGAATCCTGCGGATTAGGCTCCTTCGGCAAGAGCGCCGCGTAGCGATCCATCGACTCCAGCGCCTCGCCAAACTCACGATTGCGTGCATGCAGATACGCCAGATTGTTCAGCGCGGGAGCAAAATCCGGATCGATGTCGAGCGATTTATGCAGCAGATGATGCGCCTGCTCATTGCCCTGTACACCCATCAGCCAGTTCGCCGCTACGTAGTAGACATGCTTGTCGCGTGGAAACATCGCGACCATATCGTTCATCGCCGCGATCCCGTCCAGGAAGTTCCCTTCCTGAACCGTGGCGATCCAGCGGATCATGAGCTTCTCGCCCGGCGACACCTTGGCCGCCAGCTGTTTCGCCTGCTCACGCGCGTTGCGGATTTCTTCCGGATCCCGGCTGTTGAGCGCCAACATGGCAAACGCCGCAGCAAATTGCGGATCTTCCTTCGTCGCCGCCCGCCATCCGATGGTCGCCCGCCCCAGGTATAAGAGCTCATAATCCTGTAGAGCGCGCTGATACAAATCCCGTGCCTTGACCGAAGAAGTCGTCAGCGGCATCGCCTTCACGGGCAGGGTCTTGCTCTTGGAGGCCTTAGCGCTTTTGGCAGGTTTGGCGTCCGCATCATGCTCGTGAGCCACCGCCAGCCGCACCGTCAAAAGACAAATCACCACCACCAGCATCGCTGAGATTTTCCGCAGCATAGCCCTCTCGCTCGATCAGAATTTAGGGGGAGAACAATGAGAGCGTAGCACTTAGCTGGTAGGTCCAAAAGGACACCGGAGGTCACCACCGGCCCAGCACTTCTGGGCGTAGGGTGGCATTGGCCGGGAGACGTAGCCGGGTCGTGGGGGAGGAGGGCTAGAAGAAGAAAAGCCCCTCTCGCGCGGGCGAGAAGGGCTTCGGTGAAGGAAACTCTGGAATGCTAGAAAGTGATCTTGGCCGAGAATTGCACGCCTCGCGGCCCACCGCCTCCCAGAAAAGGGTTGCCGATGCCCACGTCGCCGGTAGCGGCGAGTGGCAGGAAGCCAATGCCGCGACCTGCAGATGGATCTTCAGGCACGACAATCCCATTGGTCGCTGGATCCGTGATGAAATTCGGCAGGTTTGGATTGGAGAAATTGGGATGATTGAACATGTTGAAGAAGTCCGCCCCGATTTGAAGATTCATCCGTTCCGTCAGAGCGGTTCTCTTGAAGATCGAGAAGTTTAGTTCTTTAAACGCAGGACCGCGCAGCGAGTTGCGTCCCATGTTGCCGAAATGGCGAGTGCCCGCGCCGCAGTTGCTATCGCCAGTGGTCGGCAATGGTGGGTTTGGCGGATCAGGGATCGTTAGAGCGGTCGAGTTCCCAAAAGTGCACGGCACCTGGAACGATGACAGATCAACTCCAAAGGGTCCCTTGCCGTAACGGATTGGGCCGACCACGTCGGGTCGATCAAAACCTTCACCAGAGCCGGAGTAGTCTCCTTCGAAGTTATAGTTCAGCTGGTAGGGCTGCCCATCTTGCAGGTTCAGCACGCCGTTGATGCCCCAGCCGTTTTTCAACTTCGTCCAACTGCCACCGAACGCGGGGAAATCATAGCCGAAGTTCCAGCTGAAACGCCGCCGAATGTCGAAATTCGAATTGCCTCGTTCTAATTGCGCCGCGAGACTGTTGTTCGGCTGAGAGGCATTGGGAATGAAATCCTCACTATCGCTCGCGTTATCGATCGAATGGGACCAGACAAAGTTCATGGACGAAGTGACACCGCGCCAGCGGTTTATCATCACGCTGGTCTGCAGGGCGTGATAAGTAGAGCTAGCCGTGGACTCTTCTTGATTGACGTAGAAAAAATTCCCAAATGGCCGCGGCACGTTGAAGTTCACTCCGTCTGGGCCGTCGAAACCTGCGATGTCGCAGTTGGGGGCGGTCTGTCCGTTCGTGCATTGCCCGAGGTCAAAGGCCGTAATTGCCGTTTGGCTCGGCTGGTTAATGTCGCGGAAGCGGAAGAGTTTTGTGCCCCGCGCCCCGACGTATCCCACCTGCATGACCGCTTTACCAATTTGCTGCTGCAAGTTCACGTTGAAGTTCTGAGTATAGGGAGTACGAAGGTTCTTGCTCGCGCCGAAGAAATCTGTCAAGCCCGTAAAGCTGGAGAAGGCTGGCGTATTGGGATCGAATGGAGTTCCATTTGCCCCGGACGTCACGATGGGAGAGGGTCCAATCCCGGTGTAGGAAGCCCCTGGACAGAACGCGCAGTTGTAGGGAGCATGGCCGATAAAAATGTCCTGCGCGAACGCGTCATAAAACAGGCCCCAGCCGGCGCGAACCACCGTTCGTCCTTTGCCTGTAACGTCGTAGGCAACTCCGATGCGGGGAGCGAAATTGTTGTAGTCCTTGTCATACAGCTGGCCAACAGGATTCTGCCCACCACCATTGATCGTTGGATCAAATTGGTAGAACAGGTGGCTTCTTTCGCTCGGAACACCAAAGTAGTCCCAACGTAGCCCGTAATTCAGAGTCAGACGTGGCGTCCAGCGAAAGCTATCCTGAGCGTAGAAGCCGTGATTGTTTTCGACAGTATGACGTCGCGTGCTGCCTTGGGCGATCTTGCCCCCGTCGGCGGTGCCAGCCAGGAAGTCACTGAGATTATTGAAGCTGAACCTTCCTCTGAAGGTATTGTCCTGAGTCAACGCGATCGTTGTCCGGCGGTACTCGTAGCCAAACTTGATATCGTGCCTCCCGGACTTCCAGGAGAAGTTGTCGATAAAGTGCCAGTTGGAATCCACGCGCGAACGCGGGACTGAGTTGGTCGCGCCAATCACGGAAAAGCCCGTGACGCTTATCTTGGGAAGGCCGAAATCAAAGGGCGAGGTAACGCCCGTATTCAGGCCGATCGATGAAGGGTTGAAACTTCCGTCCTCCGGAAAAAACCCTTCTACAAAACGGTTCCAGCCCAACCGTGCTTCATTCACTTGGTTCGAGTTAACTACCTTCACAAAAGAAAGAGAAACGAGCTGGACGCGCGTGGGCGTGACCGTGTTGAAGCCCGGCAGCAACCCGCCGGCTAGCTGAGCGAATGGAAAGCTCTGGTCGCTATCGCCAAAATAATAGCGGCCGGTAAGGAGATTGTTGGCGTTGAAATTGTGATCAACCTTTCCGATCATACTGTCCACTCGGTTCTTGAAGAGCGTGGAGAGAGCAAGGTTGGCACCATTGGGGCAACCCTTATCAAACAAATCCCAGTTCGGGTCTGTTTGGGTCGGGCGAGTCCCTAGATTCGGAGCGGGCCAGGGATTTCTCGCAAGCAACTGCTGGATCACAGAATTCGAGGCGCCGCCATCGAAAGCGATGCGGTTCGGCTCAGGCACACAACTGGTCCCCGACTGCGCTCCCGACTCCCGCTGTCCTTCATAGTTTACGTAGAAGAACGTCTTGTCTAATAGGATCGGACCACCCAGCGATCCGCCAAACTGGTTGTTGTGGAATGGGTCTTGCGATCCAGCGGTGTTGAAGAAATTCCGCGCGCCACCCACCGAACTCGTGCGATTGAACTCAATCGCCGATCCATGCAGATGGTTGGTCCCGCTTTTGGTCACAATGTTGATAACGGCACCGCTATTCCGGCCGTACTCTGCTTCGTAGTTTGAGAGCACGCGCAGTTCAGCCACGGCGTCAATCGGCAGAATCGTTGCGGGATCGCCGAATACGCCCGCTTCGTTGATCGCAGGATCGTTACGGAAGCCGTCGTTCATGTCGGTTCCGTCGAGCAAGAAGTTGTTCGCCCGCCCGCGCGAACCGTTCATCGAGAAGGTTCCGAACGAGCCGGGAGAATCGGAAATCTGATCGGGAGATCCAGCGACGCCGGGGTTCAGATAGATCAGCTTGGTGTAATCGCGGCCATTGACCGGAATATCCTTGATGGTGTCGCTGGTCAAAGTTCCGCCCAGTTCCGCGGATGTGGTCTCGACCTGGGGCAGCAAATCTCCTGCGACCTCAACCTTGACCGCCACTTCGCCCGCCTTGAGCTGGGCATCCACCCTGCGTTCGGTGGCCACGTTCACCTCTACGTTACTCGCCACTGAACTTTGAAAGCCGCTCTGCGTAATGGTCACCGCATATGTCCCGATCGGCAATTCCGGGATGGCATAGCTGCCGTCGGCGCTGGTGATGGTGGTGCGCTCCTGTCCCGTGCCAACGTTGCGAACTCTTACCGTTGCTCCGGATACGACTGCACCGGATGGATCGGTCACTGTGCCGAGAATCGTTCCGCGGAACGTCTGGGCTATCAGCGTGGCCGCCGTGAGGAGGACAAAGATCGTTACAAGACGCAGTTTCATAGCCTGCTTCTCCTTCGCCGCAAGCTTCGGCTCGCGGACAAATCATCGCTTATTTTTGAGAACGGGAAATTATAGACCGTCCGCGCCCAGAAAATCAGGGCGAACTTCATCGAATAACCTTATTGCCTGCATTACCTCTTTGGATGGACGCCGGTCATGGTGAAGGTAGAGTCGGAGAAGGGCGCGGGGCCACGCCCTTTATGAACTGTCATCCCGAGCGAAGGAGGGGTCTGGAGTGCACCCTTGGCCAAAATGCAGATCCCTCGCTTCGCTCGGGATGACAGAATCCTGGGATAAATTCTAGAAGTTAAAAGCGACTCCGCCCCGCACAGAACGCGCCGACTGCACCAGGTAGACGGTGCGTCCATCGCGGCCCATGACGGGCACATATCCTTGCGCCAGAAGATTGCGCAGGTCGACCAGCATTTCCATATGTCCGGAAAGCAAGCTGAACGGGATCGGTTGCCGCAGGAAGACGTTCAAGTATGGATCGGCCTGCCCGGCGGAAGAATTGAATAGATCGACCGGCGTCAATGCCGGACCGCTGGTCCAGCGATACGAGGCAATCCAGCGCGTCTTCGCATGCGGAATCGTTCCGCTAAACTTCGCGGCCACTGCGTGCCGGCGCTCGGTGCGAATCCACTCCCGCGCGTCCTGTAGTTCGACATCGGGACGGGCCAGATCAAGTGCACCGCCATACGCGTAGTCCAGGGTAGCCGTCAGGTCCGCCAGTAACTTCCGCTGCAACACCAGACGCATGCCGCGTGTTTCCAGATCGTTGCCCTGGTAGCTAAACGTGCCGGAGTACATGTCAGGCAACACATCGCCCGACTCGCCATCCAATTCGCCAACCCCGGTCAGCACCGGATCCACCACGCGGTCGGAATAGAACGCCGCCTGCATGTTGTTCTTGCCGATCCGCTGCGAAACGGAAACTTCCTGGTGATGCGCGCGCTCCACCGCCGGCGTAAAGGCACTAATGCTCACTCGCGGCCCGGTTTCGGTCAGGTCCGACGGCGACGAATCGAATCCCTTCTCCATCCGGGTATTTGGAATTGAGCTGGCGTATTGATACTCAATCACCGTATCCGGGCTGAGGTGCAGATCGGCGGACCCGAAAGGCTTGAACGCGTTCACGCGTCCCATGAATTGAATGGTCTGAAGTTCACTGCCGAACTTCAATTCTAGGATATCGCCCAGCGTCATGCGGTCGGAAGTTTTCAACGACAGCGCCTGGAGAGACGATCCGCGAAGGTTGTTCACGTCGGGCGAAGTCAGCCTGCGGACCGTGAACGCAACCGTAGGCTCGAAGCCGTTGTTGAAGCGGTTGGTGTAAGTGGTCCGCAACACCGCGGCCGGAACGCCGCCGCCATAGCCGACATTCCCGTTCAAGCTCAGGGTTCCAGCCGAAGTCAGCGAATGCTCGATCGAAAACCCGGTGCTCATATCCGAAGCGCCGCCGAAGCCATTCGACTCCGACCCAGCCATGAACACTAGCGATCCCTTCAAGTCGCGTTCGCCGCCATCGGTGGCGATGCCCGTCGACCCGTCCGGCAGCACCCGCAGAATGGAACGATTGGAGACCGAGCGAAGTGTCCATTTCCAGTCGTCGTCATCCGCCGGACCACGCAAAGGACCCAACTGAATGGCTTCGAAGAGCGTGGTCAGCGTGACGTTGACCATCAGCTTTGCGCCCGGACGCAGGCCCACTTTCTCGCGCAGCGCGGGAAGGAAAGAAGGCGCACTCACTTTCAGGTTGTAGGTGCCCGGCAGCAATCCGGAAATGGAATAAAAACCGCGGTCGTCGGTGAAGGCTTTGGACCCGAGTACTGCGGAACTGAGCAATTCGACTGCGGCGCCCATCTGCGGCACACCGCCGGCATTGCGAACGTACCCGGAGATTGTGCCGGGCGTGGCGGACCACGCCGGAAGCGCCAGGCCCATGACCGCCATGAGAAACCCGAGCTTACGGAACATATCTCCCCCACCACTGATAGAACCAGGCTGCCAGTCTACTCCACCACAAAGCTTACCGAAGGATCGACCGTCTGCTTGGAAAGGTTATCGTTCACCTTGATCTCGAATTTGTATACACCGGGCTGCAAATTGGCCGCCGACAAGGTCTTTTGCAGCGTAACCTGCTCGCCGACATTACCCATCGTGTCCGTCGACTCCACGGTGTGAATGACTGCCTTGTTGGCGGCATCCGTCACGTTGTACTCGATCGTGGCCGAAGGCTTATGGGTCTTCTCGTCGACACTGAGATTATAAACCTGCATCCAGAAATTCAACTTCTGATTGCGCTTGAAAGAGACCGGCTTGCCTTCCCCGGGTGCAACCCGCGGACGCACTTTGGTCGTTCCGATTACGAAATTGCCCGTGCCCACATTCTTCGCCGCCACCGGCTCCATTTGATCGGCCACGATCAGAGTCGAATTGCTCAGACGGTCGTCGCTGAAGTCCGGCACCAGCAGGGATCGACTCCACACGCCCGTTCGGTCCCCGTTAACGTCCTTGACGACGAGGTCCAGACGATACCGGCCCGGTTTGAGTGGCAGAGCTTTCCAATACACCGAAGAATTTTCGGCGGTGCGCGGCAACAGTTCGGCGGGAACGTCCACCTGCACGGTGTCTTCGAAGGTTTGCGCGATGCGTCCGGTCAGGGTGGTCACACGTCCGAAAATGTTAACTGTTCCGCGCTCGATGCCTTCTTTGTTCTGAAAGGTCACATCGCGATTCTTAATTTGGACCGTCACCGGAACCAGCACCGTGTCGCTCGTGATCTTCACGAAATCCGAGCGCACTTCAAACGGCATCGGGTTCAGGACCACCTTATGCGTCACCAACTCGTTTTCCAGATCTTTAAACTTGATGGCCGGAGCTTTGCTCAGCAACGCGTACTGCTCCAGCCGGTCAAACTGCTTGGTCTGAAGGTCTTTATTGAATGGTGATGTGCCCAGTCGTTCCAGGCCTCCCGTAAACCGGCTAGCCTTGTTGGTCATTCCCATTTCTTCATATAGAGTGAGGCCGCCATTTGGCGTGTTGAGGAGAGCGTCCTTCTCCGAGCGGTCGATAGTCATGTGGTAGTCGCCGCACATGCAGGTATCGACAAACTCGATGATCACTTCCTGTCCGATGCCCTCAATGTATCGGTACCGCCATTGCTCAAAGGGAAAAGTGGAGGTAGTGCCGCCGCCTTCTTCCATCGGACGATTGTAGGTGCCGCCCGATGGGTGCGACTCGATTTCATCTGCCGGGCCGAAGACAATATAGATACGGCCACGATCGGTTTTCCAGCCCGGGATGCCGGCCGGAAAGTGTTCATTGGCGTAGGCAATACGCCGGTAATGCTCTTCCTTGAATTCGTTCTCGGCGGTGTCGGGCGTAGGATCGCGGCGCTGCCAGAAGGACTCGATGAAGTTCTCGCGCTCTTCCTCGTTGGAGAGCATCATGAAAGCCTTGCGCTCTTCATCGGTGATAATCCACGGGACGTCCTGATCCAGCCACTTCTTGTCGTGGTCGCTCAACTCGTGGCGTAGTCCCTTGGCATTCTCTTTCTGCTGCTTCTTACTTAAAGGCCGCTTCAACGGGTCCGTTTGCCCTTCCGGTGAGGCCTGCGCGTCGGTCTTGTCTTTATCCTGCGCCAAAGCGGTGCTGCCCAACCCCAGGAGACCGCCAACCATCAAAACGCTCAGGAACCGTGCGGAAGACATAGAAGGGACTACCTCGCGAGAACTGCTATCGGTTGATTCTATGTTCTGTGGATGCATGAAGGCAAGTAAAAGTGGCCTGCCAAAGAAGAATTCCTGGAAGGACTCCGGCGATCTAACCGCCTTAAGAATCCGAGCCTTGCGCCCTCGCCTGGAACTCGGCCCATGACCGCCCCGAGAACCCTTGGGGCAAGCTATAATAGCTGGCTCGGTTGGTTTCCCCTCTGGCGCACGGACTGCTGTCGCAACAGACAAGGACTGTATCGGGAACTTTCTCCCCGGTAGGAACGTAACTGTGCATAACGCAAGCAGTGCGGCTTTTCGCCGTTCTGTGACCAGGGATAGCCCGGCACGACCGGCAGAGTCGTCACCGGCATTGGGAAAACCAGCCCGCAGGATGGATCATGAAGACCTGGAAAAAAGTGTTGATTGGGGTGGGGATCGCGCTCCTGCTTGTGATCATCGTCAGCGTCACCGTGTACCAGAGCCATAAGAACCTGGTGACGGTACAGACTGGCAAGGCGCTGAAGCAAAACCTGGCCTCGGTGGTGAGCGCCTCGGGAGAGATCAAGCCCAAGACGTACGTGAACATCGGCGCGAACGCCTTTGGCAAAATCGTAAGATTGCACGTCAAGGAAGGCGACCGAGTCAAGAGGGGTCAATTGCTGGCGCAACTGGAGAACATACAGTCGTCCGCGGACGTCAACGCGATGCGGGCGTCGTTGCAGGCCGCCGAAACCGACGCCGTGGCTTCCGACGCCGCCACCAAGACCGCGATGGCCGACCTGAACCGAGCCAAGTCCGACGAAGCGCGCGCCAAGCTCGACTACGACCGAGCACAAGGACTGTATCGCGACCAGTTAATCGCCAAGCAGGAGTTCGACGCCAAGAAAGCAGCCTGGGAATCCGCCGACGCTGGCGTGGCCCAGGCGCTGGCTCGGGTAGCACAGGGTAAGGCGCAAAAAGATTCGTCCGACAAGCGCATTACCCAAAATAGTGCGAACCTGACGCGCGTCTCCGACGTACTGCGAAAGACGACATACGAGGCGCCCTTTGACGGCGTCATTACCAACCTCCCCGTGCGTGAAGGTGAGACGGTGGTCATCGGAATCCAGAATTCGCCCGGCAGCACACTCATGACTCTGGCTGATATGTCGGTGATCACGTCCGAAGTGAAAGTGGACGAAACCGACATCGTCAACGTGCGGCTCGGACAATCCGCCGAGGTCACCATCGACGCCATTCCCCGCAAAGTGTTCCATGGCACAGTCACTGAAATCGGCAACAACGCCATCGTCCGATCCACCGGCGTAGCGACTTCACAGCAGAGCTCGACCAGCCAGGAGGCCAAAGACTTCAAAGTAGTCGTAACCTTGACAGACCCGCCGCCGGATCTGCGGCCCGGCCTGTCCTCGACCGCGAAAATCACCACCGCTACCCGTGAGAGCGTGCTGAGTATCCCAATTCAGGCGCTGACTGTCCGCACTCGCGCGGATCTGGAAAAGGCTAGCGAGAAGAATTCGGTAAAAGCCGCCAGCGCACCTTCCGACCCTGCGAAGCAAAAGGAAGAAGTGCCGGGCGTATTCGTGATCCGCAACAAGAAGGCCGAGTTTGTGCCGGTGAATACGGGAATCAGCGGAACCACCGACATCGAAATAACCAAAGGTCTGCAAGAAGGTGACGAAGTCATTACTGGCAGTTACAAGGTTTTGCGTACACTGAAGCCGGGAACGAGTGTCAAAATCGATAATTCGGTTCCTAAGAAGGAAGAAGAAAGCAGCTAGCATATCTCCGCTAAGTTCGACGCGGGTATTGAAACGGTTTTGGGAGGGCACGGCTTCAGCCGTGCCGCCCGAGCGAAGCTTAAGTCGCGGGGCTTTAGCCCGGCGTCGGCGTCCTAACCTCTGCCGGGTTGGAACGTCCAATGCAAGACGGCAGAACGGAGCTAAGCGTGTCCGAGCCGGAAATGGAGAAAAAAATGGCGACTGCGGAAGTACTCCCGATTGATCGACCTGCCACTTGGGCGGAGCCCAACTCCTCCATGATCTCGACCGTCGACCTATGGAAGACCTACGACATGGGCTCGGAACAGCAGGTCCACGCGCTACGCGGGATCAACCTTTGCATCCAGCGCAACGAGTATGTGGCGATTATGGGTCCGTCGGGCTCCGGCAAGTCTACCTTGATGAATCTGATCGGCTGTCTCGATTCCCCGTCTAAAGGCCAATACTGGCTCAACCAGCAACTAGTCAGCGAACTCGACGACGACGAACTGGCGCGCATCCGGAATAAGGAAATCGGATTCGTCTTCCAGACTTTCAACCTGTTGGCCCGCGCGACCGCTCTGCACAACGTGGAATTACCGTTGATCTATGCTGGCGTCCCGTCCGAAGAGCGCGCCGAGCGCGCCAAGGGGGCGTTGACCGCCGTGGGCATGGAGAGCCGCATGAGCCACAAGCCCAACGAACTCTCCGGCGGACAGCGCCAGCGCGTCGCCATCGCCCGCGCCCTGGTCAACAAGCCGTCCATCATCCTGGCCGACGAACCTACCGGCAACCTCGACTCGCAGACCGGCACGGAAATCATGGCCGTGCTCGACCGCCTTCACTCCGAAGGCAACACCATCGTCCTGGTCACCCACGAACACGACATCGCCGAGTACGCGCACCGCGTCGTCTATATTAAGGACGGGATCGTAGCGAAGGATGAAGTGAAGCGCTAAACGGAAATTGGTTTCTCAGGACGCCTGGCGAGAGCCGGGCGTTATTGTTTGGGGCGCCGAGCCTCGAATCGATGCGGGCTCGTGAGGCTAACGCAGCAGCAGATCCGAGTACTCAGGATGTTCCTTCATATATCCTGCAACCGAGGGACAAACCACATCGACCTTCTTGTGATTTTCTCGCGCCCATTCGAGCGCCGTCTGGGCCAGAGATGAAGCCAAGCCCTGGCCGCGAAGTCCTTCCGGAACTTCGCTATGTATGAGTCCAAGCACATCGCCGGCCAGAGTGTATTCAAGGTAGGCAACCTGCCCGTCGCGCTCCAGTTCAAAACGGCCGGTCGTGACCAGTTGGGCGGGCTTCTGGCTGCCAAATAATTTCATGCTGAAAGATTATAAGACTTGGCTCGACCGGAGATTAGACTTGCTCCGCCGCCAACTTCTCTCCAGGCAGCGCTGGGTATGCGCAGACTTCAAATTAGAAGCGGTCGGTCCCATGCAGGAGAGAGAAATCGCGGACGTCCACCTGAACGATGCACACTTGTCCCCGAGGGTAGCGCCGCTCTGGTTGGGACGTAACATTGGACGTAACAATGGGAACGCGTACTCAGGATCTCCCCGCGCGGTGAAGAATC
>Ga0137409_10000889_pt1 | contig 32776 bp, 95 predicted proteins | sample CZODoug1_16funga_FD_122059 | JGI IMG/M metagenome (GOLD analysis project Ga0137409, IMG submission 122059) | Vadose zone soil fungal communities from Angelo Coast Range Reserve, California, USA - CZODoug1_16fungal (Hybrid Assembly) | ecosystem: Environmental > Terrestrial > Soil > Vadose zone... | reverse complement strand
GGCGCTGTCGGTCTTCGGATAGGCGATGGATGCGCCCCCGACGGTGGCGCGACTCTGTAGAATGGGCGTCGACGAGAACTTGACTTGGGCCGCGGCTGGCGTCGTCATGAGACCGGCGACCGCGACGGCAAGAATGCCAGGTCGTTTCATGAAGCACTCTCCAACAGGAAGGAACGGCTACTCTGCGCCCCGCGTCGCGAGCTGTCAATCCGTCGGATGGCTTCCGAGAAGCGAGACAGGGCGCTGCCTCACGGATCGCGCATAAGCTGCGGCGCGCTGAAGGAAAAGGTGTCATTCAATATCCTACGCGCGCCGCCAGCTTCAAGCGTGAGTGCAACAACCCCCAGACGAGCAGCGTGAAGGGGATCGCCGCACCGAGCAAGAGGCCTGCGACGAGCACGGGCACGCCCCGCCCGAGGGTCCAGGCGCCCAGGAATTCATCCGGGTTCCCGCGCCAGGCACCGACGATCGAGAAGAGCCCCCGCGGCGTCGGGGTCGAGGGGGCGCCGACCACGACCCTGATCCGCCGCGCCGCCCTGTCGGCCCACCCACTGGGCGCCGTACTCCGAGACGCACGGCAAGGCGAACGATTCCGGGCGCAACATCGTCCGCGAGCTGCAGAAAGCCGGTAAGCCGAAGCTCTCCCTGGCCTGCGAAGGCTGGAAGTGCCCAAACCCACACGTCAACCAAGTCAAGCGCGTGTCGACGCTAATTACCAGCGTGACGTGCATGGCCTGCATCAGGCTAATGTGACCGAGACAACCACGAAGGAGAAATCGATGACTGGAAAAGAGCTTGCAGACCAGCTGTTCGAGGCGTTCGCGCAGGGAACCCCGGGGAACGACCCGGGGCTCGCCGACCGGATGGATCCCGAGATCGCGAAGCTGAGTACCGACGAGATGTGGCGGTTCGTGTACGTCGCGGGAACCCGGGGCGTGGATCCGTCGGGCACCTCGAAGGACGCGTTCGCGGCGTTCAACGTCGTGATCGCTCAGCGCAACGGGTACAAGGGAGCCATCCAGGCGATGCACGCGGCGCCCAAGCCGGAAGAGTGGCCCCCCGCGGTCGAGTAGCGGGCGAGCAGGCGGCGAGAGGCGAGGAGGAGATGACGCCACTGGCGTCAGGGCAATCGGTATCGCAAGCCCGAGAGGAGGACGCATGGACTGGGATATGGACGACGAGACGCTGTTCGCCAACGGCGGCGAGCGGCTGACGATCACGCTGGGCGTGGCCGAGCTGGTGCCAGGGACCTACGTGTACCTGGACGCCGACGACGAGATCATCATGCGCGGCGCGCTCGAGGACCGTGAGGGCTTCGAGCAGGAAGTTCCGCTCGCACGGACCGACTTCAGCGGCGAAGAGGACACCGACCCGAACGGCAAGACGATCATCGGGCCGCTGTTCTCCCCGAGGGGGCCGGCGCCGGTGCTCAAGCCCGCGCGGACCTCCACGTTGAAGGGGCCCGCGATCAAGCCGCGGCACCCCGTGCCGACGCCCGACGAGATCCGCAACGAAATCGACGATGACGACGACATCGGAGGCCATACCATCGTGGGGCCGCTGATGACACCCCGGCGCCCGGCGCCGAGAAGGTAGTGACAACGATGAAGACCACGCAAGTGACCTACGGAATCCAGCGGTCGGCCGAGCGCTCCTCGGCTAAGTACGCCTACGACAAGGCGGAGGTCACGATCACCCTCGAGGGCTTCCTGAAGACCATCCCGTAGATCCGCGCGAAGCAGCACCCGTTGAGCACCTCGGAAAGGAGACCGCCGTGGACGTCAAACCCCTGAAGTAGCCGACAGGCTGCCCCGGGCAAGGACGAACGGCGGCCTCCACAGTCGCTCCGTCCCTGCCCGGCAACGGCCGGTGGGACATCGCGCGGAGGACGAGGGCGCGACGCAACGCAGCGTCAGGACACGGCAACAGGAGAACAGACATGGATTTCGATGGAATGGCGATGTTCAGCGTATCGAAGCATGTGGATCGCGAGAAGATGGGTGACGACGTGACCGCGTGGCGCAAGCGCAACCCGACGTTCGTCATCACCGACGTGCGGCTCACGCAGTCCTCGGACAACGAGTATCACTGCGTGACGATCGCGATATTCTACAAGAACAAGAAGTGACCAGGGGGATCAGCGAGGCGACCGACGAGCACGGCGTCACCCACCACGTCCGCGGCACCGTCAGGTTCGTCAAGACCGCGAAGCAAAAGCGTCGGCGCAACCCCGCGAAACGGGGCCACTATGTCACGCAGGAGGGCAGCAGCTGGTGGTGCACGGGGAGCTACATCCCCGCGAACACGCCGGCGGCGCCAGGCAAGGAGGTGGACTGCATGGCGTGCTTGGTTCGCCCGCCGGGCGCGCCGCTACCACCGTTCCGCACGAGCACCGGGCGAATGTCGTCGCGGTCGAGCGGCACGATTCTGATCAGCACGCCACGAACAACGGGAAAGTCGACAGCGATCTTTGACGACAAGAGGCGGAAGTTCTGGATCCGTGGAAGGCGCCGATGAAGGCGCTTCTGCGGATCCTGCTCCGACTGCTACGCGTCGGTGCCGGGGTGCAGGCCCACACACGGCGTCGGGGCGCCGTTGCGGTGAGCGCGTACAAGAGGCGTCGTGCCTGATCGGCGCTGGCAAGTGCGAGATGGAGACCTCGCGTTCGGCGAGATCGACTGCATGACCTGCCTGGTCGCTATGACTTGTCACGCTCGATGAGCGCGATGATACGGCGCCCGTCCGCCGGCTTCGTCACATGATAGTCGAAGCCCGCGCCGAGGCAGCGCGTCCGCATCTCGCGGTGTCCCCACCCGGTAACCGCGAGTATCTTCGGCTTCTGACCGTACCTTTGGCGGACCGCGCGAGCGACCTCGATCCCGCTGATGTCAGGAAGGCTGACGTCGAGCAGAAAGGCGTCGAAGCAGCGGGTCCTCATCAGCTGTATCGCCTGGGCGCCCGTGAACGCCTCGGCGGTTCGATGCCCGCGAAGCTGGAGCAGAATGGACATCGTGTGCGTGATGTCCGGGACGTCGTCAACGATAAGCACGTTGGACATGCCTTGTTTTGCGCCTGTCTCGGCTATTGACACAAGACTGGCGCGTCGTTTTCAGCGCGAGCGAATCCGCACGGCCGCGAAAGCTCGACGGGCGCCTGCGTCACGCTTATGTAATGAGCAAAAGGGAAAATGAGCCAAGACCCCTACTATCATCCTGAAATCCGACAACTTGTTGCGGACGCATTGCGTCTCGATGGCGACCTACTGCAGGCTCTCGAGAAAGCCCTGTCCGAGGAGCTGACCCGGCGGGACACCATCCGCAAGGGGCTGGACTCGGGCGAGAAGCTCCAGTTCGACACCATCATCGACATGATCCGGGAGCGGACCGGCGTCGGGGATGCGGACGCGCTCGCGATGGTTCGAGCGCACGTCCCGGAGACGCAGCCGCTCCGCGGTCGAGCCGAGAGAAAGCACGTGATGCCATGAGATGCACGCATTCGATGGGCGCTCCGCCCGCCTCGGTTTGCGCGGAGAACGCGACCTGGAGAGGCCGTTGTCCCGCGCACGGCGGAGTTCATCCGACGACGCCCGAGCTGTTGACCCTGCTCGGCCAGCTCACCGGGTGGGGCGATCAGAGTCTGTCCGTGGACGTCGGCTTCAAGCGGCAGCGCATCTACGACGACCAGGACGACTCGCACCTGAGCGACCGCACATGGGGCTTCGTGGTCTCGACAAAGATTCTCGGTCAGGACCACACGACGAGCACGCAGGGTGAGACCCTCGAGGCCGCATTGTGGTCGCTGTGCGAGGAGGTCATCCGTCGCGTCGAGGACATCGCTCGTCGCCGGGCGGAGGCCTCCGAGAAGGCACGGGATGCGATGACCGCGTTCATCATGCAACGCAACCAGGCCGAGCCCCGCTGATGCCCCGGGGCGAAGAGAACATCGACGGCCTGCTCGTCGGCGGCAAGCCGTTCATGGTCGACGTCGCGCTCGGGATGTCCCGGTGGCAGGTCCGGATCGACACCAACGACAGCCTGCTGTTCGCATCGGAGGCCGATGTCGACCGGATGGTCGAGCTTCTCCAGCGCGCGAAGAAGCGCGCCGCCGAGCGCAACGAGGAGCTGGTCGCCGCGTTCAATAAGCACCGTGATGCGTAAAGGCTTCGTGCTAACGGTCAACACAGGCATCTACGCGGTGCACGCGGCGACCGACGACGGGGTCACGCACAAGGCGCAGCTGCGCATCGGGTCGTACGACGACATCGTGCTCCACTTTCACTGTCGTCGGCTGCTGATCGACAAGCACGGTGGCGCGCTGTCGCATCTGCGCAAGCCCGAGAATCTTGTCGACTGCATGACGTGCCTCGCGGCGGAGCGCGTCGGGTGATTCACAAGGTCACGGACCGAAGGCGCGTCGTCCACTACAACGTAATCGGCTTCGCGAGCTTGGTTACCTTGTGCGGCGTCGAGGACTACGGTGACCGGCTTTGCTATCGGAACCTGTTGCCGGCAAGCTGGCGGCGACAAGTCGATTGCATGGGCTGTCTGGTACGCGCCGCACGGTTGACGTGGTGCGGTCACGGCTCCGGCGAGGTGATTTGTATCGACCAGGAATACTACAGCAGAGTGCGGCGGGAGTGCCACCGGTGTACGCTCTCGGCGTGCGCCACCTGACGCGCGGAAAGCGCCTCGACACTGGACGAATGTCCGACGAGACCTGGTGCGGGCGGGTCTCGTTGAAGGTCGGAACCGCGGTCGCCGACACGGACTGCCTCGATTGCCTCGACGCGCTTATCCGTGCAGGGGACGCGGCGCGTCGCAGGAGAACTCAGCTTGCCAAAGACACAGACCGGTAGCGCCTACGGGTGCGGAAGGGGCTGCTCCGCACCCGGGGTGCCGGGCGCAGCTGCGGCTGCCCGGTGGTCGATCGGAACCACCGTGTCGAAAATGAAAGTCACGGACTTGATCACGTTCGGGGCCCCGGCGCCAGACCCCGAGGCGGGGATCGTGGCCAACAAGCCGACCTGCTGTCCGGGGGAGCTTGTCGTAGCCGACACCGGAACACTGACATAGAAAATACGGTTTGCAGCACCCGGTGCGGCAGGCTCGACGACAAGCGAACCAGGTGCCGACATCGTGATGGCCGTCGTGCTGTCGACGTTCCCATCGTAGTCGGTGAGAACGATGCCGATGATGGCGTAGTTTCCCTTGTGGATCTGTGGATTCATGAGGTGCCCACGGTCACACGTGGGTGATTCGTGTGTCAACAAAAGCGAACGTGCGAAAGGCTGCAGGGCATGAAGATCGCAACGAGACCGATGTGCGTGGTTTCCGGGATGGCTGTCAACAAGGATGGCCGAGTCTTGATGGGGAAGCGGCGGGGCGTGGGGAAGCGGCCCGGTCTCTGGGAGCTTCCCGGCGGAAAGGTCGAGGAGGGCGAGACGTCGCAGGATGCCCTCACCAGGGAGTGGAAGGAGGAGCTGAACCTCGGCGTCGTCGTCGGCGATTGGATCGCGACGACGCCGATCCTGGACCTCGAGGTGCAGTTCGTCGTCGAGCTGTATCACGTCAATCTCGACACGGGTTCGCTCGAGATGCTCGACCACGACGACGTGGCGTGGTGGGACCCGGCCTACGTGGTCGAGCGGCTCCCCTGCTCGCCGGCGTTCTACCTCCATTACCCGGCGATCCGAGCGTGGCTACTGCGCCGGCGGGACGCGTAGGCCTGCTCGCCGCGGTCCGCGCCCGGGGCTCGGACGCTCGAGACCTTCGAGACGCGGCCCACGAGGCGTGTCACGCGCTGGACGTTCACCTCGAGCCGCCATGGACGCGGACGCGAATCCACCAGGCAATCACCGATATCGTCGAGAACGAGCCGGAGCACGAGCGCGAGCGATTGGTCGGCTTCGAGCTGAAGGCCCGAGCGGTCGAGCACGTGATCTGCGTGTCCCACGACGTGCCGCACGATCTGACGGCCTGGTCGAACACGATGTGGATGGAGACGGCGTCGTCCCTCGGAATCTTTATCCCGCGACCCGAGACGTTGCCGAGAATGCTCGAACAGCTGACGAGGACGCCGGCGATCCGCGCGATGGTCGCGCGCATTCGGCGACTTCGATAGGGGATTTATGAATTTCTGTGGAGAGGAGTACCTGACCGCCGCGCAGGGTGGGCACGTGCCCGACATCTTGTCGCTCGAGGAAGCCTGGGCGTGGTTCCCGCTCGCCATGGAGCGCGCCAACCTGGGCATCGGACACCTGATGAGCCGCCCGGGGTTCACGCTGCGTCTGTGGGAGGGTGGCCAGACCGTGCTAGCCCAGGCACGGATGACCTCGTGGGAACGTGAGGGGTACATCAACCGAGGGCTGCTGCGCCGGACCTCCTGGCCGCTGCTGATCAACGGCATCACCCACATGATGGACCGGAACAGCGGGGGCAAGCGGACACCATCCTGGTGCAAGGCGTACCGCGTTTCCAAGAAGGACCAAAAGTGGCTGGAGTCCCGCGGCCGGGATGTCGACTGCATGAGCTGCCTGGCGACCGGACGCAGCGACTCGAAGCACCACTGCCGTGAGAAGTTGGAGGCGATGGGATGGACGGCGTCGATAAAGTGGATGCCCAATCCGGGTATCTGGTCTCGCGGTGGAGGAAGCATTGCCAGCCATCCGCGAAACCCACCCGGCCGGTTCGAAGGTGAGGATGAAATTCCCGTGGAGGAGTTCATCCAGGACTAGCGCTAGGACGCTCTGTGCTGGTAGGTTCCCCGCGATGACCGAGACCAAGCGGACCATACTCGAGCGCCTCGACCGCAACGTAAAGTTGTTGCTGTCGTTGGTTCCCGGCGAGGTCCTGCTGGTCTTCGGGCTGCCGAAGACCCGCACCAACCTACCGCAAGGAACACCGAACATGGCCAAGACCATCACCGACATCCAGCACGTCTCCGTCACCCTCGCCGAAAAGGACGCCGCCGGCAACACTGTCCCGTTCGACTTCCCCACCCCGCCGGTGTGGACCACCTCGGACGACACGATCGTCACCGTGTCGGTGAGCACCGACGGCAGCAACGCCGACGTCGCGACGACCGGCAAGCTGGGTGACGCGCAGATCACGGTCAACGGCACGACCGCGGACGGCCGCCCCATCATCGGGCGAGGCGACCTCACCGTGACGACCAGCGCGCCGACCACGATCGAGCTGGTGTTCGGCGACGCGGCGGACAAGTAGTTCGGTCTGGGCCGCCCGCCGAAAACGGGCGACCCCTTTCTACTTTTGGATCTGACTGCGCAGTCGGGCGGATCGAACCCGGTGGTCGATGTTCGTCTCGACCTCCTCCACGATCTTGGCCTCGCCCTCGGTGCAGCGCCTGACGTACTCGGGGACTAGACCTGGGTGCTCACGGGACCAGGCGGTCTTCACGTCCTCGTGCGCACGGACAGCATCGGGCGACTCGTAGTCCACGGACACGCGCATGCGGCCCGTCGGCTGGAATCGCCACTTGTCGTCGGGGATCGGAAACCTGTCAATCGTCCTGTTCTGACCGACGTTGGTCGCCACCAGGGCCCCCGTGCGCAGCTGCGCGGCCAGGCGCTCCAGCACCGAGGCGATCATCCCGCCCGTGCTGTGCGCAACCGAAACGTCGATGGACAGACCGTGCCGGATGCGGACCGCGGCCAGGCGCTGCGCGATCATCCAGTCGGGATCCGTGGCGGTGTCGCCGATGAAGTCGACTTTGCCCTCAACGCGGACGATCGGACACGCGGCGACCCGGCGGCGGTATTCAGCATGGCTGTCGCTGACGGCCTCGACGCCCAGGTCGGCGACGCTGCCGGTCGGAGGCGGTCCCTTCGTCGTTGGGCCCATCACGGTCCCGCTCAGCACGTCGTAGTTGAGCTGCCGGGTGTCGAACCGACGGACCCAACCCTCCAAGGTGTCCGCCTCCACCACGAGCCCGACGGGAACGCCGTCGAGCGCGAGCAGAAGAGTCCCCGACCCTCTCATGTCAGCGTGAATGTACATGACCAACGATCACACAAAGGAAACGCGATGACAATCTCGTACACGAAGCTCAAGTCCGGTGACTGGGGCATCCGAAGCGACCAGGTGATCAAGGAAGGAGAATCTGTCTCGGTCACCGTCAAGACCGGCGCCAAGGCAGGCCAGATCAAGACCGAGACGGTCAAGAAGGTCATCTGGACCGACAACAAGGTTTGGCTGGCCGCTATCGAGAAGAAGGATGCGCCTCCGCGCGGCACCGGCGGCGGCAAGTCTTACGAATGCGAGGAGTGCGGCGATCGCGTAACGCCCGGCAGTCGGTGCTGGGAGACAGGAATGACCCATTGACGACAGACACGGACCTCGAGGCATCCCTAGGGTTTCACAACAACCCCATCGTGATGACGCTGACCTTCCCCCTCAGCGAGGGAACGTTTCACGATCAGGTGACGACTTCCATCGAGGGCGGGTCCAACTACTGGGCACGCATTGATGTCGGCGAGCACCAGCCGGGCTGGCGGAACTACTTCACCGCGAAGTACACGATCATCGAGATCAGCGATGAGAAAGCCGGCGCCGTGCAGGGCCAGACCTACGAGCTGTCGCTCGACAAGCTCAAGGCGGGGCTGCAGATCGTCGCCGACAAGTACCCGCACCACTTCAAGGACATCATCGAGCAGAGCGGCGACGCGACTACGGCGGACGTACTCGTGCAGTGCGCGCTGTTCGGGGAGATCGTCTACGGGTGACGCGCACCGCGTGTCTGAACCGATCCGGTACGTTCCGATGCGCGTGCGGACCGACGACAGAGTCACGCACGCCGCGTACCCGGAGTGGCGGCCCCTCGAGGCCCGATACGCGCGCACGTATTGCGACCAGCGCGTTCATTTCGACAAGGGCTTGAACGGAGAGGGGTCGCGACGATTCTGCTTTCGGATCGAAGACGACGCGCTGGTTGACTGCATGACCTGCCTGACGAGACAGGCCCGACAGGAGCCCTGGTGACCGACGACAAAAAAGACGAAGTGACCACCGAAGAGTTCGACGCGGCGCTCGAGATTCTTGTCGACGAGATGAGCGGCGCGCAGATCCTCGCCACGCCCGGCGCCTACGAGGTGTTCAGTGAGGCGCTCAACAACGAAGCAATCAAGCGCGCGAAGGAAATCAAGGAAGAGGAGGACGAGGATGACGAAGAGGACTGACTTCAAGCCGCCGGAGGTGCTCGACTTCCGCCGGGACGACCGCAGGGAGCTGTCGACCATCATCACGGTGCACGCCGACTACAAGGGCCACGCGTGGATCTACGCCGGCGACGTCAACATCACCGAGCGCTCTAACCAGCGGGGGTCGTGGATGATCGAAGCCAAGAACCATGGCGCCACTGATTTCGAGCACGACACAGCCGTCCTGTTCCGCATCGGACTCGCGGGCGTCGTGTTCCGCATGGCTAGTGATGGTCGGCTCTGGATCGACGCGTTCATCGCCGCCGACGATCCCGGCGCGTTCCGCGTGCCCCTGCCCGGCTGGAAACAGCTCGAGGGCGCGACCAAGTGCACGCACACGCACTGCCGGACCAAAGATACGCGGCATCTCGTGGTCGACGAGGGCAAGTATGTCCCACCACCGAACCCGGCGCTGTTCGACATGCTCCGCGGCCTGCGGGTCGAGATCGTCACAGGGAGAACAGTATGACGACATACATCGTGTTGTTCGACGACGTTCATGGCAGAAGAACCCACGGTGTCACGCGAACGCCCGTGGAGATGCTCGCCGAACGGATCAACGACGGACAGATGTCGACGGCTCAGCTGAGCGGCGTGAAGGTCATGGAGCTGAGTTCGACATGTGACGTGGATGCCGAAGTCAAGGACCTCGCGACGCGCCTTCGACAAGCGGAGAACGCGCGTATGAATCCCGAGGTGCTTCGGAAGCAGATCAAGAAGAACAAGGTCACACCAGAGGAGGTCGAGGCGATCCGCCAGCTGCTTCAGCGGCGACACCCCGACGAGAACTACGACTCGCCATGGCCTGAGAGCGTACGGTGACCGCGGAAGTCGCGCACTTTCGCATCACGGGCCAGGCGTTCACGCGGCTGATCCAGGCGCGCATGCTGGACGACGCACCGGACGCGGCCTACCGCCTAGCGACCAGCATCGGCTCCGGCGACCCGGCGGTCGACGACACCATCCCCAAGATCGCGCAACGGCTATGCGACGGCAAGGCCGCGCTCGAGGGCGACGAGCGCTCGATGCAAGTGGTGTCGAAGGCGCACCGGAAGTACCAGACGCGGATCGCGTGGCTGCACGCCGGGCGCATCCGCCTGCGAGACCGCTGGTGGCAGCCGGTCGCGTACGTGCAAGACGTCGGGCCGATGGACCTCAAGAACGACCACGGGATGCTGACGTACACGCCGCCCGGCGGTCGAGGCATCAAGAACCGCGGTTGGCACTACTGCGGCAAGGACGAGATCGTCGTCGACCACGTCTCGTACAAGGACCCCGAGAGCCCGCACTTCGAGCGCGAGGTCATCTTCCGCGCGTGCGTGGAGCGCCCGCACTGGCACCAGCCGCCGGCGCGGCCGCAGGAGGCGCTCGAGGAGTACCTGGCCGCCGGGCGCACGCTCGAGAAGCGCGGGCACTCGACGTCGTACGGGCACGACCCAGAGCGCTGGCCGCCGGGGTACTCGATCGCCAAGCCGCGCCAGCCCAACGAGAAAGCCATGCGCCGCAAGCTCGCGGAGCAGGAGCAGGAGGCGCGGGAGAAGGCCGAGGAGGAGTCCCGCCTGCGGCGCGTCGCGGACCTTCGCGCGCTCATCCTCGCGCAGGCGGGTGACGATCTGATCGAGCTGGCGTGGGAGGCCCGTGGCGAGGTTCCCGCGGGAAAGGCGATGGTCCCCCGCGCGCCGTTCTTGCGCTGGGCCTTTGCGAGACTGAAGTACTACGACCAATTCCTTCCCGAGTGGAGGACGATCAGTCCGTCGGGCATGAAGATGGCGCTGGACGAGCCAAACCACACCGATTGGGTGATCGGTGGCGGATTCGACCCTCTGGACCGCGACCTCTACTGGGGCGGCGCAAAGGCCGAGGCCGCCGGTCGCCTGCACAGCCGACTGCAGGATGAGTTCGAGGACCGCGTGCGCGCCGAGGAGGAGAAGGTCACGACCCTGGTGACCGGGGCCAGGGTCACGGGCGTGGTCGTCCACGGTCTTCCGGGCAAGACGCCCGCTCCAGGGCTCGTGGTGGTCGTCCCGAATCTGCATTCGAGATACCTGTGGGCAGTGCAGGCCGCGGCCGCGGTGATCAGCGAGGAGGGCGGCGAGGTTGCCCACCTCGTGCAGGTGGCCCGCGAGCAGGCCATCCCGGTGGTTCGAGCGGAGCGGGCCCTCCAGCGCTGGGGCGAGGGCGACGTCGTGGAGGTGGACACCGAGGCGAGGACGGTGCGCGTCGTCAGCCGGCGGATCGTCGAGCCCGACTAGGTGCTCTTCATCTTCAACGTCGCGGGGTCCGACCCGAGGTCGGCCTCGAGCCCGTCGAGCGGCCTCGACACGCCCTGGTCGTGCTGCCAGCCCAGCGATGGCAGCCTCAGCGTGGCGCTGGCGTGATCCACGGCCCTGCCGAGGGTGATGAACTCCTCCACGGCCTGGCGCGTGGCCTCTCGCGCGGCGGCCGCGTCCCCGACCTCGCAGGCGCGCTTGACGTTCTCCATCAGCGCGTTCACGCGGGTCGCCTGCTCGTTCGCAATCGCGCCCACGTAGGCGAACAACGCGGTCTTGGCCTTGTCGTTGATTTGGCTCATGACCGACAGCCTAAACCCATGGTGTTTATCTCGTCAACATCAGTAACCAGCGCAAGCGTTCACGGGCATCGCGTTGCCCGCGAGAACAATGGGGCCCGTGATACCTGCACCCGTGCTCACCCCTTCGCACCGAAGGCCCTGCGCGGCCTGAGTTGACTTCGTGCGGCGAACCGAAAGCGATCCGACCCCGCAGTACGACCCGCTGGTCTTGACCACGGCGCGATGAGGGCCTACTGCACTAAGATCGGACACTTCGACATTCGTAGACCGAATCCCTGCGACACCGTCGCAGAGGATTCCGCCGGCTTGACCAGACCCAATCACCGACACGGCGTCAGCGACCCCGGGGGGCCCATCGTAAGTCACCACAATGTCGCTGATCGCAACACCCTGTATCCCGACAAACTGCAGCGCAGACGGCCCGGCGTGGTGAGTCATCACGCTGTCACGCACAGACACGTCCCTGGGGGCGCCGATCCTGTGCGAAACCTGCAAAACGGGGAGGGCACCTGCATCATCGGTTCGTGAATACCGTTCGTCGGAGAACGATGTTCCTGACCCCGTCTGCCACAGCGTGACGGTGGAAACGCCCGGCACGATTTGCTCCACCGTATTGTGGTCAAAACGACATCCGTCGCATCCATACAGGCCAAACCCACGACCATGAGACACGATGTCGTGCATCCACACGTTGGTCGCTCCCTGGATTTCTATCGAGATCGCGCTCCCTGGTACAGCCGGCATCCGATGCTCGTTGTGGTCTATTTCCAGACCGACTACGTCACCGGAGCCCTCACCATCGATATCCGGAGTCCGCATCGAAACAAACACGTTGTCATGGAATCTCGATGTCATGTGCTCTCCTGCGAGCGTTCCTCGCAGGCCGGAGTGCAGGCCGATGCCGCTTCGCCCGCTGCGGAGGAAAATTCCGTGGTCGATTTCGATATCGTACATCAGTCGATCAGGTGAGTACCCCACAAGCTGAATGCAATCCCCGCTTTTGGACCCCTCGGGGAGGTGATCGCACGTAAAGTGCGACAGGTGAAACCCTCGAAGTTGGCCGATCACGCGGACAACGTGGGTTTGTTCCACCGTGGTTCCCGCCGTGAACGCGGTCTCGAACCGCATGCGAGACATGCTCACGCCATCACCACCAGGCAGGAGACCTGTCCAGTCACGCTTGCCGTTGTCGCCGGAGAATCGGAGCACAACGTCCAAGCCGAAACCCTCGAGCATCGTGCCTGCAGGCACCGTCAACATAGTTATCGCGCGTGGAACGATTGGAGTCACCACGTCCCAGGTTCCGGTTGTCAGCTGCGCGCGAAGACCTGCACAGGCGTTGAGCCAAGCCTGGAGCGCGACGCGATCGTCTACGCCATCGCTTGGCAATGCGCCGAACTCGGAGGGTAGTCGAGTGCACGGGGCTTGCGTCAACGCAACCGCCGCGGTTCGAGGTGTGATCTGTTCGACGGGAACGGATGGTTGCCGCGCGGTGCAGGCCGACACCAGAAATACAAAGATGAGAAAATAGTTGCACATGTCACCAAGGTATATCGAACTCGATCCAACCCGAAGGAGAATTACGACATGGCAAAAATGACCCTGGTTTGCGTTCTGCTCGCATCTTGTGGCGTAGGCGAGCCTGCACCGATGTCTGGTGCGTGCGTCGACCGCGCAGCGCCCAACTTGTTCGACGGAAGCGCCGCAGACGTCCCCTTCAAGGAATGCCGGTGGCGGAGCCAGACGTGGATCTGCCGACTGGAGAAGAACGCGAACGCATGGCGCTGCGTGATGTTGTGAGCGCCAACGACCATCCTTCTGCAGCGGTCCCAGTCGCAACTGTGATCGACGTGACCCTTGGGCAGGCGCGCTTGCCAAGGCTCCGAGTCGCCATCGCGCTCCGGGACATCTCGGGCTGGAACACGCCGAACGGACCCGACGAAGATGACCTGCTCGCCGCGGTTTGTCAGGTGTTAGATGGTCAAATCAAGGTGCGTCTCGTGGACCCTCGAGCCACGCTACGCGCCCTTAGTGCATTGAAGATGGCAATCACGACGGCGATGGTCAGCTCGCGAACTGGGCCCGAAGAGCCTGCTGCTCCTGCGGCGGAAGCCCCGAGCGCGCGATCGCAAACTCCACCAGCGCGGTCTCCTCCCCGTGGAGGCAAACGGCGCGACCGGCGCCGGGCGCCTGCGAGGCGATAACCTGGTATTCGACGCTACCGTACCAGGCTAGCGCGCCATCAATCAGCTTGTTCATGGCGCCTAGCGGTGTGACATCTACATGCAAATCCAATGCGCCATAGCGTTGCATCGCCGCGACGTACAACGACCGCTGGTCGGACAGATTGTCCTCGACGTCGAGGCTAAACGAGATGTTGGGGTTGCCGCAGCTTGGCTCGTGCATCGCGAGCAGGCGCCGCAAGAACTCCGCGGCTCCTACAGCATCCAGCCCCAAATCGTGGATCTGAACCACGTCGTCATGGCTGTAGCATTGCCCGTTGCACGACTCGTACTTCATCCGGAAAAGTTTTCTCACGTGGGACCTCCGGTCACGAACCATACAACGAAAAAAGAAAGAGAGAAATCATGAACATCATCGTTAAAGGTCATCAAGGCGTGTATGAGAACAACAAACACAAGGTCATCGAGGTGGACGTCCCTCTTGATGCATCTCGCTCCGCGCGCGTATGGCTGGTTAACGGCGGTTGCCGCGATCACGACGACAACAACAACCCCTTCCGCATGATCGTTGGAGCAACTACGCAGGAGGACGCGGCACGCGCATACGCCAAACAACGCAAGGACTTCGGCTGCGTACCTCCCACCATCTTCCGCGTCTTCCCGCTCGCCAGCCTCGAACCCATCGCGTTAACCGGGGTAATCGATGACGACGGCGACGAGGAGTGGTCTGCGTTCCAGGACGCGTGGATCGAGGTCCGTCTGTGACCCAGCGAGACACCATCCTCGGCGGCGTCGCCGTGCTGGTCGGGTTCGTGGCCGCGGCTACGGGCTACGTCAGGGCCATCCTCGCCTGGATCCGCGGGTTCGCCGTCGTCAGCGTCTGGATCGAGAATGACGTCGTCCGGGCGGTCACGTCGTACCTGCACGCGCAGGGCAGGCGTGGGGGCGGGCCGCGCGCGTACGCGGCGCAGACCCAGTACATGCGCGCCCACGGGCACAGCGAGATCGTACCCTACGAGGAGCAGGACCGGGCCTCGAGCATGTTCTGGTTTCGTCGACGCCCAGTCTGGGTGACCAAGGCGGACAAGCCGCTCCTGGATGGCCACATGTCGTTTCGCCTCTCGGTGCTACGCAGCATGCTCGATCCCGAGCGCCTGATCATCGACGCGTGCGCGTGGGCGAGCGAGGACCTTCGTCAGGTGCGCCAGCGGCACCACGTCACCCACCATCACGGTCGGTCCTTGTCGATGGATCGCGAGGGTGGTCGAGCGCCGAAGGCGATAAGCGGATCATCGAACCTCACCGTGCGAGGCAGTGCCCGACGCCTGCTGTGCCACGACCCGGAGGACATCGAGCCGCGGCCGACCCTCGAAGGCCTCGACGACATGGTCATGACCACCACGGTCCGAGGCGCCACCGAGGCGATTCGTCGATGGTTCGCCGATCGCGTATGGTGCGTCCGGCGCGGCATCCCGTGGAGGGCTGGGTTCCTCTACGAGGGCGCCCCGGGCAGCGGCAAGACCAGCCACGCGCGCTGTGTCGCCGTCGAGCTGGACCTGCCGGTTCACGTCTTCGACCTCGCGACCATGAACAACGAGGACTTGCGGAACGCGTGGCTGCAGATGGCCACCGACGCGCCGTGCATGGCCCTGATCGAGGACATCGACCGGGTGTTCAACGGCGACAAGAACGTCGCGCCGCCGTCAGGGATGCTGACGTCGGGCGGGCTCACGTTCAACGCGCTGCTCAATGCCATCGACGGCATCGAGCGCCACGACGGCGTGCTGCTGGTGGTGACCACCAACCACCTCGAGAAGGTCGACCCCGCGATCAAGGCGCGCAAGGGGCGCATCGACCAGGTGGTTCACTTCGGACCACTCGACCACGCAAGCCGCGCGACCCTGGCTCGCCGCATCGTCGAGGACCCCGAGCTAGCCGAGCGTCTGGCGATCACGTACTCGAATGAGCACACCAGCACGTTCGTGGCATCTTGCTGCGACGTCGCCCGCCGGGCGCGCTACGTGTCTCAGGTTGAACCCCCGATCAACCTCGGGCCGATGAGAACGTCGGCGCCGTGACGACGCGAGGCTACAACGTCGTCCGGGCCACACTGAACGGTATCACGCACACGGCCCTCCAGTGGATGAACAGCAGCGTAATCGCGAGCTGCGGGCAGCCTTGCGGGCTGGCGGAGATCTACGAAATCGGCATGGGCATAGCGGGCGTGCCAGCGGTCGACTGCATGTCGTGCCTTGTGGCGAAGGCAAGAACGTGGCAGCCGTAAAAGACCTGCTCGGCATCACACATCGGGCCCGGACCCCGCCCACAACGTTCTCCACGCGCGAGGGTGGGCTTCCAGGCCAGACCCTGTGCGTGAAGAACTTCTACTACGGCGTGCGAGGTCCCGATTCCTGCTCGTGGTCAGGGACGGTTCCAATGGACGAGGTCGACATGCAGGTCGACTGCATGACGTGCTTGGTTCGCGAGGCCCGGCAATGAACGCGGTCGAAGATTTTCATGGGGTCACCCACGCGGTGGTACTCGAGCCCAGTCACGAACTCGCGGGGTGCACAGCCTGCGACATCCGCTTCTGGACCGTGCGACGGGGCAATCCGCTCATGATCTCCTCGTACTGGTCCCGCCGCATGGCTGAGGCCGAGACCGAGGCCCTCGTCGACTGCATGTCCTGCCTTGTCAAGCTTCCGACCTATGATGAGGCATGCACCGAAGGGTCACCGCCGGAGAGCGGGACAGCTTGATCGCGGCGTATCTGGGCTGTCGAACGTGGCACAGGGAGGCCGACGTGATCGTCGGCGAGCACGCGGGGTGGCGCATCTGGCTTTCTACCCACGGGGATTCAACGGCCGGGTTCGCCACCAGCAAGGAGCGAGACGTCACCGTCGAGCTGACGCCGCCTGTCATTCGCGCGTGGCTCGCGCGCGTGCTGGAGAGATTCCTGCAAAACTAGGAGAATCACATGTACCTGATTGGCGGAAGAGGCCAGCCGGTTCGCACCCGCGACGGCATGGTTCACGTCGTCACGCAGATGACCACCGGCGGCTTTGCGAGCTTCACGGCGTGCGGCGTTGACTGGCGTCGTACGGCCGAGTACGCCTCGGACGACGCGGTGATTGATTGCATGACCTGCCTCGTTCACGAGGCCCGCCAATGACCCCGATCGCGCGAGGCCAGGCCATCGACATGCGGCTGTGGCCACCCTGTCCGCTGACGCACGCGTGCTGGCTGGGCGACGCGGAGAACGACGAGGGCGAGCAGATAGTCGTGGCCGCGTGCGGAGTGTGGGTCGAGGCCGAAGGCGCCTACGAGACCGAGGCGGACGTCAACTGCATGGCGTGCCTGGTCAACCACGAGCGGTATGATCAGGACCTCGATGAGCGCGCGTGACCTAGAGGCTTGGAAGAGCTACGACGGTCTGGTGGTTCACCTCGTGAACGACGTCGCTCCGTCCTGGACGTTGTGCGGCATCAGCATCCCCTATCCGCCGGGCTCTCGGAACACGGGATTGGGATACGACGTCGACTGCATGACATGCCTGGTACGTGCCAACCGGCCGTCCATCGAGGAAAGAATGGCAGCCGCGCTTGGGATGCCCAAGGAGTTCCTGTATGGCAGGTAAGGAGTCGGCGTGATCATCGTGACTTCCGACGGCATCTCGCACGGCCAGCCAGAGTCTCTTTGGGGCGGGAGCGCGTTCCGCCTCGACACGGCCTGTGGTCTAAAGTTTGGGTCCTGGACCTACGCGGGCATGAAGTACGGCGACGGCGACCCTGACAGCGACGGAGAACGTCCGGTGGTGACGCCCGGGTTCGAGGTCAACTGCATGACCTGCCGGGTCCGGCGGGCGTCGTGAGCGCGATCGATAAGCGTGTGACGCTCCTCGTCGACGGAATTACACACTGCGCGGGTCTAAGTTCCGGGGATGGTACCGCAGGAATGGCCTGCGGGCTCATCGTGTTCGAGCGAACGCTCGACGCGATCATGAAAATGTTCACCGAGGGCTCCGGCAAGGACGTCGACTGCATGGCGTGCCTGGTCGCCGAAGCCCGGAATTCGAGGGAATCGTGAGCGACATCAACTTCGAGAGCGAGAAGGTCCAGCGTGCGACATGGACAGAGCTTCGCAGCGTGCTGCTGAACGCCATGGTCGAGTCCCTGGCCCGCGCCCGCGCTGCGGTTCCGACCAACAACCCTCGCGATGCCCTAGTTCGGGACGGCATGATCCTCGACCAGATGCACATCATCCTGTGCGAGCTTGTCGGGGAGACCGAAGGCCAGATCCTGCGCACGACCATGCGCACCCTCGAGGGTCTGGTCGCGCAGCGCGAGGCGAGAGTTCAAACCGGTCTGGTTCGAGGGACCGGCGCGGCGAAGCAGTGAGCTTCGACGAGGTCGATGTCCCCGCGACCGACGACGAGGTCAACAAGTGGTGGAGCCGGCTCGACACCCAGCTGCTCGGCTTCACCGCCGCGGGGTACGAGGGCGTGGACGGCATGATCCACTGGATGGCGGTTACGAGGAACCAGGCAGGCTACGAGGAGCTGTACCGCCTGTGCTGGACGATGGATGACAACCTGCCGTGGAAGCGGACGCCCGGCGTGGACGTCAACTGCATGTCGTGCCTGACGTACGCGGCGAGACCAACGTGGAAGGACCCAAGCTGATGAGCAAGAAGAACGTGAATCAATACGTCAACAAGATGGTCGAAGAGCACGCCCTGAAGAAGTTGGCTGCCGCACCGAAGGGCACGAACGTCAAGCTTCAGGACATCGTCGACCACGTCGTTAACACGGCCAAGGTGAGAGGTCTGTCCAAGACGCGGGCTTACATCATGGTGGGCCGCGTGATGACGCGACTGAAGCGGGCCGGAACCGTCAAGTACATCGGAGGCCGTGGCTGGCGGCTGGCGGCTGTCGTGACCCCTCAAGACTGGTCGTCAGCACCGAAGACCTCCGTCGAGATGCTGAACGAGAAGGACCGCAAAGCTCAGCCGGTTGGCGCCGGGGTCGACTGGAGGGCATGGACCAAGGAGCTGCAGCAGTGGCTCGGCTCCCTCCTGGCCGACACCGCAAACCTGACGCCTGCGCAGTGGGCCAAGGTCCCTCAGGAGACCCGCGAGCTGGTCCAGGCCGCGGTCGAGCTGGAAGCGGAGGCGGCGGCTTGCTGCGGCTGACGGAGGCTTCTGGTGTGGTTCACTCGGCGAACTGGACGTACGGCGAGTGGATCGGACAGACCCACTGCGGCTACGAGTTCGCGACGCCCAAGAACCAGTGGCAGCGCTACACCTCGGAAGGCTTGCTGATCGCGGCTGAAGCTCCGTATGGCGGGACTCGCAAGATGATCGTGCTTGGGCACGTCGCCGACGTCAGCTGCATGACCTGCATCGTCCGAGACTCGACGTGAGGCGGCTGGTGGGCGAGGGCATCGTCCACGCCTTCTCACACGTCGAATTCTCTGTTGCGAGAACCGCGTGCGGCATTGAGTTCAGGCAATACCAGCTGACCTACGAAGACTCCAGCTCGTCGCTGCGTTTCTGGCATCGCGTGACCAACCGACCCGACGGGCCGCACATGCTGCACGAACGGGAGCACGCAGGGGACGTCGACATCGACTGCATGGCGCGTCTCGTTGCGATGCGAGACTGGAAGGAGGAGACCTGATGCTCTGGATCAAAGAGAACTACGTCAACATGACCAAGGGGATCCGCTACAGCGAGGTCGGCTGGTTCGAGACCAAGTTCGCCGACAACGAGCTTCGACCCTTGCTCAAGAGCATGACCAAGGAGTTCGGCCGCGTGCGCTCGATGTGGCGCGACAAGCCCGGCGGAGGCCGAGAGCAGGCCGGCTGGGTGTTCGAGAAGCGCGTCGAGTACGACGATGCGAAACCCGGCGCGCCGGCGAGGGAGCGCCTCTACCTGCGCGAGGTCTGGGTCGAGGTGTCGATCGGCGATCCACGGCAGCCCACCCCGTCGCCCGTTGTGGTCTCGCCGTGGGCATGAGACCGCTGCCACCGCGCAGCCAGTCTCACGGATTAGCCAAGAACCGATACCTCGCGGGCGACGCGGTCATCCTCCGCGGCCAGCGGATTCCCCTTCGCCTGCTGAAGGACCACGGCGTCACTCACGTAGTCGCGTGCTGTCCGCCGGTGCCCGAGGCGGCAGCCAAGACGGTGACGGCATGCCGAGGGGAGTCCGACGTCCCGTGGTCCCGTACGAGTCGATTCAAACCCTCAAGGATCGACTGCATAGGCTGCCTCGTCGCGATGGGACGGTTGTAGGCCGTGGTCACGTCCATAACCTACGTGAACGGCTCTCCGCTCGTGCTCGAGAGAGGCGTCGCCATCATGCGCCTGATGAAGCACGGCGGGGTCACGCACGCCGTCTGGCGAACAGTGCCTGACTTCATGGACGTGAACAACCCGATCAGGATCACCGAGACCCTGTGTCGATGGAGGACGAATCTGCCATGGCAGCACACGAAACGATTCCGGGAGACCCAGGTCAACTGCATGGGGTGCCAGGTTCGCCTGAGCAAATTATGAACATTATAGGCGAAATCCGGCTATTGAAGTTCCACGGGATCACGCACGCGGTGCGCGCGTTCTGTGAAGAGTGTCGAGCGACACCCAACTGCCCGGTGATCGGGCACGTTATTACGCTGTGCCACGCGGAGACGGACGTGCCGTGGCGGAACACCAGCAAGCGAAGGCTTTCTAAGGTCGATTGCATGGGATGTCTCGTCGGGTTGAATAGGTTATGCGCTGGGTGATCGCGTGGCGCGAGCATCTGGTGCTCGATGAGCCCGTGGGCCAGCGTGCGCCCGAGACCACGAACTCGGTCGAGGCCGCGAAGAGGTTCGCGACGTGGAAGGATGCGCGCCTGTGGGCAATGGGTCTGTGGGGCGATGACGTATTTGAAAATACACCCTACGCGTTCATCATCTCGGTCGATCAGCTGACCGCCCTGCGCGACTGGCGCTCGCGGCACGGCTGCCACTGGCGCATGTGGCTCAAGAAGGAGTGGGACCGGGGAGACTGCAGGCCCGAGCTTCGCCAACTGCGCAACGCGCTCGGATCGGAGTGGCTGTACAAGCAGAAGCTCGTGCGATGACGTGGACCGACGGCAACGGCGTGACGCACGCGATGGTTGCTCGGGAGGGTTACTTGCAACCAGGGACCTGCAGCCGCCGATGGAATGCGGTGACCTGGTGCGGCTTGTACGGACCCATCGGCGCGAAGACGTCGTCGGAGCCGACCGACTGCATGACCTGCCTGGTCAAGGAGAAATGACAATGGAACAACGATACGCAAGAAGCCCCGATGGGACCTTCGTCTACAAGAAGATCGAGCTGCCCACGCTCGGCGCGGTCACGGTCATTGAGAACGAGCGGCTGGCATGGCTGCTCGAGTACTCGACGTCCAACCCGACCGGAGCGTTCCCCAACAAGATGTGGAAGCGGCTCGACTTCGAGTTCGGTGGGTGGCTCATCTGCGAGTACGTCGACCACCCGACGGATCCCAACCTGCTGCGCACCCACGTCCGCCGCGCGGCGTCGCCGGAGACCGTGGGCTTGGTCGCCGAGGGCGTGCTGTGGTTCATTACATGAAGCTTCAGCGCGAAGTCATCGCATCCGAGGGTCCATGGCTCAAGAAGACCACCGCGACCTACCGCACGCGGCGCAAGGCCATCGAGCGCGGCCGGCGGTTCATGGACAAGATCCAGGCGCTGGTCTACGAGGGATGCGACGCCGACGCGCCTGACGTCGTGGACGAGCTGCGGCTGCTCATCAAGGAATTGGAGAAAACCCTGTAATGTTCGACATGGAACGCTTCGGCATGCCCATCATGGTCGAGGCCCACGGCGCGCGTTGGATCGCTGTCTACCGTGTGTCGACGAACGACACGCATCACTCGTACATCGCGGTGCCAGCCAACGAGGAGGGCACCGCGACGCAGACCTTGCCGCAGCCATGCTCACTGATCCTGGTGCCGCTTTCGACACGGGAGTTGGAGAGTGTGTGGAGACGCAAGGAGCGAGAAGCCGCCGAGGACGCGGCGCGAAAGGGAAACAATCCGTGAAGGACATCGACAAGGAGCGCCTCGACGTCGCGTACGCGATGGTCGACCGGCTGTACCGGGGCCTCAAGACCAAGCCGCTTCGAGGTAAGGAACTGCGCCGCATGAAACAGGTGGAGATGGCAATTCAGCACCTCGAGGCCGCGAGGATGCTGTGATCACCGGCAAGGAGACATTTCAAGGCCTGAGGTTCAAGGACGGCCGCAACGTCATGCATCGCGTGAAGCATGGCGCCGAGAACCGGAACGTCGGCGGCGCCGACATCCTGACCGCCTGCGACCTGCGGTACAACGTGATACCCAAGATCAGCCTACGGAAGCGCGGGGACGTGAGCTGCATGGTGTGCCTAGTCAAGGACCGATGACCCTGCCGACGTTTCCTGGCAGCAACGGCGTGCGGCACCTTGCCGCGCAAGAGGACGCCTTCCTGATCGAGTCGCACGTCAGGGACGCGCGCCCAAGGGTCTTCGTCATCAAGTCCGCGTGCGGCCACGAGTACGCCGTGCACGGGTCGACCATCTCGGACACGGTCGACCCCGACTGCATGACCTGCCTGGTTCGCGTGGCCCGATGACGCCCGCGGTCAGGGACGACAGGCCCGTGGTCGTCAGGAATCGTCGATTCGACCCCAAGATCGCGCACGGCTGGGTTCGGTTCGACAACGGGTGGGTAGCCCTGACGTGTGCGAAACTAGGAGAGGCCTTCGCGCCCGGCGACTACGAGTACCTCCCCGAGGGGACGGACGTCACCTGCATGGCGTGCCTGATGCTGAGGAAGCCGTGAAGGGCCGCAAGGACCTCGTCTGGGTCGACCACGGCGGAATGACCCACGGGCTCCGCGAGTACGAGCGCTGGGCCGACAAGGTGACGCGCTCGGGAACAACCTGGTGCGGGATAGCGCTCTACCTGACTTACCATCGGCTGCGCAGGCTCCCCGCGACGTGCATGACATGCGTCGTGACCGCGGCCCGCGAATGATTACGCGGTAAACTAAGGAAGCTTCGATGAAGTTAACCAAACTTGGTTGCGGAGAAATTCGTCGGGATGCGTAAGCCTCGCGAGAACGGCTGGCGCGATCCCTTCGGGGTCACGCATCACATCTGCACGCGTCGGGTGAACTCCTACCATCCGACCACACGAACGGCGACCTGCGGCGCCTCGCTGACCGTGGCAACCCGCGCGCGGTTCGATGCGGTCGACTGCATGACCTGCATCATCCGCGTAGCCAGGCGGACGCGCCTGATGCCCCGAAAGACTCCAAACCGTGCCACGCCAAGCTGGTGGACCAAGGGCGGAGACCGTCACGTGCTCAGCCAAAACAACCCCTGGCGAGCGGTGTGCGGCGCGAGCCTTCGTACGGCGTACGGCAGCGGGAACCCACCGAACTGCGTACCCTGCGGCGGCAAGCCGGACTCCATGCCCCAGACCATAAGCCTGCAGGGCCCGGACGGCATCCGACATGCGCTACGACCCGACATGCTGAGGTTCGAACGCCATGCGCCATGCGGCGCGGGATTCATGATGGGGATCGAGGTCGTCAAAAAGCCGCCGAACTGCCCAGACTGCCGAGCTGCGATCACCAAGGCGCAACGCGCGCAGGAAAGAAAAAGCCGTGGACGACTCCCGCAACGACGATGACCCCCAAGGCGGACACGACGTCCTGTGCTGGCGCACGCCGGACGGCGTCGGCCACCGATTCGACGACGACACCTATTCGGGTGGTGGTTGCGAAGCAACTCCGTCCGAATGGGCGACGACCTGCGGCGCCAACCTCGAGCACGGCGTCCCGGACCTCGACGAGCCGATGGACTGCATGACGTGCATCGCGCTCACCGTGCGGCGGAACGTCCGCTGCTGGCGAGGCCCCGACGGGGTCGGGCATCTGCTCGACGACGAGGCCTTCGTCGACGCCGACGGGAAGCCCCAGGACTGGAATTACCTCGACGGCTGGCTCACCTTGTGCGAGGTCATAGTTGAGGACATCGAAGGGGACCGCAACAATCCCGTCGACTGCATGTCGTGCCTCGTGGCGGAGGCCCGCCGTGCCGCCGCGTAGCTCGATGGCCATCACCGTGCTCAAGCCCAACAGCTGGAACAATGCGGTCGACGCTCAAGACGTCGTGCATCACGTGTTCAGCTATGCAAACTCAATGAATCTGTGCGCTGCACGATGCGGATTTGAAGCCCGCTGGAGCCACGCTTCGGGAACATGGCCCCTGGCCAACGTGACGTGGACCAAGAAAGATTTGACCTGCATGACCTGCATCGTTTGGGAGGTCCGCCATGCCGCTGATTGACATCACGTCACGAACTTTGGCGAGCCTAGCCAGGGTCGCCGAACGCGAGAACGTCGAGCCCGACGTCCTTCTCGACCGCTGGTTGCAGGAAAAACTGGACGACGATCTTCGCCGACGGATGCTCGAGGCCACAGGCGTTAACGTGCCGAACCCATCGATCATCCTCGACAAAACATGCGCGGTTACGATATACGACATGCACGTTCGCTTGATGTCCGACGGACGTGCGCGAGGCTTGTGGATATCCCTCAAGGACGAGAGTCCAGATCGCGAACGGAACATTGGCAAGGTCAACGAGGGTGCGCTGCTCGAATGGCCAGCGGCCAAGGCGTTCCATGTAGCGATGGGCAAGGCCATGCAAGGTCGGCGGTGACGCAGCCGATGGAACTCACAGTCGACTGCCGCGGCATCGTGCACATCGTGGCGTGGGGAATCACCACCCGCCCTAGCGAACTGATCACCGAGTGCGGCATCACCGCGCGATGGAAGCACCTCACCTTGTGGTGGAGCCCCGCGGTCATGTCGCTCCCTGAGGACACCGACGACGTCGCCACGTGCATGACCTGCTTGGTCTCGGTGTCGAGGCCGCGATGAGCGTGCGCATCGAGAGCACCGGCATGATCACGCACGCGGACACTATCGGTGGCATCACCACGTGCGGCATCTTGTACAGCACCGAAGTCGTCCCGTGGCCCGCGGTCTATCGCATCATCGGGGGCACGGAATCCACCGACCCCGTGGACTGCATGAGCTGCCTGGTCCAGGAGATGCGCGGCGCGGCCGACAGGATCACCGTCAATTTTACCATGACGCTGCCGGGACTATACACGCTGGAGTTTGACCCGTGAACATCAGTCGTATCGGCGGGACATCGGAAGACCGCCGCGTGCGCCTGGCGGGCGACGTGCTGACGCACAACGTGGTCTGGGCGGACGACGTAGGCGGCTACACGGAGTGCGTGGCTGACTTCGCATGGCGAGCAGAAGACCAGCGGACCAACGCTTGCGTCGTCGCCGTGGTCGTCGAGGACGAGTGCGACTGCATGACGTGCCTGGTGCGTCCTTTGCGTAAGGTGATCTTCAACTCCTGCCAGAGCATCGGCGTGTCGGTAGCCAACGTTGCCGCGGTCAACAAGATCAACTTCGTGAGCGAGGAGATGAAAATCAAATGATCGAAATCAAGCACGATGTATACGGTGAGGGCGCGGCGATTGCATACGGTGCCTCAACCGCGATCGCGGACCTGTTGTCGAAAGACGTCAAGGACCGATTCGAGAAGGCGTTCCACGAAACAATGGTTTCGTGGCTGATCTACAGCAATCAAGAAGGTCGAAATTGGGCGCGAAAGATGATCGAGATCGTCACGGCCTGTCTGGACCGCGGCGCTACCCCGGAGGAGGCCAGAGACGAGATCGAGCGCGTCGCTAAGCGGCTGGGCTACCTGTGACGCGGGTCCCCCGGCTCCAAGGCGAAAGCGCCCCGACCACGCTACGGAGCAGCGGAGCCATGGTGCACCTCGCGCTGTGGTCCACGCTGCTGTGCAGGACCCGGTGCGGCATCGAATTTCAAGACGACGCCGCAAAAGTTGACGAGCCGGTCAGCTGCATGACCTGCCTGACGCGGGCCGAGGTCTTCGAGGTTCCTCTCCGGACGAGCAAACCAAGCCTCAACCACTTCGGTGATATCTGCTGGATGATGCAGAAGTTCGGGCCGCCCTACGATCACATCACCGAGTGCTGCTATGCGGAAGACCCGTGCAACTACCACAAGCTATGAACCTAGAATCCGCCATCGGCGTAGTCTATTGCTTGATCGCTCTCATTCATCTGGCTGCGATCGGCGTCATCCGGCACGTGCGTAAACGTTTCCATGACCCTGAGGAAGTCGCCGTATTCGCGTTCGCGTGGCCTATCGTGGATGCGCTGTGGCTGGCTCGCCAATGGCGGTCGTGAAGGACCGTGAGCAACGTCCGCCTCATGGGCGACGCCCTCACGCACTCCGCGAACGACGTCGACCTCAACTACGAGCTGCGCGCGTACACCGCCTGCGGTATTCGGACCGTCTGGAAGAACGACCCGAGCAGACGCGCGAAGGAGATCGTCGAGGTAGTCGACGACCCTGTCGACTGCATGACGTGCCTGATTCGCCTGGCGCGCCGGCCGGACCCCATCGCGTTCGCGTTCACCAACCCGTGTGGGGAGATTGAAGTCGCCTCTTCCGCTCCATGCTCGCCGCGTGATGGTCCCAGTGAACCAGGACTCCTCCAGCTGTTCCCCGAAGATGATCCGGATCGCCGTTGACGACGCGGACGAGCAGGTTGAGACCGAAGGCCAAGTCGCGGACGCGCCGGAAGTCGTGCCGATCGCCCATTGCATGAATGGTCCCGATGCTTCGCACCCGGCACTCCGCCAGCGCTCGCAACGCCTCCCGCGTCGACCTGCCGGTGCCTCTATCCGGATCACGCTCGAGGGGGTTGCCGTACGCACGGAGCCTGACGCGGGCCCTGGCCGCGAACGGCTCCCAGGGTTCGAGGCCCAGGCGCTCGCGCATTTGAATGGCCACGGCCTCGATCATCACCTGGTTGAACATGAGACCAGGGTAACATGCTTATAGGATAAGAACATGAGCGCGAAGCCCGTCGACGTCGACTGCATGGCCTGCCTGGTGACCGGCGTGACCACGCCCATCGGCTGGCGGGACCCCGGCACCGGCATCGTCCACCGCGTGCGATGGCGCGTGCGTGGCGGGTGCTACCGGCTATGCGACTTCCAGTCCGGGGAAGGCAACGACGAGATGCGCAAAGGGGCCATATTCATCGACACCAACACCCTAATTTCGGTGGGAGAGCCATGAATGTCTGCATCTCGAGCACCGGCATCACACACGCCCGGTACAGCACGCGCCAGATCACGCGATGCGGGATCCAGTACGTTCGCAACGGCCAGTACGTGATCGGCGACATGGGCGACCGGCCAATGGGCCATCAATCCGACGCAGACGTCGACTGCATGACCTGCCTGGTGAAGCCCGAGTGGCTCTTCGTCGAGGGGCGCGAGCCCGCCGTCACGTTGGTAGGCTCGATCAAGAAGGGACCGAACATATGAAGCCTATCGGCAGCGAGATTTACTGGAGCATGATGCCAGCCGATCCTCCCGCCGTCAGGGCCGGGGACGCTATGGTTCACCGCGTGGTGGAGTACACGCGCCGCGGCGAGATGTTTGAAGAGGCTCTGTTCGAGTGCGGTGCCCGTGCCCTGAGGAGCATGGCCGTGGAGACCACCGACGACGTGGACTGCATGGGCTGCGCGATCCGCAGGACGTCTCGAGCGTCGGAAGGCGAGATGATCGAGTGCACCATGCGCATGTGCATGTGGGCGGTGCCATGAGGAACGAGCGAGTCCGCGCGCTCGGCGTGCCGCTGCGCAAGCACCGCAAGTTCCGCAACCAGGTCCGCATCGGCGTGATCACCCACGCGTACAACAACGGGTACGTGAAGGCGCAGACGCTATGCGGCATCTCCTACACGCACAAGGAGCACCGGAGGCTGTGGCCCGTCGAGCTGGCCACGCGGACGTCGAGGGACGTCGACTGCATGTCGTGTCTCGTGAAAGCGGGGCGATCGTGACGCGCCGGGCGACGCTGCAGGAGATCCGGGAGCAGCAGCGCCAGCTCGCCGGCCTCGATCCCTCCTACGACCGAATCCTCCTGGCCTGCCAGGGCAAGCTCCGTGTCCGGATCGGCGAGGTCACCCACGGGCACGACGGCCGGACGGGCCTGCCGCGCACCCTGTGCGGCATCCGCTGGGTACCCAACCTCATGATCCCGCCGACGTTCCCGCAAGGGATGCCGACCGAGGTCGAGGTCGACTGCATGACCTGCCTGGTGCTGGAGGCGAGGTCGTGAACGTCGTCATCGACGGCGACGTCGTCACGCATCGCAAGATGGTCCTGGGGCTCGAGAGGCATCGGACGGCGGCTTGGATGTCCCACACGCTCTGCCGGGTCTGGTTCGTCGAGCGCGAGCATCCGCTCGAGGCAGAGGGCCTCGTGCCCAAGGGAGACCCTCGGAGCAGGAGGACCGAGGGTCCAGTCGACTGCATGATCTGCCTGGTCCGCGAGGCAGAGCTGTAATGAGGCATCTAAGCTTGGATACAATCGTTCACCACGAGAACCCGTACGTACTGTGGTTGGCGACTCTGTGCGGCTTACGAATGACGCCTGAGGACCGCGTGCGCTTGCACTTTACGGTGACCAACGCCCCCGTCGACTGCATGACCTGCCTGGTCCTGATGGCGCGAGAATAGACGCAGACAAGGAGACACGGACATGACGCAAAACGAAACCGAGAGCGTGAACGACATGATCTTGTTGTTGAACAGCGAGGCGTCCGACGTCGAGGTCGCGGCCAAGATAGTCGAGACCTTGGAAGCCGTTCCCACGGAGGGCATCAAACCCTGGCTCAAGGCCTTCGTGTCGAGTGCAGGCGAGACAGATCGCCTTCGACATGTCAACAACCTGATGACCAAGGGAGAACTCGGCGGGCGGTGGGGCTCGATCGTGCGTCGCATGAGCGACAGGGATCAGGAGTTGACCAAGGGCGAGGAGAGGTATGGGGACTTCCGCGTCTCGGTCAGCCACGTCACCCCGGCGAGCGAGGCCTTCCTCCGCGACTCAGCGAACCACGCAGGGCTCGGGCACCGCGTGTACCTGCTCGACGATGGTGGCGTCGCGATTCACCGGCCCAAGCTCAAGCATCACTGGTCCGCGCCGCCTCGATACGACGACTTCCCTGACGACGTGAGGGCCCTGATGCAGTCCAGGTGGGGCGAGGGCAAGAGCCGGATCGTGTTGTGCCAGGACGGCAAGATTCTCGAGGGCTTTCCGACGTGGCCGAGAACCGCCTAGCGAACGGCATCGACTGCATGTCCTGCCTCGTCAAGCTCGCTCGAGGTTGCCCGACCAACGGCGGCTCGATGATGCGTGGGCGGATCGTATGCGCCACGGTTCTAACCGACACACAGCACGACTCGGACAGTCTGATTGTCTTGCCCGCACACGTCTTTACGTATAGCAATACCCTGGGTCAATGGATGTCTTTCGAGCATTGGGTGCCTCGCAAGGCCCGGAGGAATCAGTGACGGATGTCGACTGCATGACGTGCCTGACCTCGCTTGCCACGGGACTCAACGACTCCGGTGAGCGGCTCACTGACGAAGGTCAAATCACGCATGCGATCTTCACCGTCCACGCGGACAAGGGACTGTTGGCGTGTTGGATGAAGAGAGCAGGCGGGGGCTGGGGCGGATCTCCAAGAGACGGAAGGCGAAACCTGCTCGTTCTCCGCGGCGGCGTGTGGTCATGAGTGTCGACTGCATGTCCTGTCTCGTCAAGCTCGCGAGCGGCTGCCCGACCGACGGCAGAACCATGGTGCACGGGCACGTCATCTGCGCCGTGACTCTCGCCGTGACCGCCAGCGTCCTGCCTGGCGACCCCGACAACTTCGTCGGCCTTCCGGCTCACGTCTTCGCGTGGAGCAAGATTGCCGTGCGCTGGATGTTCTTTAAGGGCCATCTGTCGTACTGGGCCTTGAGGGACCAATGACGGACGTCGACTGCATGACGTGCCTGGTCAACCTGGCGCGAGGGCTCGATGACGACTACGACACCTCGGTGATGCTCGATCGAATCAAGCACAAGGGCGTCAGCCATGCAGCCATGTACGAGATGGGCCCCGGCATCATTCGGGCCGCGTGTCGATACGAGCCCGTCCGCGGGAGCGGTAGAATCCTGCGCTGGCGGTTGAGGAAGGGAGCTAGCCTATGATCGACTGCATGGCCTGCCTGGTGGCCGAGGCGCAAATGCGCGCCGCCGATGGCCCCGTCCTCATCCTCGGCGCCATCACGCACGCAACGTACGCGGACTGGCTGGGCCAGGAACGACTGACGTGCCGATTCGACCGGAAGATCAACTTCCGCATGTTCTGGTACGACGCGGTGATTCGCGCGATGCGCGGGCTGCGGCCACGGCAGGCACCGCGGCCCTCTGTGTCTTGGGCGCGCTTCAAGATGGCCTTCCGCAAGCTCGCCAAGAAGCCGATGAAGTTTCCCGTGAGGTACGGACCATGACCATCGACTGCATGACGTGCTTGGTCAACCTGGGACGTGGCGCACCAGAGGCCGTCTCAACAACTTCGAGAGGTGGCATCGTGCACGCGGTATCTACAGTCTCATGGACAGCCAGCCACTTCATCACCTGCAGCCTACGAACGTACGAGCTAAACGGTCAAACCGGTTGGACAACGCGGTGTGTCGTGTTGGTGCGGTAATGACCGTCGACTGCATGGCCTGCCTGGTGGCGCTGTCCCGAGGCGTACCCGCCGGCGGCACTCACCGCGGGGACGACGGGATCACCCACGCCACACTACGCACGCCGACGAGAGCGGCGCTCGCGTGCACCATGCGCCGGGACTCTCGCAACCGGGAGCTGTGGAGCACCGCAGGGGCGACCTGGGTACCGCGATGAGCGACGTCGACTGCATGTCCTGCCTGGTGGCAATGGGGCAGGGCATGCCCAGCTCCGCCACCTACCAGGACTACGACCACATCACGCATGGCACCCTGATCATACGGCGCCAGGAGGTCGGGGACTACACGGTCGACTACCGTGATGCTCGCGTGCTGGCCTGCTCGCTCGCACAGCACGTGAGGCTAGGCGGGATACCCCTCCACGAGGTCAGATCGGTTCCCCGATGAGCGACATCGACTGCATGACATGCTTGGTTCGCGAGGCCCAAGGCCTACCATGCGAGGGTGCCTACCGAGACAGCAGGGGAACCACACATGCCACGCTGCTTTGGCTCGCCGGTGAGATGCACGTCACCCTGTGTACGCTCGCGTGGGATGGCTTCGGGTGGCTTGTTGCGGACGGGACTAAGCGGGTTCCCAGGTAGCCCCGGGCACCTTTCGAGGGAGTCCTCGGGAATGCCCGGCGGGGAGAAACATGACCTGCCTGGTGCATCAGAACAAGTTTACGAGGTAAACATGAATAACAACCTGCCCAAGCCTCTGAAGGACGTGATGCGCTGGGCTCGCCACACCCTGCCCGATGACTGCGTCATCACGCGCGGCTCGTTGTGGGTCGAACCGCCGGGCGTCTTGTGTCCGGGGTTCCGCGTCGACGGCCCCAACGGCCGCTTCGCAGCCCTGGCTATCAATGGCGACCAGGCCTACATGGAGTTCCAGATCGACGACACGTGCACCAGAGACGTGTTCGGCAAGAAACTCCACGACGGCTTCGTCGACTCGACCACCCTGCTGCTCTGGCGCCTGTTCGTCAACGGCGCGGCGCCGTCCTGATGCCGTGGTACGGCATGACGCTCACCACGCCCAACGACGTCACCCACGCGGTTATCGAGGAGGGCGGGGGGAGCTATGTCGCGCGGCTCGGTTGTGAGCCGGAGAACTGGGTGCACATCGGACTGATGCTGCGATGGGTTCGAGGCGCGCCTAGGCATGGAGGGCGCGTCGACTGCATGACGTGCCTGGTGGCGATCGCGCGCGACTAAAACACCTTCACCGTGCGGCCGGCCATGACCCACAAGGTCACCAGGATGCCGCACCACATGAGCGCGCGGCCGACCTCCGCGAGCTTGGTGTTCGACGCGAGTGCGTGGATGAGCAAGCCGACGACTGCGACGAGAAGTGGAACGATGGCAATCATCGAGAGAGGCTAGCACCGATGGAAGAGTTTGAACGACTCAAGGCGCTCAGAGCTGAACTACAAGCACGCCTGGAAATCAGAGCAACGGAGGCCAAAACGTGGGGCAAGTGCCACGACAAAGCGGAGTGGTCCCGGCGCGAGGCCCATCTCGCAGACGTCGCAAATGACAAGGCTCGACTCAAGAAGACCAACCACGACATCGTCGTGGAGGAACAGCGCTTGGCAGCGGAGGCTCCGCCGAAACAACCGAGGGTTAAGAAGGTCAAGAAGCCTCAGATGCGCGGCTTTCGTGTCTCAACGACGGGCGAAGTGATCCATCGTGTGTCCAGGCGGCTCGTCCGCCTGCTTGAGGGGCTCGAATCGCCGACCGAGGAGACGATGACGTTTCTGCCCGAGGCACGAAGATTCTTGGTCTATCAGGAGGAGCATATTGCCTGGCAGCGTCGGGAATGGGAGAAACACGAGGCGGAGGCGGAGCGCGATGGATAGCCGCGTGGACTGCATGGCGTGCCTGGTCGCGTTTCCCGACGAGGAGGATGACGAGGGCCGCGTATTTCCCCGTGGCGTCGTCGTCAACACGGGCATCACGCACGGGCTCGCGAAGACGAACTACGGGGAGATCCAACGCAGATGCGACTTCTACAGCGACGGCCGGGCGCGCTCGAACAGGTACTGGTGGGTCGAGGTCAAGGACATCGTGCCGTGAT
>Ga0137409_10000886_pt1 | contig 32815 bp, 38 predicted proteins | sample CZODoug1_16funga_FD_122059 | JGI IMG/M metagenome (GOLD analysis project Ga0137409, IMG submission 122059) | Vadose zone soil fungal communities from Angelo Coast Range Reserve, California, USA - CZODoug1_16fungal (Hybrid Assembly) | ecosystem: Environmental > Terrestrial > Soil > Vadose zone... | reverse complement strand
GCACAATTGTGATTAAATCAGGCACAAGGCTGTTAACCGAAATGTTGGAGGTTCGAATCCTCCCCGGGGAGCCAACTTCTTTGTCATGCAGTGAGTTACGAACATTTTCATGAAATTCGGCCCTTCGGCGGGGCGGTGTCGAGTGCGCGAATCACGATCAATCCCGATCAATGAAGACGAATAAAGACGAATAAAAACCAACTGCGACAAGTGCCTCTGCGTTTTGTCGGATAAATCGCGGCGAACCGCGATCAAACCAAGCATTCGGCTCTCGACCGAATGCTTTGCGACATTCAGCAGGCGAGCACAGAGGCTACTGTGAACGCCGCACGCAATTCCGAATGGGAACTGCACTTGCGACTAGCGCAATCTAGAGGCTTGGCGCGTAGTAGCCTGTTTTCGCGTAGACGCTGAGAGGCGGAAGTCCCTTGGGGGCGCGCAGCTTGATCTTGCGCCATCGCGCGTCGTGCGATTTATTACTCGGGTGGTATCCCAGAATATACTGGTTGCGCAACTCTGCGCCGATCTTTGTGGCAATGTCCGGCAATTCATTTACATTCTCTACCGTAAAAGCGCGCCCACCGGTTAGTTCCGTCACTTCCGTGAGCAGCGAGGGGCCGCTGAGTTCCTCTGGCGTTCGGCTGCGATACTCAAATGGGTCAAAGATGCCGACCGAGTACAGCTGGGTATCCGCCTCTCGCACCAGCCGCTTGATATCTTTCTCGCTGTATCGACTATTGTTATCTCCGCCGTCGGATATGATGAGCAAGGCCCGCTTGGCGTTTTGAGCGTTCCTCATCTCGTTGAGGCCCAGATATATTGCATCGAGCAGTGCAGTGCGGCCCTTCGCAGATGCTGAGAGTATGCGGCTCTGCAGATCTTCCACATTACTGGTGAACGTGCTCATAACCTCTGCACGGTCGTTGAAACTGACCAGGAAGAATTCGTCTTGCGGATTGGCAGTCTTGAAAAACTGCAAGGCGGCTTCCCTGGCCTTACCTACTTTGTTGGCCATGCTGCCGCTCAGATCGAAGATGAGGCCGATGGAAATGGGTACGTCTTCCGAAGAGAAATACTGGATCTCTTGCTCGACGTTATTTTCGAAGATACGGAAGTTGTCGGGATCAAGGCCTGTAACCAGGCGATTATACGGATCGGTGACCGTAACGTTGACAAGCGCCAGGTCCACATCGATATGGAGGGATTGGCCCTGTTTGATGACCTGGCCCGGTGTGTCATGCTTCACGTCGTCGGGGACGGCAGATTGGGCGATCGCCAGCACGGGGGAATTCCAGATGACGATGCCAAAGAGAAGAAGAGAAATGAACGGAACGAAGAAGACACGAGTCGCAGCCAAACTACTTTTCACAAGATCTCCATCGTGGCAAATGTCATAGTGCTGAATCTGAAGGATTGGTGCCCGCTCTTTGATCGCTTTGCACAGGATCTTGATACAACTTGTAGTCGCCAAATTCTTCAGTCCTCATATCGTCATCGCTGACGCCCGAGGAAGTGAGTAGGTCCGTCATCGCAGTGACCATTCCCGACGGACCTGCGATGTAGTAGATAGGTCCATTGAGCCCGAGTAGATAACGCGTGAGCATCTGACGATTGATGTGGCCTTTTTCATAAGGCCAAGTCAGGGTTTTATGCCCGGTGACCGTTGGAATGAGAGTGAAATTGGGATTCTGCGCGGTCATGCTTTCAAATTCTTCTATGAACGCCGCATCCTCCGCTTCTCGGTTTGAATAAAACAAATACAGTTTGTGTGGGAGACGTTCCTGGGTGGCCCACTGAAGGATGCTGCGAATCGGCGTAATCCCGATGCCACCGGTGAGAAACACCGCAGGTTTGGTGACATCCCTATGCAGGGTGAACGATCCTCTGGGGCGGCTCACGGTGAACTTCGTGCCAAGAGCGGCTGCTTTCAACGCGTTCTTAAAGGCAGTCTTACGCATGCGCATTGCGATCATGACAGGCCTTTTGTCGTGAGGAGAGCTTGCGAGAGAGAAGATCCGGGAATTGTCGCTTTCACTTTGCACGGACGGGTCCGTGAAGACAAAGTCCGCATGCTGCCCAGCTCGGAAGTCGAAGCTTGCACCATTTGCGTCAAGCCAGAATGCCACCGTATCTCTGGCGATTCTCTGCCGATCCACTAAAGTCATTTGATATTCAGCCATGGATTTCTCCTTCGCCGAAACCCTACTTGGTTTTCATTCAAGCTCATGGACTCCAGCTATGTAGACCAAATTCCCAAAGCTTTATTCCGACCATCATCGCGAGAATGGAAAGCCTCCTCTTTTCAGGACTCCTCGATTTCATTTCCGAAATAAATGCGGCACGTACCAGCGCGTGTATGTCGCCATTCCCAGTAACAGCACGACCCACCAGAGCACAAGGATGGTTCGCATCCACACCTTGTATTTGGTGATTCGCAATGTTTCCGGCAAGATGCTCGTGCCCGCGGAGAGCAAAATGTACAGTCCCGCGAGTTCCGTTACGGCTCCGAACGCCCCGTGCGTTGTCGCCAATGCGTAGTAGGCCTTGCCCAGCTTGGCCGGAACCCCTGGAAGGACATAAACGTGGAATGAAGGAATCATCATCACCGTAACTACAGCGAGGTTCAGAAGCACGATGGCGGATTGGCACCAGGCGTGTTGCCGAAAGCGCCCCTTGCGAGCGAGTCGGGCGCCAAGCAATAGACCTATCCCCATGACGATTTCGAGGAGGAGAACTACATTGGCGCCGCGCGGAGCGGCCGTTTCAAGAAATGCTTTTATCAACAGGTTGTCCCCACGCAGACTACCTACTGCGTTCTGTTCGTGTTCAGCTAAGAGTCTCGCGTGGCAGAGTAGGCAGAATTCATTCTGGCAATTGGGAGCGAGGTGCTAAGGCCGCACGTCGGTGTCGACCATGAACACCTCCTTGGGTCTGTGGGGCGACAACGCTCAAACCCACAAACGTGATGGGTGCACCGTTTTTCGACAAAATCCTCAGTCTCCGTACGAGTTCGTCGCGGAGTCGCTTCCACCAATCACTGGACATGCAGCAAATTCTCGAAACGACTCGCGCCCCTTTAGCAACGCATTCGGATTCTTCCTTTTCAGCAGGACCACGCTTTGCGCCTTTGTCGCGCCCCCGCTTTCTCCGGGTTCCGCAATACACACGTAGATTCCCGAGGATTTCTGGTCGAGAACCTTGATCGCCAACCTCCTGACTCCGCCCGTTCCCTCGATGATGGCTTCGTTTTCATCCATCCTCTGCGCCGTGAATCCGTAATCCGCGAGTGTCTTCTTTCCTTTTTCTTTCTTCGGCCGGAACGCGGACGGCAATGAAGTCAAATCGAGTTTCTCGATCACGAACGCCGCTACCTTTTCCTTGGGATATGCGGCCTCATTCCCTGCCACTGCCAGGGGGACGTAGGACAGCGCTGCAAGTGCCAACGCAATTTTGGCGTTCATTTTCCTTCTCCTTTTCTGTCTCCATACGTTTATTCACAGACATCTTGAGAGTTTCTGTTTTGCCCATCTCGCCGCGTCAACTTAAGATGCCCTGCATATCAAAGTGCTCCAGATATTGATTTAGTGGGCTACCTGCACGTGGCGTCCTGCGTCCATGCAAATCCGCTGCAATTCCTCGTAGGTGAAGTACGTTTCTTCCTGGTTGCCGAGGCGCTCCACGTGGCCTAGTCCTGATTCCTTCGAGATACGACTAAGCTCGGCTTCTGGTATGCCGAGCATCAAAGAAGCTCTTGCCCGTGTGACATATTTCGGAACTTGATTGTTCATAACGCTCCCTCCGTCGCCATGAGGGCCATGGCGTCTTTGCCGACAAATAGGATCATCTTCTTGCAAATGCACCTTTGCGTTTTAGAGAATCCCTTGTCCTATTGGTGCTGGAAAATGTCTATCCTGGTCCATTCACTCCACTGAGAAAGCCGCCGAGGTGTCCCGTCAGTGCGACGATGACAACGGCCACAGCCTCGATCGGCAAGCGGTATCCGGGCAGGACCTCCTGTTGTTTCCGTCGGGTTCTCGTATGAATGAACCACACGACCCAGATCAGGACGGTCGATAGGCACCCCATCACCAGATGCATCAAGAGGATGCCTTTCAATTTCTGTCCCTCGAGTTCCCACTGCCAAGCGAGAATTCCGGTGACTACCACGGGTACGGTTGCGATCGCCGCGACGAGCAAATTGTAGTAGGCCGCTGCTGCCAGGAGGCGCTGCTTCTTCCATTGCGCAAGAAAATCAAAGAGGACACCGATGATGAACAGCGCGATCGGGAAGTGAATTAGCACGACGTGTTGCGCGTGCTTCGCGAAAAGGACTGTTTTTATGTCGAACGGATGCAAGGTCGCTCCTCACTTACTGCACGATGACTTTGCCGGTCATCTTCGGATGAATCGAGCAGAAGTACGGATAAGTTCCCGCTTTGCTGAAGGTGAAGGAGAACTTTTCGTCCGTGTCGAGCACTTTAGACTTGAACGTCTTTGGATCATCCGTGCTAACCACGGTGTGGGGGATATCGTCACGGTTGGTCCATGTAACTGTGGTTCCGACCGGCACTGTGAGCGCTACCGGCCCGAAGCTGAAGTTGTCGATCTTCACTTCCATAGTCGACAGCTTCTCCTGCGCGCTTGTTACAGAACCCTTCTGACCTGTGCCCCAGACTCCAATTCCCAGCACCAGTGCCGCTGCTAGACCTGCAATAGACACACTTCTCCTCATGCTTTTTCTCCTTTTTTAAGTTGGAATTGATTTGAGTTTGGCTACGTCTTGCTCACGCGAGCGATGAATCCACCACCGCCAGCGCGTGTTGTCCTTGCACGTAGTTTACGTCCGTGATTCCCAAGACGCTGCGTAACTGCTCCGCCGGCACCTTCATTGGGCCCGGAGAATCCGCTTTGCCTGGCTGTGGCTGTGGAAACGCCGTCGAAGCAGCGGTGTGAAAAGTTACGTTGCCTTCAACCTTTTGCATCGTTTGGTGAATGTGTCCGTTCAGCACCGTCACGGAACCGAATTTTTTCAGGTACGCCAACGCCTGGGCGCTGTCTTCGGTTCCCCAACCCCACTCCGGGTAGACCGACCAGAGTGGAATGTGCGCGAACACCACTATGGGCGTGCTGTGCTTCAGGTGCTTGACGTCGTCCTCCAGCCATTCGAGCTGCTCGTGCCCCAGCGTCCCCAGCCCGCCCGCCTTCAAATTCATCACGTTCACCAGGCCCACGAAGTGCACGCCCTTCTTGTCGAAGCTGTACCACCCCCCGCCCTTGCTGCCTTTCCCGTATCGCTCTAGAAACTGTTTCCCATCGTCATTCAGCACGTCGTGCTCGCCCGGTACATAGAAAACATCCTTGGGCTTGGCGCTCTTCAGAATCTGATCGACGGTATCGAACTCTTCCGGTTTCGAAAGGTGGCTGATGTCCCCCGTATGCAACATGAATTCAGGCGTCGCCGACAATCCGTTGACTTTGTCCACCGCGGCTTTCAGTGTACCCACGACATCCGGGTTTGCCGGCTTATTGAAGCCCATGTGGCTGTCGCTGATCTGTACGAAGCTCAGCTCGCCCATCATGTCCGCTGTGCTGATCTCCGACATCCGGCTCAAACTGTACGAGTTCAGCACGCCGCCTTTCATCACACAAAAGGCACCTGTTCCCGCCCACGCCATGCACTTCAGAAAGCCACGCCGGTCAATTCCGTCGTGGTTGTGGTCGTGCAGGAGTTCATCTTTTTTCTTCTCGGACATCCTAGCCCTCCATACCTACTTTTTTTACGCAGTCTCTAAGCTCTGCACGTGCCGTTGGGGCTGGCGGCGCGGGATGGTTTGGGGGTTGCCCGCGCCGCCATTGAACGTGCTTGCGTCCATCCAGACCGAGGCAGCGCCTCTCTTATTCCAAATTCTCCGCGTTCATGTCTCTCTTTGTATGTCCGTCACAACAGAGCCCCGCCGAGAATAAAATCGCCGGTTCTCTGGTTCTTACGCATGAAGCATCACTGATCAGGGGAAGTCTTTGAACGATTTTGATGCCGAAGACCGACTGCGCTTCGAACAGCTTGTGCTGCCCCATGTCGATGCCGCCTTCAATCTCGCGCGTTGGCTGTTGCGAAGCCGCGCAGATGCCGAAGATGTCGCTCAGGAAGCCTTACTTCGCTCGTACCGTTTCTTCCGCGGCTTTCATGGTGGAGATGCGCGCGCATGGCTGCTCCAGATCGTGCGCAATACTTGCTACACATGGCTGGAGAAGAATCGCCCCATGGAACTAAGCATGGAATTCGACGAAGAGTTACACCTGCAGACCTGCGCCACACCTGAAACGCTCGCAATCGCCGGTGATGATCGCAAGCGCCTGACCATGGCTCTCGAGACGCTGCCGCCGCGCTTCCGCGAAATTCTTGTCCTTCGAGAGCTCGAAGGCTGTTCCTACAAGGAGATCGCTGCAATCACGGCGATCCCCATCGGCACAGTTATGTCCTCGCTCTCCCGTGCGCGCCGCCAGTTGCATTCCGCGCTGGTAAATTCTCTTCAAGGAGCTCGTCCGTGAGATGTGACTTTGCCGACTCTCTGCTTCAGGGCTATTTCGACGGTGAGCTGAGTGGCCGTAGGGCTGCTGAATTCGAGCGTCACCTGCGACATTGCGCCCACTGTGCCACTGAGCTTGTCGATCTAGATTTGTTGCGCGATAGATTGCAACTCGCCCAACTCTACGAGCCTGCCACGGCCGCGCTGCGGCGGAAGATTAACGCCCCTCTCCACGCAATCGCACCCACGACTGCTGTGTCACGGCCTCTCGTTTGGCACTGGCTGGCAGCTGCGGCCGCACTACTTTTTGTCGCGACCTTACTGTGGAGAGTCGGTCACGGCGTTCGTGGTGACGACTATCAAGCCGAACTTGCCGGAGAAATTGTCGATGCGCACGTGCGCTCGCTACAGCCAGGCCAGATGAACGGCATCGCCTCCAACGATGAGCGCGTTGTGGAGGGATGGCTCGAGGGCAGAGCCCGGTTTGCTGTTCCAGTGCGCAATTTCACAAACGACGGTTTCGCGCTGCAGGGTGGGCGCGTAGATGTTATTGAAGGCCACACCGTCGCGGTGCTCGTCTACGAGCGTAACGGACGTCCAATTAATGTATTCATCTGGCCCACACGGGAACGGGACAGTCCACCGCGCACAGGTTCCTGGCAGAGCTTTCGATGGGTGGATTGGCGAAAAGGCAAAAAGGAATTCTGCGCCGTTTCTGACGTAGACCCTGCGGACCTTGAGCATCTCCACCAGCTGATCAATTCTTCCGCGTAGCAATATTGCTGGGCAACTCCTTTTTCCAGATCGAATTTGAGCACTATCGTACGAACTGCAAACACAAATTCAAGAAGTCACGCATTCAGTTTGTCCTTCATCTTTAAGCGATGCCTTCCTCACAGTGGGGAATAGAACATTGGTAACAGCGGTATTCGGAAATGAAGGCAATTGACATGCGGAAGGGATCAAAAATGTTGAGGACATCAATTGTAGTATGGATTGTGCTACTCCTACTGGCTCTAAATGTAGCCGCCTTCGTGACTCGCATCATTGAAAAATGCAGATTGGCCGATCGCCTATCAAAACCCTTAGAAGGAACCGTCTCTGCCGTGCGAACCAGTCAGCCGACGGTATCGAGGCATCAACATAGCCAGCCGACACACCGGTAGGGTTTGTCTGCTTTACCTGAGCCGATGTTGGGGCACCCACGATCAGGGAACTGTACAACAGAAAGTTCGGGGAAATAGGGTGTCAGAGATGAATGCAGAAGGAGGTACGAGAATGGAGAAGCAGGCCAGAAAGCGTAGCCACAACTGGGTGATTGCGGTCGAAAGCAGAAACGACCAACACCAGGAAATTATTCTGGCAACAATCGCCAGGCGTGCCTACCAGCTTTTCGAACGGCGTGGGTACGCGCATGGCTTTGATTTGGATGACTGGATGACTGCTGAAAAGGAACTTCTACAGAACGATTTTAATGGGAACACCTCCCAATTTGATTTGTTCATCGAGTCTCCGCGAGATCCGAAGGTGACCACAATTCTTAGCATGACAACTCATAGCATGATTGTTTTTCGCAGTCATGCTCGACACGCCGGAGAGGTCGGTGGTGGGCCAGATGTAGCATCTGCCCACCTCTTTCCAGAAGAAATTGACACAACTAAGACTAATGTGAATGGCGTGGATGGGCTCTTGCACGTGTAGGTTCCAAAGAAGAATCATAGAAATTCAACCTGACCTCAGAGCTTCTTATCAAGCATCTTCAAAGCTGGTCCAGCAGCCTCTCGTCCCGAGACCAATTCCATACCGATAGATAGACTCTCCGGAAACGAAAATATTCCATATGTTTTTCTCTGCGCAAAAGAGGAATAAAGCAGGAGGAAGTTTAGTTAGTGCGAACAGAGCATCGTGATTGTGATGCTCGTGGTTTGTGAAGCGCAGAAAACAGAATTCACTGGAGCCTGGTTACAGAACTCACGGAGTCGAGCAAAGCGTCGAATATCTTGAATGAATGAGAGGATCTCAAAGAATGAAAACAAGGGCAGCAATGGCAATAATTCTGTCGTGCTTTCTATCTGGCCTATTTGCAGTAGGCACCGTCGCGGATGGGATTGGCTTCTTGTCTCCGATTGTGGGCTCGAATCCAAACGTCACCATCGCCGGCGTGAAGAGCGGAGGCGCACCGTGGATGGTAAGCCATGGGTTCGCAGTCTTGAACGACGAAGGGCGTCTGCGCGTGGACTTGCGCGGCCTTATCTTGCCGAGTGTGGGAACACCCGGGCCACTCACAGCGGTTGCCGAGCGTTGTTTGCGGAGACGCAGTGGCTGCGACGACTGATTCCGTACTCCTCAGTGTGGATGGCAACGCCGAGATCCATGCAAAACTACAGGTGCCGTCTCCGTGCCTTGGTACGATCGTGCTGATTCGTGCAGCAGCTTTCAACGGCACTCCGCTTCCGACTCCAGGGCCATGGATCGCGGCCACTGGACTCGTCAAGGACTCCGATTCCAATCACGATAACTAGAATCGGGGCTCCGCTCTCTCTGTATTACGACGTGCGCCGCCACAGTTGTATTCAAAAACGAAAGGAAACCACTGATGTCAAGAATCTTGATTGTGTTCGCTCTGCTGTGTGCCGGTCTTTCGATTTTGACCCTTGGTTCTTATGCTTCGCCTAATGACGAGCATCAAGGTGCAAACGATTCTTCTGTTCAGCAGGTAAACTCGGTTGTTCAGTGGAATAGAACACTCCTTGCGATCGTCCGGACGCCTGGAGCGCAGCCGGCTACCGTGCATCCGACGCGGAGCTTTGCGATCCTGCACGCAGCGATCTACGACGCAGTGAATGCCATTGACAGGACGCACCGGCCATACCTGGTCCGCCTTTCCGGCGTGGCGCAAGGCGCTTCCCAGGAAGCGGCCGCCGCGGCGGCGGCGCATGAAGTTCTGGTGGCCCTATATCCGGGGTTTCAGGCCGCACTCGATACCGCCCTGCAGCAATCCCTGGCACAAATTCCGGATGGCAACGCCAAGGTGCAAGGTATCCGTATGGGACAGACAGTGGCCGATCGAATCCTGGCCCTGCGAAGCAACGACGGCTCGAATGCCAAGCCGATTCCTTATGTTTTCGGGACGGCTCCCGGAGATTACCAATCGACACCTCCGAATTTTCCGCCGCAGCCCCAATTCACGCATTGGTCTCGCGTGGCCCCGTTCGCGCTGGAGCGTGCGAGCCAGTTCCGGCCCGGCCCTCCCCCGGCGCTGGCCAGCGATTCGTACGGTGATGCTTTCAATCAAATCAAATCCCTCGGGATCGTGAACAGCACAACGGCCACAGCCGATGAGGCAATGACAGGGCGGTTTTGGAACGGGGCCATACAGAACTATTGGAATGAGATTTCGCAGACGTTCTCGCAGGCGCACGGTTTGACGACGGCGCAAAGCGCACGGTTGTTCGCGGTGCTGAACCTAAGTTTTGCCGATGACGTGATCGCTTTTTACGACGCCAAGTACACCTACAATTTCTGGCGGCCAGTGACCGCGATTCGGGCCGCGGATACCGGTATCAACGCTGAAACCGTGGCGGATCCGAATTGGCTCCCGGAAGTCGGCAAGACCGCTCCCGACCCATCATATCCGGGCGCTCACGCGGTGATCAGCGCTTCCGGGGCAGAGGTGCTGATTTCCTTTTTCGAGCGGGACCATGCCGAGTTCAACGTGACTTCCGAGGTCCTCCCTGGAGTAGAACGATCATTCACAAGCATCAGCGCGGCCGCCGAAGAAGCGACGTTAAGCCGTACCTTCGGTGGACAGCATTTCCGCTTTGACCTGACCACCGGACAACGGCTGGGCCGCGACGTAGCAGACTTTGTCCTGGATAACTTTTTGACTCCTGCACACGGGAAAGACGAATCCGACGACAAATGATCGGATGCGGCGACGATGCGCCACTGATGACAGGATTTAAAGTCGTCAAAGGTTGTCGCATGTTTTCCGAGACTTGACCTTGCGGGGAGATGGAGCTTGAAACCCGGATTGAGCTCAAGTCAGTTCAGCGAAACGTGTGATGCAAACGATTCGAACTCGATTCTTTAGGTAAAGGGGAAAAATGATGAAGAAGTCAGAAAGCAGTGTAAAGCATGCAACAAACCGGCGTGCGTTTTTGACGACCGGAATGGTGGCAGCCGGAGCCGCAACGATGGGGGCCGCGCTGTTGCCGGGTACCTCGGCGGCCTTCGGCAGAGAGGAGGACGACCACGCGCCAATCACAAAGGGCGACATCGCAATTCTGACGTTCCTGAGCGCTTTGGAACAAGTCGAGGCCGATCTGTGGATTCAATATGCGGAACTTGGTGGAGCCACGAATCAAGGGCTCTCGACGATCGACCTGGAGCTCAACGGTAAGAAAATCGTCACCGGGTTGGCTCCCAATTACATTACGGCTCTTGAGGTTCTCGATGGCGACATGCCGCAGTACATCGCGGACAATACCGACGACGAAATCAGCCACCACCGGTTTCTCAATAATTACCTCGCGTCGAAGGGTGCCAGGCCCATCGACCTGAGCGAGTTCGCCACTCTGCCACCTAGCAGAGTCAGCGGAGTCCCGCAGGGAGGGAGGCTGACCAACTTAAAGCAGCTCACCGTCGACACAACGTGGTGGACACGCTACCGCAGCGAGACGGCAAACCCGGATTTCGGAGGCATTTTCGAGAACGCCGTTCCGGATCTCGCGAAGGGAAAACATCCCGCTATCCCTGTGGACGATGGCGACGTGATCCTGAACAGCGACGGCAGCATCCCCAACCACCTGCAGGCTATTGCCAACACTGCGGGCTTCCACTTTGCATTCATCGAGCAAGGCGGCAGTAGCCTCTACCCAGCGTTAGCTCAGAAAGTGACCAATTTAGAGGTCTTGCGGGTTCTGTTGAGTATCGGCGGATCCGAGATAATGCACTTCCAAACGTGGCACGACAAGGCCGGCAATGCTACCAATATCACCGACGGTGATCTTTCGTTTCCGAACCTAAATAGCGGAGTCGACCCGAATCCAAGCGGAACCAGTGCCAACCCAGCTGACGACTTCCAAACCAACCTGATCATGCCGGAGCCAACGTTGTTCCTGAATGCGAAGCTGGGCCCCGTCTCTATAATTCGTCCGACATCTACGGCTCAGGGTGGCGCAGTGACCTCCGTGGTCAGCTTCGCTGATGATGGGCTCTTCCTCGACCCAGCAACAAACAAGAATACCGGGATCGTGGACGCGCTAATGCGCCTCGCAGAAGAAGCAGATGAGGCGCGCCGCAGGTTTTAATATCGAAATTAAGTATTCGTACGACTGAGAGGATCAATGAAGAAGATTGCGAAGCGTTTTCTGTTATCCATCGTTCCCAAGTCTCTGCTGGGCCTCGCAATATTTCTTTCGCTTTCCGGGTCGGTTCGGGCCCAGGTCCAGGCAGCGCAGGTTATCGAAGTTACGGCAACGAAGTACGAGTACTCAAGCTCACCAGTTCATGTGAAGATCGGCACCAAAGTTCAGCTCAAGATCACAGCCACGGACCACGACCATGGTTTCAGAATTGGGACTGTTTCCGATGGCGCCATGCCGAAGGACGCCGCTGGGCTGATTTTCACTTCGGCACAAGACTGTTGGCAGCTCAAGAAGGGAGAAACGACCACGATTGAGTTCTTGGCCCAAACGCCAGGCACTTATACGTTCAAGTGTTGCCATACCTGCGGGCTCGGGCACAGGGGCATGAAGGGCCAAATTATCGTCGAGCAGTAGGATGGTGCATTCCAAGATGGAGATAAATGCTTGAGTGCGCGAAATGACCAGGCTGAATCGTGGAATAGAACAAAGGGAAGTTCAGTCGTCGTTATAGAAACAGAGCCGTTGATTCCGAGATTTGAATCTCTAGCTAAATAGGAAGAGGGAACACTATGCTTTCACGTTGGATAGTACGGTTCGCTGGAATTACGACACTCTGCCTAGCCATGTGCGCCGCTGCGTCCGCCCAGTATGGCGGAGGCGGGGGAACAGGTGGTTCCGGAGGCACTGGCGGGACTGGAGGATACACTGCGCCACCGGGGGGATACAGTTCCGGCAAAGCAATTGGAATTGGGGTTGGCGCTGCGGCTGGCGCTGCTGTCGGCATCGCTCTTCTCGTCCGACACCATCATCACGCTGCGAACAAAACACAGACCTATGTCACAGGCTGCACGCAGTCCGTTCAGGACGGAATCAGTCTAACAAACGAGAAGGACAATCAAACCTGCTCGATGATGTCCGGTAGCAACTCTCTTAAGGCAGGCGAGCGAATGACCCTTAAGGGGGTTGTAGTGGCGACTGACGGACCTGGAAATCCAAAGTTTCAAATACAAAGCTTGATCAAGGACTACGGGACTTGCGGGACAGCTTCGGCATCTGGACTGGGCGTCTCCGAGCTCAAGATCCCTAAACTGAACTATTAATTTCCGGCGGACTAACGCAGACCGCAAGACAATCTTGAGCGTTGCCAGCGGCAGGCTTCCTCGTTCTCGTCATCAAATCCCTGGCTCAACGCGGGAGGCCGATGCGGCGCAAAAGGTCTTGAAAGCGCGGGTCGGAGCGGAGGGGATCGAAGCCAGGACGCAGGAGGACACCTGGATTAAATCGTTCTTCAAAGCCTTTTTCGAGCCAATTCATGGCTTGGTCCGTATCACCGAGAGCTGCATAGATCACAGCAATCTCCGAACCATGTGAGTAAATAGAGTTTGATCGCTTCTTCAAAGCACTCAATAGCTTTATTGCTTCGCTCCTCTTGCCGGATGCGGCGTAAGCGCGACCAAGATTAGCCATGACCGTCGGGCTTTCTCCGGAAAGCTGCGCCGCTTCTTGTAGTTCTGCGACCGCTTCGTCGTTCATGTGTTTCTGGAGGTAGGCCTGCGCGAGTTGACTGTGTGCGAGAGCAAAATTAGGATCCATTTCAATCGTTTTGCGGCTCTGTCGTATCGATTCCTCGTAAGAATGCGCAAGCACAAGTAGTTCCGCCAAATCGGCGTTGATGATGAGAGATAGCGGATCCAGGCTTTCCGCTTTTCTCATTTCCGCGATCGCATCATCATACTGGCCCAAAAGACTCAAGTGCCAAGCGTACCAGTGATGCGCGGTTGCGTAGCCTGGATTCAGTTCAATGGCACGCCGGAATTCCTTTCCTGCAGAGTCGAAATCCCAGTCGAAACCGTCCAAGCAGAATGCAAGCGAGTTGTGGGCTTCGCCGAGCGCGCTATCCAATTCCAGAGCTTTGGTGGCGGCGGCCTTGGCTTTTGGGAGTGCCTCCTTGGGGGTCATCACCGCATACTGCCAGTCTCCCAACAAAGAATAAGTGTCGGCTAAACCAGAATAAGCTTGGGCATATTTCGGGTCCTCGTCGATAGCCTGATTAAAATAAGCCAGAGCGACTTTCAAACCATCTGCCGTTCGTTTGTTCCAGAAGTAGCGCCCTTTGAGAAAGGACTCATAAGCTTGCGGATTAACAACCTTGACGTTTTTCAGGGCGGCTTGTTCTTGTGGATTCAGGTTGATCCGAATCTGATCTGCGATGGCTCGTGCCACCTGGTTCTGGAGTGCAAGAGTATCCCGCAATTCACCCTGATAGCTCTGGGACCATAAGTGCTTGTCCGTGGAGGCTTCGATCAACTGCGCCGTGATGCGGACCTGGTCGCCGGAACGGAGCACGGTGCCTTCGACCACCGCGTCCACATTTAGTTCGCGAGCAATCTGCGGCAGAGGCTTGCGCGCACGCTTGTAGGCCATCACTGAGGTCCGCGAGATCACGCGCAACGCGCTGATCTGTCCGAGATCCGAAATCAACTCGTCGGTCATCCCATCAGCGAAGTAATCCTGAGACGCATCGCTCGAGAGGCTTTCGAGCGGGAGGACGGCCAACGAGCGAATGACAAGTGACGGGCGTTTCCAGGAATGAAGCTTCCATCCGGCAAGAGAGGCCACCAGTAGAAGGAGCACCAAGGCTGGTGCCTTCCACGCAAACGACGACAAAAGATGTTTGAGCATTGCGGGTTTGCCAGCAAGGTCCAGACGATCACGAGCTTCTGCCACGGGATGAGGCGCAGTTGCTAGGTCCTGGCTGCGAACAGGGGCTGAATCGGCAACTTTGACCTCCGCGAGGAAGCGGTATCCGCGACGAGCAACGGTTTCCACAAAGCGGGGACTGTCGGCGGAGTCGCTGAGGGCCTCACGGATTTTGTTAATCGCTTTGTTGAGCCCGTGGTCGAAATCCACAAAAGTGTCTGCGGGCCAGAGTTTTCTCTGAAGCTCCTCACGAGTTAGGACCTCGCCCGGGTGCTCAAGCAGCATCGCCAGGACTTGGAAGGGCTGTTCCTGTAGGCGGACCCGTAGGCCGTGCTTGCGCAATTCGCCGGCGCGAGGATCCAGCTCGAAAACCCCAAAACGAAGCCGCACGCGGAGGTGAATGTCCTCTTCCATGGAAAGGTGAGCGCCCAGCGAAATTGAGTGTACCACCTGGGCAGAGTTCACGGGAATTCGAGGCGGGGACATCTTCCCGTAAGTCTTTTATAGAGTGGAGCATACCAAGGGACCACCATTCCAGCAGGAAAGAACCGCCTGTCCATTGAATCGATCTCAAGTGCGAACCATAGTGATGCCGTCAAGCGAAGTGCTGGGACTCTTTCGGTCGCAGGGGGTTCAATGTTCGAGCAGAATCAGCTTCCGAATTTTGAGCAGGAAGTGCTGCCGCATCTTGATACCGCTTACAACCTCGCGCGCTGGCTGACTCGTAATGACCAGGACGCACAGGACGTTGTCCAGGAAGCATACTTACGCGCTTTCCGATTCTTTCCTGGTTTCCGAGGTGGTGACGCGCGCGCATGGCTCATGAAGATTGTCCGTAATACTTGCTATACCTGGTTGCATGCAAACCGGCCACTGCAAGACGCCGCTGAATTTGATGAGAACTTCTTCCCCTCTGATTCTCGCGCTCCCAATCCAGAAGAAGTTGTACTCCAAAACGACAGCGCCGCTCTGCTGCGAAAGGCCCTGGAGAAGCTGCCGCCGAATTCTCGTGGAGTCCTCATTCTGCGCGAACTCGACGGGATGTCCTACAAGGAGATCGCAGATATCACCGGCATGCCTGTGGGCACCGTGATGTCGAGCTTGTCGCGTGCCCGAGGCCGCCTTCGTCAAGCTCTGACAGGTCTTATGACCCGAGTAGCGGCGCCGAGTACACAGCGAATCGTAGATGTGAACGCATGATTGCGCGGGCGTAACCGGAACCTTGCAAATCTGTAGTCATTGTCGCGGCGGCACGGGCCAAACCTTGAGCTTATCCACTTAAAGGTTTGAATGGGGCCGGAACGCCTGGTCAATAAGAAGACTGATAGAGACATCTCAATCAGTTCATTCTCTACGCGAGACCGCTGAGAGAAGCGGCATATCCTGGCGACCGAAATACTTACAATTTTATTCCCGCGCTCCAGATATCCCTTGATTGAGGAATTATCCGCGAGCCTATGTGGTCTTACACGCTGAAGACAATAAAATGTTTCGAAATTCTAAACCGCATCGAACAAGGGGATTTGAGATGATCTGGGCTCGGTATTTGAAAGTATTTACAAAGCTAGGCTTGCCTACTCTTGCGCTGAGCGCTTTGGCGACTACCGGAAACGCGCAGAATGCGTACCAAGGCAAGTTCACCCTGGCAGTTGAGACTCACTGGGAGGGTGTCACGCTGCCGGCCGGCGATTACACTTTCGCTCCGCCATCCAACAGCGCTCCTTACAGACTATACACCTGGGGGCAGGGAGTTGGTGCCATCATCACGGCTGCTACAGCTGATCAGAGAGTTGTTTCTGAACGCCCGCAGTTGAACCTGGTGGACAACGCGGTTGGGTACACCGTCCAGACGTTCGACGCCCCGGAGCTAGGAGTCACCTTTAGCTACTTGACGCCCACACGAAAGCACATGGGACACAAGGAAGCCCGTCAAAAGGCGGTGCCGCAGACCGCGCCTGCATCGCAGGTCAGTGAAAACAAAACATCCATCGAAGTCCACACTGCGAGTCGCTAAGGAAGGAAGTCATGCAAGTCACCGCAAATGTCGAGTGCAGAAAGCAAGTGATTGGATCCCTGGCAAGGCACGCTGTAGAGAGGCGGCGTCGCCTAAACTGGGATGCGCGTCCCAGCACGGAATGCATCTCGAAGAAGGCTGCGCCGCCAGTCTCTCCTATCGCCAGCGATAAGCTGAGCGAAGCAGAGGCCATCCAGCGAGCCGGGCATGGCGATGCGGCTGCATTTGAATACCTTTACCGGTTGCATAGCCGGCGTGTGTATGCGGTATGCCTGCGCATGGTAGGAAACACGACGGAGGCAGAAGATCTGACTCAAGAAGCCTTCTTGCTCTTGTTCCGCAAAATTCACACATTTCGTGGCGAATCAGCCTTCTCTACTTGGCTGCACAGAATAGCGGTCAACATCGTGCTGATGCACCTGCGCAAGAAGTCTCCACCAATCGTCTCGATCGAAGCGGCTGCCGATCCAGAAGCTGAAACCGCCTCACCAAGTATCGATATCGGAGAGTCCGACTTGTTACTCGAGGGATCGGTTGATCGAATAAATCTCCAACGTTGTATTGGGCAGTTGCCCGTGGGCTACCGCTCAATATTTGTCTTGCACGATATTCAGGGATACCAACACAACGAGATTGCGGAGATATTGGGACGCTCGGTAGGCGATTCGAAGTCGCAGTTGCACAAGGCCCGCATGCGGCTGCGTGAACTGCTCCACGAACATCAGCGTGAAAAGGCGCGCGCTGAGCGCCTGGCAGCAGCTAAGCTGCGTTCCCGATCCAGCTCGGCTCTGCTCCCTCTAACGTCTCAGGTACCGAACGCAGTATCTACGCCGGGCACGCCAATCAAAATGCAATCGGGCACCATCCGTATATGTGCGGCCAACAACGCTTGATATTGAAGAAGGACAGAAAGTGATACCTCCAAGGTTTCTCGTACCGGTTAACGTTAAGTTGCCTGACCTCGCGACTGCCCAAGAAAGGTCGAAGGATGGTCGAGCGCGCAAGACCCCAACATTCGTTTATGAATCGAGGCAAACGGGAATTGCAACTCGTAAGGATTTGTTTGCGGAAGCGATGCCGGAGAATAGTCCGACCAGACCACCGCGCCGCGTGGGTGATTTTGTTGTCTCTGCAGCGGTCCAATTCCTTTTTCTAGCAGTGCTGCTCTTGGTTCCGCTTTACTTCAGCGAAGCGATCGATGTCCATCAGTTCAATAAGCTTCTGCTCGTGGTTCCTCCTCGAGCGCCAGCTCCACCGCCGCCACTCACTTCGTCACAGTCGGTCGCGCCGAAACGGCGAGCCTTGTCGGTGACAGGGAAATTGGTGGTACCGAGGGTCATACCGCATCAGGTCGCTCGTCTCACAGAGGAGCCAGAGGGAAACGATTTGGCTGCTGCCATTGCCCCTGGCGAAGGCGTTGCCGGTGGGGTTCCTGGAGGAGTGCCTGGTGGCGTGATCGGCGGAGCCCTGTCCGGCGCTGTTCCTCCAGCTCCAACTCCAATCGATTCAGCGCCGAAGGGCCCGATTCGTGTCGGTGGAAAAGTGAAGGCACCGCGACTCATCTTTGGGCCCGACCCCGTCTACCGCCGATGTCGTCGCCCATAAAGTAGATCGCGTTGAAAACACCTATGGCAGGGTTGAAGGCACCTCTCGCAATCCCGCTCTCAGCTATTCGATCGAGATTCCTCGCGATTTGAAGGCCCCGACGGGCGACCAAGCCGGCCCGGAACGAGGCCTCACGATCTCCCTTCCATCCGGCGGCAAAATCGTTGTCTTTGGTGAACCCAACAATCTCGAATGGAAGACGCCAGTTGAACGAGTGCAGGCTGCGTTAAGGCGAGAAGAGTGCCCCTCTGGCCGTCAGGAGGTTACCCCGGCTCGCGTCGGCACTCTCACGGGGGCCAAGGGAGGACTGGTGTGCGCAGATCGCGTCGTAAAGCTGTTATGAAACACTCGACTCTGATTCTGGTGGCAGCAATGGCGCTGGTTCTTGGCGCCCCAGCCTTCGCTCAGCGGTCGCATCCAAGTCCCGGCGGACCACGGCGGGACGCGGACCGGGAAGCGCTCCGATATGAGCGGGTCGCATGCAACTGGGACCGCGGCGCACAGCGACGTGTCGCACGGGTCGCCGAGCGATGTCCTCAGTCACAACACCGTCATCGCCGGCAAGATCCAGACGCTAACGGGCCGGGACGCGCAGACGGCGTGCAGTGGCTTCAAGAACATCGGCCAGTGCGTCGCAGCGGCGCACGTGGCGAAGAACTTGGACATCCCCGGCGGCTTTGACGCGCTGAAGGCCAAAATAACCGGCACCGGCGCCGTGAGCCTAGGCAAGGCGATCGAAAGGTTCGCGCCTAACGCCAACGCAAAGGCCGAGGCAAAGAAGGCGAACAAGCAAGCTTCGGATGACCTAAAAGAGACCAGTTCCTGAATCCTGAGCTCTGGACCGTTTCCGTGAGGGGCGAACCGCTACCCTCGCCCCTCTTATCCTCACACCCTGCTCGGTCGGTTTGCCGTGCCCAAGGCGAAGCGCTGCTCAAGCAGCCGCGGCGGAACCCCAGCGCTCCCCCAAAGTTGCTACTTCCTGTGCGCCTTACATGAGTCAAACTTGAACGCGCTGATGCGCGTGCTCCAGTTAAAGCTGCCGCTGGTCTTGTAGTATTCCTGCGTGTACCAGAAGGTGCAGTCGTCGCTTGGGTCGATCGCCATGCTGCTGTAGTCGCCCCACCTCTTGAAAGACTGCTGTTGAACTCCGCCCCCGTTTACCAGGACGAGCGGGCCTGCCATCGTTCCCGAAGCATCGCTTGGCGCTCGTCCCACCAGGAACACGCTTGGATCCAGATCATGGCTGGAGGCGCTGAACCCGAGCGCGATGTTACCCGCCTTGTCCATGGCGATACTTCCCAACCAAAAGTTGGTATTCGGATCCACCACAGTGCCTTGCTGGAACACGGACGGCGACGCCCCCGGATTGCGAATTTCATACCACCGGACTCCCGCTAAAGCGCCGCCTTTGATGGTGTGATTGACCACTAAGGATTCATGGTCACCGAAATTGCGGTAGGCTAAGCGGAACATCAGGCGATCGCCAAGCCCGTCGACTTTTTCTCCCGGAGCCGGCTCGGGAATGCACGCCACAGTGATGGCGCGCGCGCAGATCTCAGTGAAAGGGGCCACCGGAATAGAGACAGGTCCGGTGAACGTGGAATTAGCTGGATTCGCGAAATCCACGTGGAATTGGAAGATGCTCAGATCGCTGGAGTCGGCGATATCCACAAAGAAGTTGGGCTGGCCGGCGGGAGGCAGCGTGCTCCCGTCGAGATCAGAGGGCAGTAAGCTAGCGACGCTCGGCGGATTCTGAAAGCAGATCATGCTCGCCGAACGGCCGGCCAACATGGCGGCGCGGTCAAAGGCGCACGCCTGCGCGCCGGCGAAACTGTGCGGTGGGAAAACGTTGATGCTGTTGTAGTACGCGTCGGGCCAGACTCCGAATTTCGGATAGTCCGGGAAGTTGGAGCCGAAGTCGAACTCGTACCGGTTATAGGAACTTGTCGCGTCGGAGCTGGTGGAGACTGCTACGCACTGCGCCGTCTGGGTGAAGGTGGTGTTGTACTGCAACTGGCTTACTAGCCAGCGCCCGGCCAAGTGGTCGTAGAGCACGACGGGGTCCCCGCCATCCGCAAATGTCGGTGTGCCTCCACCGAACTCGCAGAGACCGCCGAAACCGGTCCAGAGCGTATGGATCGCCTCCGGCCCGAGCTGTAGTGCGCCGCTCGATTTGTCGTAGACCGCGATCGTCACGTTCACGATTTGTACGAACTGCGTGGCGCCAACAGCGCCATTCGTGTCCGGGGGCACGAATGCGAAACCGAACAAGTTGCGATTGTCCTGCGCGCTCTGGCCGTCAAAATTCAGGATCGTGCTTACGCCGGAAAGCGGAGCCGCAAGCTGCTGAGCAACCAGGTCGGATTGAGAGTTGCTCCGCGCCGGGCCGGTCGGTCGCGCAACCAGTCGCTGCTGGTCCGTGACCGTGGCGGCTTGAACCGACGGCGACAGATTTCCCAGTGGAGGCGAAACATCGTGTTTCACATCATGGTTTACGCTCGGACTGGCTTGTCCGGCTTGTGACTGAGCTGGAGACGCTGATAAGAACGTCAGACATGCTCCCAGTAGAAGCGGCACCGAGAAACTTGCGAGACCCTTACCCATTGACTGCCTCCTTCTGGCGCCTTCCGGCGCGGTTGTGCCATTCAAAATCAGAGCCCATCCACGGCCCTTCTTACTTCGTCGGAATTGGAACGATCCCTAGAAACTGCTGTTCGTCGTTGTTTGGATTCTTCCCCGGGTTGTAGTTGGAAAGAAATAAGAGGTTTGCGTTCTGGTTGCTGAGCGCCAGGCCAAAATAGTCCCCAATGAAAGTAAGGGAACTATTCGGCCCGCCGGGATGAGCAAGCTGCCCGGTCGTTGTCCCTGGATTCTGCGGATCCCAGCTGGCTTGGCTCACGCGAATGTTGGAGCCCAAGGGCTGGAGACCTCCACTACCGTTGCTGAAAAATTGCACGGAGGCGTTGATACAGAAGTTTGTGCGCCCCTGGTCCTGCGGAAGAATGTTGGTGTCACCGGTCGGGCAAGCCAGTCTCCGGTCGTAAAAAGCCACTGCGACCGTGCCATCAGGACCAGCAGCAACAGTAGGTTGGAATTGATCGGTGCCGTCGTGGAGCGTGGCGGCATCATTGACGAAGGTCGGTGCCGAAAAGGTCTGGCCGCCGTCGGCCGACTCCGTCAGTTGCACGTCGATCCCGTTGTCGCCCTGGACCTCGAGCGCCAATAACACATGGCCGTTGGCCGGGTTGACGGCCATGTTGTAGGAGATGCCGTCGCGAAAAGTAGTGTTGGGAAGCGCCGCGGCGGTGACGAAGCGAAACTGCGCCGCCAATGTTGGGCCAGTGAACGATTTCCCGCCATCGGTGGACTTCAGCAGCCAAACGTCGGACTCCGGCGACAGGTGCGACGGAAAGCTCCCATAGCTGATGTACAGTGCGCCGTCGGGGCCGGTGCCCAGGAAAATGTACGTGTTGAAGGGCCCATCGTTATTCGCAAAAGAGATCTGCACCGGCGTCGAAAAGTGCTCCCCGTGGTCGGTCGAGCGGGAAAACCAGAGCTCGGAACTATTCCCCGCGAAGAGCGTCCACCCGACATACACATTTCCGCCGAACGGACTGTTTGCATTTGCATCGGCGGTCATCCATTGCTTGTCGGCGGTCCGCCCCAGGCCGCTGGAGTTATAGATTGCCAGCGCTTGTCCCTGGTTTCCCATTTTCCAGGTAATGCCTCCGTCCGTCGATTTGACAACAGAAATGGCGCTGTTTGGAACTACGCCCCACACCTGGCTCCCGGCCGGGTTGTATTTGAGGCTATACGGCAGCATGGTGGAATAAACAACACCGTTAGGATCAAAGGCTAGAATGGGGTCCGTGGCATTGACCCAGCTGAACGCCGGCCCAGATTGACAATCGAACCCGGGAATTACTCCGTTGCTCCACGTTTTGCCGCCATCGAAAGAAGCGTACGATCCCAAGTGGAACAAATAGAACAGCGGGTCAAAGAAGAATTTTGACATACCCACCAAGTGACTGGGATTCGACGGATCGACTGCGATCCAGGATTCGCCGCGATGGTTGTTGTAGGGGGCATTGAAGACGCAGTTGCCGTTGCTGTCGGTAGCGCCAGCGACCGCGGCTGAACTTGTTTGTATGTTTGGAATTCCGTGGTTGCTCTTAGCGTAGGAATCTGGCGCCGCGACCAAGGCATCGAGTGCCAAGAGCATCACCACGAGCAGCAATGCGAAAATCAAGGTGTGCGAACGGGACATCAGGAACCTCTTTCTTGCGCGGGGCGACAACGTATATCTCGATTGTTCGCGAAAATCAAGCGAATCACAGACGGCAAACGCGAGGACGGCTCGATTGCCGCCTCGAATCCTTCTCGCGCCGGTAACTTCGAGCTGACCTGCTGCGCTCAAGGCAGATTGGGAACGAGAAGTCGGCTTCGCGTCAAGTGAGCGCCGCTCACTTGGCCGCGTAACGCGCGATCCGTAGAAGTGGCTTTGCTCGGCATTTCGAGTCAAACCACGACCAGATAACCTCCGGATGGCAACCCTTACCTTGGGATTACTTCACGTTTCCCCGTCATCCGGGAAAAATCGCGCAAAGGTCAGAAGACCCGGCCTTTTATCATCTCATCATCTACATGAAACAGTCTCCCGAAACGGTGGGCACTAGAGCAGGAGCCGCAAGATGCCCTGTTCATCGTGAAAGCCTGAGCTACTAGCGAAATGTCGAGGCTTGAGCAATTGCCGAAAGTTCCTACACCATATTGAGGAGCGTTTTCGTCGAGTAGTAGCGACGCTGTTAACTATGTCTTCGAGGCTCTTGCAGTCGTAAAGTGGTATTTGTTGATCTTCAGTGACCGAATCTTCGATTCTAATGTCGATCGACTAATCCCCAGCTTTGCTGCTCCGGACGGTCCGGACACTCGCGCTGCGCTCTTGCGCAGGGCAGCCTCAATCATCTCTTTCTCGTGGGCAGCAAGCTTGTGATTTAGTTTCAAGTGGCTGGTCGGCTCGCTCGCAAGAGGACGCTGCGAAAGCCACCTCTCATCCACCGAGAAATTCTCTGTTTCGCATACGATGACGGAACGTTCGACAACGTTTTGCAATTCGCGAATATTACCTGGCCAGGGATACGACAGAAGAAGCGCCAAAGTCTTTTTATTGATTCCACGGAAGCTTTTCCCCGCTTTCCGCGCGAAATGATCGATGAAGTATTCGACCAGCAGCGGAATGTCTTCTCTTCTTTCCCGCGGGGGAGGAATCTCAATCGGAAAGACGTTGAGCCGGTAAAATAGATCGCAACGAAATGTACCCGCGGCGATGGCCGCCTCCAGGTCCCGATTTGTGGCGGCGATGACCCGTACGTTAGCTCGGATTGGCTGATTGCCACCCACACGCTCGAACTCCCGCTCCTGCAGAACTCGCAACAGCGTAATTTGCGTTTCCGCTGGCAGTTCACCGACCTCATCAAGGAAGAGCGTGCCTTCTTCGGCAACCTCGAAGCGACCCAGCCGCCGCTGCAGGGCGCCCGTAAAAGCCCCCTTTCTCATGACCGAACGATTCGGACCCAATCAGTGACGCCGGAATCGCGGCACAATTCACGCCGACGAAAGGACGCGAGGACCGCCGAGATCTCTTGTGGATGGCGCGGGCGATCAACTCCTTGCCTGTGCCCGTTTCACCTGTGAGTAGAACTGTGGAATCCATTGGTGCCACCTTGGATGCGAGGGAGAGCACTGCTTGGAGGGCGGATGAGGTACCCACAATCTCCTCAAACATGAGAGCCTGATCGATTTGCTCGCGCAGTACCAAGTTCTCGTCTTGTAGGCGATCCTCCAGGCTCTGAATTTCTTCGAGACATTCTTCCAGATAGGCTCTGGCGCTCGTACTTTCGTGATATGCAGAGCTGTTCTCTATTGCGATGGCAATTTGGTTCGCTACCTGGATAAGAAACCCAAAATCGACCTGAGTAAAGCCATGCTCCTCGCGGCGGCCGAGCGCCAAGACACCGAGGACACGATTCCCCGTAATAATAAGTGGCAGGACACAGCCGGTGTTAAGGCCCTCGGCAATGCCAGGGTCATCCTTCACGCCTAACTGAAGCAAGTCGGCCCCATTACCCATCCAGGGCTTGGCGGTGCGGAAAACAATACCGGCGATGGACCCCTCTATCGAAACAGAGTCCTCTCGAATGAATCCCTTGCTCTCTGGAAAATCGAGCACGAAGCCCCGCAACCTGCTCACATCCGAACCGGGCAAGCAGACGTACACGACATCACATTGCATCACCCGCCGGACGCTCGCCGAAATGGCGCGAAGGAGATCGTCGATCTGCAAATTTGAGACGACTTGATTGGTGACATCGAGGAGCAACTGCAGCCGGTTTTCTGCCTGTTTGCGCTCGTCAATATCCGTATGCAAGCAATACCAGCGCACGATGCGTCCTTCCGCCTCCCGCTCGGGGATAGCGCGTACATGGAACCAGCGGAATACGCCATCAGCACGACAGAAACGGCACTCAGGTTCATATGGCTGCCCGGTTTCGACCGAGCGATTCCACGTGGACACCACGCGAGAAAGGTCGTCGGGATGAACAACGCTGGAGTTGGTCCAACTTTGCAACTCGTCAAGAGCTTTTCCAAGGTAATCCAGCCATTGCTGATTGACGAATTCGATGTCGCCGTGCGCCGTCAAAGTAACAACATGTGCCGAAATGCTATCGACGATTAGCCGACAATCTTGTTCGCCCGGACGCAAGGCCTCCTTGGCTGGTTGTGGCGCGTTGACGTTCACCGATCGTCCCCCCGGCATTTGCAAGGCTTAAGCTTCGAGCCCTTCCTCTGTTAGATGTCGGGTGTTAGATGTCGGGCCCTTGATTTGATGTGTTTGATTTGCAGGATGGCCGGGGCACGGAGCATCACGAAGGACTCCGCGGACCGTGGGCATAGCTGTTTTCCTAAACGTTTCAAACGAACGGTCGCGACGCGAATGTTAATCTCGACGTTGTGAACCGAAACCGGCTTTTCGGAAGCGGAAGAAGTTCTGGACGAATGGTTGGCAACCCTTCCCTTACCGGATTATGGAAGATTAGCCCGTGAGCCGCTCTCCGAATGCAGGATTCGAGGCACCTTTGTGACCCAAGCAATAGCGGAGCACGCCGTGGTCGCAACTACCACGTTGAGTTGTCGTACCAACGCAGGACTCGGAGAGCGCGCAGTGTATTCCAGCGGCTTGCGCTGCCGACGCCGCTCTCCATCTCCAACGGAATATGTTCGGGATGAAGGAGGTTGAGCGGCCAGCGCCCGTTCTGGTGGCGGCGCGCCATCACGATTTTGATGGCTTCACGCACGCGGCTGTCGGGTTTGATTCCTGCATTTCGCAGATAGTCGAGTCCGCGCAAGACGTCGTAGTGCCAAAACGTCGGGAACGAGAAGCGCAGCCAGCGTTTGTCGATGACTTTGCCAGTTCGAAGCGAGTGGAACATGCGGCGCTCGAGCAGATAGTTTTCGGCCCTCTTGCGGGCCTTAGTGACGGCGGCCGATTTGCGCCCTGCTCGTTCGTATTCAAGCAGTCCTTCGAGCACGCAGATGGTGGTATGGAACGAAGAGCGCCGGCTTTGGGGGCGTTTCGGCGACACGAACGGCCATGCTTCGCAGTTCCAGCCGCCATCTTCGAGCTGCTCGCCCAGGAGTTCATGGGCCAGCGCGTCGTTCGATTCTTTGAAATACGAGCCGATGCCGAGAATTCTGCCGTTGATGCAGGGCTCGGTTTCGCCGTGAAGGAAAGGCCGGTTGTTGAGCGCCTTAAACGCGAGCCGCTTGACGAGACGGTCGATCATTTTGCGAGCCCGCTTGCTGGCGGGGTCGAGACCGAGGTCCTTCAAGACGACGAGCGTGTAGAGGGTAATAAGCAAGCCTCGGTCCTCCTTCGGCCCGCTCCAGTTGCCAGCAGGAGATTGGAGGGCGAGAAGTTGGGCGCCCCAGCCCTCGGTTGCGACGCGAGACCGTTCGGCTGCAATCGCGTCGGGGGCTTCACCGGTGAGGTCCCTCATGACCTGCCAACGGATGGCCGGGTCAGAATCGAGGAGCCATTTAATGTGCGCGGGCCGCGGCGCGTAATCCTGTAGATTCATTGGTCTGTTATAGCATTCTGGTGCGTACTTTTGATCCGTGCGCCGAACCACGTGTTATTTCTTGTTCGCGATCGATCATCATTTGATTTGCAAAGATGGTGTGATGCGAATAGAGTATGACTGCGCCTAGCAGCACATAGTGACAAAACTTGAGAACATCATCTGCGCTCCACAGATACTGCGCAGGAGAGTTCGCCACGCGGCCATGACCCGCTTGTACCAACCCGTTCGCATCACACGCTTGCCGCGCGTGCGCGCTCTTCCAGCGCTTTCATCGCCGTGAGATAAGGGCTGGGGCCATAGCTCACTCTCGCAACGCCATGTTCCGCTAGGACTTGCGGCGGCGAAGCACCATCCCCGATCATGATGTTGACGGGAAGCGGAGACGATTGCGCGAAGCGCGAGATCAGTTTGGTATCGACGAGACCGGGGACGAAGATTCCGTCCGCACCCGCTTCTGCGTACGCGCGTGCTCTTTCGATAGCATCATCGAGCATAGCGTTGTCGTGCTCGGCGGGTGGTCTCTGGAAGAATACGTCAGTACGGGCGTTGATGAAGAAACGAATACCCGCTGCTTCGGCCGCCCGCCGAGCGGTTCGAAGGCGCTCGAACTGATTGACCGTCTCGCGGAGTTTTCCGTTCGTCGGAAAGCTGTCTTCGAGGTTACAGCCTACGGCGCCTGCTTCGATGGCCAGAGCAATCGTTTCGGCGACAACGCCCGGCGCATCGCCGTAACCACTTTCCAGATCTATGGTTACCGGCAGGTGCGTTCCGGCAACGATCCGGCGGAGATTTTCGATCACAAGGGTTCGGGGTGTCTGTTCGCCGTCGGAGAAGCCGTTGGCATTGGCGACCGACCAACTGCTTGTGGCGATCGCCTTGACACCAGCGGCCGTGACGACCTTGGCGCCGCCCGCATCCCAGATGTTGAGGAGTAGGAGCGGCTTTCCGGGAACGTGCAACGACCGGAAGTGTTCCGCCTTATGCGTCTGATCGGTCATTTTCATTGCGGCCAGTGTCATGGCGCTACCTGTCTGGCTGCCTTTTGAGCCACTTCCCAGTGAGCGCGTAGTTCTTTGTTGAACTCCTGCCAGCGTTCCTCGGGGAAGAAAATTCTCGCGCCTTGCAACTCGACGCGGCGCCGTGTGCCAGGAATGTTTTCGGCCAGCCAGTGCGACCATTTCACGTCGAAGTACACATCATCGGTACCCCAGACGATGAGCGTCGGCGCTTGCAGTGTTTTAAGTTCCGCTTCGATGGCAAGCGTGTGTTTGTTGTCAAAGGCGGCGAGGAAGCGTTGCAAGTCGCGGGTGCGTTGCTCGGTTTTGACAAGCGGACGCAAATACCTTTCGATGCTGTCGTCACTCAACTGTTCCTGATGTTGGTACGCCGGTCCGAGAGCTTGCGACGAGCGATAGACGCGCTTATCGGACAACATTGTTTCCAGCGTCCCGCGTAAGCCGCCAGCGGCCGCCATAGCGAGGAAAGGTTTGAAAGCTTCGGGCGGCCAGTTGTCGTGCGTGTCGCAATCGGTGAGCGTGAGGCTGCGAACGCGCTCCGGATATAACGCGGCGAAAATCTGCGCGATGCCGCCGCCGCTGTCATTGCCGACGAGATCGACTTGATCGATGTGCAAGGCATCGAGAAATTCCTTAAGCATCTTCGCGTTGGCAGTGACGGAAACGTCCTGGTCCGGAGCAATTTCGGTGTCGCCATGCGCGAGCAAGTCCACGGCTATGCAGCGACGGATATTTGATAAATCCTCCAACTGGTGGCGCCAGAGATAGCCGTTTAACAAAACGCCATGCACGAATAACGCGACCGGTCCGCTTCCTTGTTCGGTGTAGCTGATACGTCCAGATGGGGTCTGCACGCTGCGGTGAACCGGCGATGATTTCTTTTCGTTCATGACTGATGCCTCCGAGATTTTTGTGGATGTTGTTACAGGCGCATCCGAATATGCGCCGGCCAGAACGGTCCGACACGGGACAGATCCAATGACTATCGTTCCGAGCAATACAACGGCGACATGGCGCTTCATGATTTACCTCTTCCTCGAAGCTGCTGCGGAGCCGTGCGCTTCCTTCAACTTCCGCGCGCAGTCGTCACAACAGACCTCGACGGTCTTGCCGCCGATTTTCACTTTGAAGGAATTTCCATCCAGCTTGCACTCGCAAGCTGCACAAGTCGTTTCAACCATGACGTTGCTCTCCCCTGCCCGAAGTCCGGGCGCGAGAGCAGTAGGCCATGAGCGGAGAAAATGCCGCTGTCAGAATCTTTAGCGATTTGCAGGAAGAGAGCTAGCGACGAAGCGCCGACTGACGGAATTCCGAGGGTGAACGGCCGTAAGCTTCGCGGAATGCGGCGCTGAAATGGCTGTGACTGGAGAATCCGAGGTCGAGGCTCAGAGTAGTCAGGTCGTCATAGTGCGCGAGAAGATCCAGCGCCCGCGCCAATCGTAGCCTCAACTGGTAGCGATACAAGGGCAAGCCTTCGACTTGTTGGAAAACCTGCGTGAGATAAACCGGAGAGCAGCGCACTTCCGTGGCGATCTCGGCCAACGTCCAGCGCCGCGCCAGATCGCTTGTCAGCACGAGCTTTGCCCGATCCACGAGCAGCTGCCGTCCGACGCTGGCACCGGCCGCGTGCGTGGTGCGCGGGCCGAGCGCTCGCTGCACTAGGGTCAAGGCCAGGCTTTCGGCCTCCAGAGGTTCCGCGACGTTGTGACGTAGGCTGTGACCTATAAGCGCTACAAGCACTTGGGCCCGCGCATCAATTCGCCGCCGCTGCTGCTGAAATGCGAGGGTAGCACTGTCGCGCAAGAACGCACGTGGAGCCAGTTCCCGCAGCAGCGGTTCACTGATTACGAGCGTTAGACTGGCATCGCCGCCCTCCACCGGATGGCTGATTCGATAGCCTTCGGTGGCATTGAAAAACAGCACTTGGTTGGCTTCGGCTACTGCCTGGTCTTGCCCAACATGCCGAACATACACACCGCGATACGGGAACACCAACTGGGTGGTGGCCGTACACTCTTCCGTGCTCTTATGCCGGCAAGTACCTTGGCAATACGTGTCCCGAATCGTAACTGTAGGAGATTTCAGTAAAGACCGAACGGTAATTTCAGGCACGCGTTTACTTTCATTTTTTGCCGCCATATTCCGGGTCCATCCGGGTCAAAGTCAACAATACCATGTTCCACCTCGCCTGTTCCGCTCCGAAGCGTCACGAATGCAACTCGAAGGAGAGGTGCGTGGGACTGAGTGACGTCAGAAAGGCTTGCGCGGCGAATGCCTCACCAGCCGCGACAACACCAGTTCTGTTGGCCAGCCCATTGACTACACGATGTGTCGCTTCTACGACAATCGGTGCAGTGATTGCATAAATATCTCTTCCACGCACCACCGCCCGGCGCTCCACCCTTCCCCTGCGTGCGATTGCTTCCATAACGAATATCTGGGATGAGCGACCGCTTTCGTCCGCCGCCGTCGGCGCAGGCGTGTTGGGATCGCGAATATCCTTAATCGGTACCAGATTGATATACGCGCGAATCTCAGGCGTTTGGAGATGCTGTGAGATGGTAATAGTTTCTGAGAGAGAGAGACCTACCACATCTTGCGCTCCGAACGGTGCCGGAAAATTCCATTTGCGTGCGGGAGGAGGATCAGCGCGCTCTAACCTATTGTTCGAAAAGATGAAATGTCGGCCGGGATTGCGCTGGCCCGTCAGCCGAGTTCCCTGCGTAGGCTTCCAACTATCGAGCGCGATCGCGATGCAGATTTCATCAGCTGCGTCCCACTCACCCATGGCGGCAGTGGCCAGGAGGTCGCCCAATCCGCCGTAGAACCCCATCGCGGGAGCGACCACGACACCAGCATCTCGCGCGGCACTCGCAAACCGCTCGAAGACAGCCAGCACGGCCGCCTGTTCCGCTGCCACATCCAAATAGTGAATAGACGCGCGGAGTGCTGCATCGATGACCTGCGCCGCGGTGTCGATGAACGGCCCCGCACAATTGATGACGGCCACTGCGCCGTACAGTGCTCGGTCAAGCGAGGCGGAATCGTCCATCGTAGCCACGCGCACTTCCGATCCCGGGTGAGCGTTCCCCGCCTCTTTCAGCTTCGCAGCGTCTCGACCTGAAAGAATGGGGGTAAATCCGCGTTTGAATAACTCTGACACGACAAAGCGTCCAGTGTGTCCATACGCCCCGAAGACCGTAACGATTCGATTTTGAATCATTGAAGAATTCACGGTGAATTACACTTTCTATTTGAAATCGCGGCGATTACTTGGATGCCGCCAAGCACCCGACCATCTGACCTTCCAAGTTCGCAGCGTTCAAATCGACCTCCGCTAAAAATCGAAGCTTTTTCCTCTGTATAACGCTGAAGTCCCACAGCCGCGCGACCGATTTTGACCTCGATGAAATTCGCCTCGTAGGATTAGTAGGCCACGTAAGAAGAGAGGATCGCTGTCAGAATGTTTAGCAGCTTAGCGGACAATCTGCGCTAGCACTAATCGGCCTGCGAAAAGCTCGGCCCCTTGTTGTTTGAATTCGGGAAGTTCGACAAGGCCATGTTTGCGTTTCCGCGCTTGGCCCAGTTGGGCAGAGCCGGATTGAGGACGGTTGGTCGGCAACCCTTCCACAGCCGGCGCAGCCGCATCAAGGGTTCGGCTCGATGCCAATGCGATCATTGACGGCTGATCGAATCCGTTGCTTGCAGCCAAGGTAGCGTTCAGTCGTTTGCACCGAAACGTGCCCCAAGAGAAATTGGATCTGATCCAACTCGCCTCCAGCGGCGTGGCAGAGACGAGCACAGGTCCGTCGTAGATCGTGCGGCGCCAATTTCGCCACACGGATGCTCTTGGCGGATTCCTTCACAATATGCCAAACCGCCTTTACCGTCATCCCATCTCCCCAGGCCCTTCCTACTTTGTTGACCCTGCGGAACAGCCTTCCTCGATCAATTCTGGCCGCGGTAAGCCAGTCGTCCAGTTCGTTTCTCACCCACGGGAACCGGAACCGTTCGAACATGGCCTCCCTTGCCGACCAAATCGACAATGGCCCAGTGCTCTTCGCGCTGTTGGAGATGATCTAATCTCAAAGCCACAGCTTCGTGCCTCCTCAACCCAGACGCGAGCAGCAGTGCGAGCAACGCTCGGTCGCGTTTTCCTTTCAGGCGCTGACAATCGGGTGCTTGCCAAAGTGCATGGCCTTGCTCTGGCGTTAGCCAGTTCCCGAGGCGCATGCCCAGCTTCTTCACCCCCTCTAACCCGGCGAATGCCAGCCGCCAAGTGCGCGCTGAGCAAACCGCAGGTTGATTGTGCCGGGTACGAGTTGACGGGATTCGAGATGCAAGCGATACCGCAAGACCACTATTCTGTTGAACGCCAAGCGCGGTTCGGAACAGTACCAGTCAACGAATTCGTCGATAGCGTGACCATAGCCCCGCTTTGCGTCTGCTGAGTTGAGGCTGTTCAACACCGCGGCCTTGGCGTGCTCCAGGTCGGGCAAACGTAGGACGGACTTGGTGCTGATGCGTCTTCTTCTGGAACTTGGCTTCCGCTTCATGACCGGTGGCCTCCGTGCCACCGATCAATGATCAGAGTACTGCCGCGACTGTAAGGTCAGAGTTGCCCGTCATCCACTAAGCACGGCGAAGGTCTTCTACTCCAGTTGAAATCCGCAGCAGATTTTGTGAGGGCTGTAGAATGGACCGCTTCTCGCCCGTCATACGGATAGGCGCCGGTAAAGCCAACGAGAGTTGCGCCAAAGGAGAAAACCGATGCAGTTTGCTCTGATGATCTACCATACACCGGAAGAGTTTGCGATGCGGAAGAACGACTATAGCGATCCTCATCTCGGCGCTTGGCGGGCCTACTACAAGGCGCTCGTCGAGGCCGGCGTCTACGTCGGCGCCAATGCTCTTGAAGTGCCGGAGACGGGAACGACCGTACGTCTTAAGGAGGGAAAGCGCCGCGTGCAGGATGGGCCCTACGCGGAGACGAAGGAGCAACTGGCAGGATTCATCATCCTGGAACTCCCTTCCATTGACGCCGCGCTCGAATGGGCTGCGCGATGCCCGGGTGCATCGATCGGCGCAGTGGAAGTCCGGCCGCTGGCGCCTGAAGCCATGCGCCGGGGGTTCACAGGATGAATAAAGGCAGTCAGGAGGACATCCAGAGCGCCGTAGGGCGGACCATAGAGCGCGTGGCCCGAGAATCCTACGGCCGTCTGGTGGCGTATCTTTCCGTCCACACGCACGACTTGGCGAGCGCTGAGGATGCCCTCAGCGAAGCGCTCGTTTCCGCGCTCAAGGCCTGGCCACGAGACGGCCTGCCGCAAAACCCCGAAGCCTGGCTGCTCACAACAGCACGCCATTCACTCATTGATGTTATTCGTCACCAGCGCGTGGTCTTAGCGAGCGAGCCGACGCTCGCACTCCTGAAGGAAAACTC
>Ga0137409_10000884_pt1 | contig 32849 bp, 31 predicted proteins | sample CZODoug1_16funga_FD_122059 | JGI IMG/M metagenome (GOLD analysis project Ga0137409, IMG submission 122059) | Vadose zone soil fungal communities from Angelo Coast Range Reserve, California, USA - CZODoug1_16fungal (Hybrid Assembly) | ecosystem: Environmental > Terrestrial > Soil > Vadose zone... | reverse complement strand
TCAGCGCTTATAGCCGTAGTATTCGCAGAACCAGTCGACGAACTTCCTCACTCCCACTTCGATGGTCGTGGCGGGCCGGTAGCCCACGTCCCTGACCAGGTCCTCGATGTCGGCGCAGGTCTCGGGCACGTCGCCGAGCTGCAGCGGCAAGAGGTTTTTCTGCGCCTTGCGCCCCAGGCACTCCTCGATGACCTCGATGTAGCGCAGCAGCTGCACCGGCTGGTTGTTGCCGATGTTGTAGAGGCGAAACGGCGCCGAGCTCGACGCCGGGTCGGGTGCGTTGCTGTTCCAGTGCGGATCGGGCTGCGCGATGCGCTCCGCGATCCGCACCACCCCCTCCGCAATGTCATCGACGTAAGTGAAGTCGCGCCGGTGGTGACCGTGGTTGAAGACATCGATCGGCTTGCCTTCGAGGATGTTGCGCGTGAACAGGAACAGCGCCATGTCCGGGCGCCCCCACGGTCCGTAGACCGTGAAAAAACGCAAGCCGGTGGTCGGCAGTCTGAACAGCGCCGAGTAGTTGTGCGCCATCAGCTCGTTGGCGCGCTTGCTGGCCGCGTACAGCGACAGCGGGTGATCGGCGCTGTTGTGCACCGAGAACGGCATGTTGGTGTTGGCGCCGTACACCGAGCTGGTCGAGGCGTACACCAGGTGCTCGACGCCGTGGTGGCGGCAACCCTCCAGCACGTTGAGCGTGCCGGTGACGTTGCTGCGCACGTAGGCATGCGGGTCTTCGAGCGAATAGCGCACGCCGGCCTGCGCCGCCAGATGCACCACGCGCGCAAACTTCTCGCGCGCGAACAGCCCGGCGATAGCCGCCTCATCGGCCAGATCGAGCTTCACGAAGCGGAATTGCGCATGCGCCGTGAGGCGCGCCAGCCGCGCCTGCTTGAGCGTTACGTCGTAGTATTCGTTGAGGTTGTCGAGACCGACCACCTGGTAACCGCGCGCCAGCAGGCGCTGTGCCGTGTGCGAGCCGATGAAGCCGGCGGCGCCGGTCACGAGAATCTTCATAAGCGTCCGTCGACCGCGGCGGCGGGAAACACGTGCTTGATGTCGTACAGCACGTGTTTCGTCTTGCACAGCCTGCGCACGGCGCGCACGCCGAGCTCGCGGAACTGGCGGTGCGCCACGGCCACGATCGCCACATCGTAGCGCCCGCGCTTCAGCGCGCGCACCGGCTGCAAGCCGTACTCGTGGCGGCACTCGGAGCGGCTCGCCCACGGATCGTAGATGTCCACCTGCGCCCCCTGCTTCTGCAATTCGCGCACCACGTCCACGACCTTGGAGTTCCTGATATCGGGACAGTTCTCCTTGAAAGTGATGCCGAGCACCAGCGCCCGCGCGCCGTTGACGTGGATGCGCCTCGCGGCCATGAGCTGGGTGATCTGTGCCGCCACGTGCAATGCCATGTTGTCGTTGAGCCGCCGGCCCGCCAGGATCATCTCGGGGTGATAGCCGATCTGCTGCGCCTTGTGCGTCAGGTAGTAGGGATCCACCCCGATACAGTGGCCGCCCACCAGTCCGGGCCTGAACGGCAGGAAGTTCCACTTGCTGCCGGCCGCGTTCAGCACTTCCTCGGTATCGATCTGCAGGCGATTGAAGATGAGAGCGAGCTCATTGATCAGGGCGATGTTCACGTCGCGCTGCGTGTTTTCGATCACCTTGGCGGCTTCCGCCACCCGGATGCTGGAAGTCTTGTGTGTGCCGGCGGTCACGATCGAGCCATACAGCTCATCGACAAAATCCGCCACCGGCGCCGTGGAGCCGGAAGTCACCTTGCGGATGGTGGTGAGGCGGTGCGCGCGGTCTCCGGGGTTGATGCGTTCGGGACTGTAACCGGCGAAGAAGTCGCGGTTGAATTTCAGTCCCGACACGCGCTCGAGAATCGGCACGCACACCTCTTCGGTGCAACCGGGGTAAACGGTCGACTCGTAGATCACCACCGCGCCGCGGCGCAGCACCGCGCCCACGCTCTCGCTCGCCCGCACGAGCGGCCCGAGATCGGGCTGCTTGTACTCATCGATCGGGGTAGGCACGGTGACGATGAACACCTGGCAGCGCCTGAGCCTGTCCAGTTCGGTGGTGAAGCTCAGCAGCTGCGCCGCCTTGAGCTCCGCCGGCGTAACCTCGAGCGTCAGGTCGCGCCCGCGGCGCAACTGCGCCACGCGCTTGGGGTTAACGTCAAACCCGACGGTCTCGTATTGCTTGCCAAACTCCACCGCCAGCGGCAAGCCGACATACCCCAGCCCCACCACCCCGATGCGCGATTTGCGCCTCTTCGCCGTCATCCGCTGTGCCCGTTTCAGGCGCTCGAGCGCTGCGGTTCGGGCGCATGCGGCAGCCGTGCCCCGGGTGTCTCACGTGGCTCGGACGCGGCCCACAGACAGCGCCCGCCGCTCACCTTGGTAATGAGCGCCAGCATGGCCTCATGGGCCTGCAACTCCTCGGCGCTGGCTGCCAGCACCGGCAGGGGCACCGCGGTGCGCACCGGCACGCGCGCCAGCCGTGTGCCGTCCGCTGCGCGTGGCGCGGCGTCGTGGTCGGCGAGTGCCAGCGCGCCCTGGCCCCCCGACATCGCGAGGTACACGTCCGCGAGGATGCGCGCATCGAGCAGCGCCCCATGCAGCTCGCGCGCCGAGTTGTCGACGTCATAGCGCTTGCACAGCGCATCCAGGCTGTTGCGCTGTCCGGGGTGCAACTCACGCGCCAGGGCGAGCGTATCCAGCACCTGGCAGACCGAGGCGACCTGACGCGGGGCTCCGGGCAGGCGCGCCAGCTCCGCATCGAGGAACGCGATGTCAAATGCGGCGTTGTGGATCACGAGTTCCGCGCCGCCGAGGAACGCCAGCAGTTCTTCGGCGATGTCCGCAAAGCGCGGTTGCCCATCCAGATCGGTGCGCGAAATGCCATGCACGGCGAGCGCGCCGTCGTCGATGTCCCGCTCGGGATTCAAGTAGCGGTGGAAGGTGCGGCCGCTCGGCCGCCGGTTCACCAGTTCCACGCAGCCGATCTCGATGACACGGTGGTTGAGTTCGGGTTCCAGTCCCGTGGTCTCGGTGTCTAGGACGATCTGTCGCATGGCGGCGCGAGTTTACCGTAAGGATCGCCGTTGCAAGGCGTCGATCGCCTCATTCGCGAGCCGGTCGACGCGCTCGTTGCCGGGCACGCCGGCGTGCCCTGGCACCCAGTGCCACTCGATCTCGTGCCTGGCGGCGAGCTCATCGAGCCGCTGCCACAGGTCCTGGTTCTTCACCGGCTTGCGAGCGGCGGTGCGCCAGCCACGTGACTTCCATGCAGCCAGCCACTCAGTGATACCGCGGCGAACGTATTCCGAATCGGTGTACACGCGCGCCCGCGCCGGGCGCTTGAGCGCTTCGAGCGCGCGAATCACCGCCGTCATTTCCATGCGGTTGTTGGTGGTCAAGGGCTCGGCGCCGTTCAGTTCTTTCTCGCGCTTGCCCGTCTGCAGAAGCGCCGCCCAGCCGCCCGGCCCGGGATTGCCGCGGCAGGCGCCGTCGGTATAGATCTCGATCACGCCTGGGAACGGGTCGTGGGCTTGACCAGCCCGCCAATCACGGCGGGCTTCTCGCGGATCCGCGGACGAATCGGCGTCAGGGTGTACATACGCTTGCGCGCCTTGAGCAGGTACGCGCCCGCCGGCAGCGGGTAGGTGAGCCCGCGGCGCAGCATTCTTCCGGTCCCCTCGCCGCTGGCCAGGCCGCGGCTCCAGGGGCCCAAGTACAGGTAGCGCTGCGTGGCGGTGACCTCAAAGCCCAGCAGCACGAGCCACTCGCGCAGCAGCCGCTCGGACAGCACGCGCCGCATGCCGGGGGGAAAACCCGTGCGGCTCCAGCGGGCGCGCATGCCCCACAGGCTCCAGGGCTGGAATCCCAGCACCAGCAATTGCCCCTCGCCCCGCAGCACTCGATCCACCTCACGCAGAATGGCGTACGGATCGGGGGCGAACTCCAGAGTATGTGGCAGGAGCGCCGCATCAATGTTGTCGCCAATCACCGGCAACTGCGAGGGTCTGGCAATTATGTCCGCCCCAGCGGCGAGCCCCGGCACTGCGATCAGGCTCTGCCGGCGCGTGCGGCTGCCCGCGAGCAGCTCGCGCGCCCCGCCCCACGCGCCGATCTGCAGCAATTCCCAGCCAAAAACGTCCTCCAGCGCCGCTGCGAGCAGCTCCGATTCCGCCGCCAGCAGCGCGCGGCCCAGCGGCGATTCCCACCAGGCGCTGAGAGCCGCGTCACGGTCCGGGATGTGGGAAGTACGAACTGGCACGATAGAAGGGCTGGAAATACTATGAACTTACCGGTTAAATTCCTGCTGAGCCAGTAGAGTCCTCAATGGACCCGTGCCCTGGCGCGGGAAAAGTAGCACGCCGACAGAGGGTACGGAACTTGACTACGGCATTCTTAAGACGCACGACTCTTGGGGCTCTGACCCTGTCTCTTCTCGCCCTGGCGGCGTGCGCCCATTCCCCTCCGCGCCCGCGCGAGTCGTTGCCTCAACAGGCACCGGTGGCCGTGGTTGCGCCGGCCGCCGCGACGGACGCATCAACACCTGCGCCCATCGCCCCGACAGACCTGCCGGCCGCCGCACCGGACGCATCAACAGCCGCGACGGACAGCTCGACCGCTGCGCCCGTCGCCCCGACAGCTGCGACGGACGGCTCAACCCCTGCGCCTGCCGCTTCGACAGCCGCGACGGACGCCTCAACCCCTGCGCCCGTCGCCTCGACAGGCGCGCTGGCCCCGCAGCCCGCGATGCCCGAGCCGCCTCCCGCGGTGACGGCAGCCGAAGGGCCCACCCAGGTTGCGGGTCTGACACCTGCGCAATACGGAGACCTGTTCGACCGGATGCGCGCGGGCTTCAAGCTCGAGGACGGGGCCGATCAGCGCGCGGTCGATCAGCAGCTGCGCTGGTACGCCTCGAACCCGGATTATCTGCAACGCGCCTTCGGGCGCGCCGACCTGTACCTCTATCAAATCGTCACCGAGCTGGAGCGTCGCGGCATGCCGCTCGAGCTCGCGCTGCTGCCGGTGGTGGAAAGCGCCTTTGAGCCGTACGCCTACTCGCGCGCCCGCGCTTCGGGACTGTGGCAGTTCATTCCCGGTACCGGCTCGCGCTTTGGCCTGAAGCAGGACTGGTGGTACGACGGCCGGCGCGACATCGTGGAGTCGACGCGCGCGGCCCTCGATTACCTGCAGTACCTGCACGATGAATTCGACGGCGACTGGCTGCTGGCCATCGCCGCTTACAACTGCGGGGAGGCGCTGGTGGAGCGCGCCGTTAACATGAACCGCGCCGCCGGCCGCCCGGTGGACTTCTGGGACGTGTGGCTGCCCGGCGAAACGCGCGCCTACGTGCCGAAGCTCCTGGCCATGAAACGCCTGGTGCGCGACCCGGAGACCTATGGGCTCGAGTTCAGCCCCATTCCGAATTCGCCCTACTTTTCGCGCGTCACGACGCACGGCCAGATCAACCTCAAGATCGCTGCGGAAATCGCCGGTGTCAGTCCCGAGGAGCTCTACGAACTCAACCCGGCCTTCCATCGCTGGGCGACCGACCCCGCGGGTCCGCATTACCTGTTGCTGCCGGTCGACGCGGCGGACGTGTTCAGCGAGAACCTGGGGCAGCTGTCGGCCGATCAGCGTCTCGGAGTCGCTCACTACGGCGTCAGGCGCGGCGACTCGGTCGCCTCCGTTGCCCGGAACTTCCACACGAGCGTGAACGTCATCCGCGAGCTGAACGACCTGCCGACCGGCGGGCTCACCGTGGGGGATGATCTGCGCGTGCCGAGTGCCGTCGCGGAGCTGCCCGCCAAGGTCATGCTCGCCGCCGCGCGTGTCGACGGGCACGGCCGCTCGCTGCGCCGTGCGCACGTGCAGGTGGTGCGGCGCGGGGATTCGCTGTGGACCATCGCCCGCCGCAACGGCATGAACGTGAACACGCTGGCGAGCCTGAACGGGATGCACCCGGGCGACGCCTTGCGCGCCGGGCAGCGGATCCGGCTGAGCTCCGGCTCATCCGGGGGGTCGGGCCGCGGCGGCGGACACCGGCGCATGTTCTACACGGTGCGCGAGGGCGACACCGTGATGCAGATCGCGCGGCTCTTCCAGTGCAGCGTCCCGCAGCTGCTCGCCTGGAATGGCCTGAGCTCGGGCTCCCGGCTCCACGCGGGGCAGAAGCTGCGCATCCATCTGCGCACGCGCCACAGCTAAAGCGCGGCTCGGACCTAAGACGGCGCTGCTTCCGGCATAATCCGCGCCGGGAGGCCTCAACATGGGATTTCTCGCCGGCAAGCGCGCCTTCATCGTGGGCGTCGCGACCGATCGTTCCATAGCGTGGGGCATCGCGCAGGCGATGCACCGGGAGGGAGCCGAGCTCGCCTTCTCCTACGTCAACGACAAGATGAAAGAGCGCGTCGAGCCGCTCGCGCATTCGCTCGGGTCGCGCCTCACCATGCCGCTCGACGTCACCATCGATGCCCAAATCGATGCCGCCTTCGAGCTGCTCAGGCGCGAATGGGGTCAGCTCGATATCCTCGTGCACGCGGTCGCGTACGCGCCGCGCGAGGCTCTCACCGGGACATTCCTGCAGGCCACGAGCCGCGAGGGCTTCCGCGTCGCGCATGAGGTGTCGAGCTACAGCCTGACCGCCCTCGCCCAACGGGCGCACCCTTTGATGGCAGGCCGCCGCGGAGCGCTGCTGACGCTGACCTATCTCGGCGCCGTATGCTCGATTCCAGGCTACAACGTCATGGGTCTCGCCAAGGCGAGCCTGGAGGCGAACGTGCGCTTCCTGGCCGCCGATCTGGGTCCGCAGGGCGTGCGCGTTAATGCCATCTCGGCGGGACCGATCAAGACCCTCGCCGCGGCGGGCATTCCCGGGTTTCGTAAAATGCTGGGCCACGTTGCGGAAATTGCGCCGCTGCGCCGCAACGTGACACTCGAGGATGTGGGTAATGCCGCCGCTTTCCTGTGCTCGGACCTGGCGGCGGGCATCACCGGGGAGATCCTCTACGTCGACAGCGGCTTCAGCACGGTCGGCATGAGCTTCCCGCAGGAGGCCGAGGGCTGACAGGCCCGCATCCTGCGTCCTCGCCTACTCGAAGGCCTTGGGGTTCTTGCGCACGTCCGCGGTGCGCCGCACTTCCTCGACGTAGGCCATGGCGTCATCAGTTCCCTGGCGCTCGGTTTCCTGCACAGCACGGTTCGCCTGCATCCGCTGATCGTGCTCGGCTGCGGTGCGCACGCGGGTGACCGCCACGACCGCCGCCCCGCCGTCGCCCAGGGCGAGCGCGCGGAACACCGGCTTGCCGGCGGGCCGGGACGCTGCAAAGACTGCGTCGCGGAGCGGCGCCGGGATCGAGGGATCGCGACGGCCGACGAAGTGCGCCGGGTCAGCGGCCACCTTGAGTTCCTGCGCCACGGCCTCGAAGGACGTACCGCCCTCGAGCTTGTCGCGTGCAGCCTCGGCAGCCTTAAGAGCTGCCTGCGTGCCGCGTTCCCGGATCATCGTGGCGACGATACCCTCGCGCACCTCTGCCAGCGGCCTGGGCTGCGGCTTGCGGCGCTCCTGCACTTTCACGATAACCAGACGGTCATCCCCGACCAGCACCGGTCCGCCGAGGCGACCGAGGGCGAGCGGCGGATCGGCGAACACCAGTTCCTGCAGCGCCGGCGCGGCTCCGAGCGGCGGGGCGCCCGCACCTTTGAGAAAGCTCGCCACGTCGCCCGCCTGCAGGTTGTATTGCTGCGCAAGCGAGTTGAGATCGGCGCCCGGCTCCGCGGCCCTCGCCTGCAGCTGCTCCTGAACTTCGCCGAAGCGATCGGTTGCGCGGTCGCGGCGCAGCTGCGACTCGAGCTCGCTACGGGCCTCGTCGAAGGATTTGCTCTTGCCGGCCTGGATCTCATCGAGGCGGATGACGTGATAGCCGAACTGCGTCTTCACAGGTCCCTTGATCTCGCCCACCGACATGCCGTACAGCGCATCCGCAAACGGCGCGACAAAGCTGCTGCGCTCCGCCCAGCCGAGATCCCCGCCGTTGTGCGCGGATCCGGGGTCCTGGGAATACTGCTTCGCCAGCTCGCCAAAGTCCTTGCCCGCCTTCGCCTGTGCCAGGACCTGCTGCGCCTGGGCGAGAGCTGCGGCGTCGTCCTTGCCGGTAATGAGAATGTGCCGCGCGTGCCGTTTCTCGGGCACTTCCAGGCGGCTCTTGTTCTTCTCATAGGCCGCGTGCAGATCCGCATCGTTCACCGACTGCTGCGCCGCCAGGGCCTCCAGGCGCAACTCCGCGTACTGCAGGTGCGCCGACTCGGGCGTCATGAATTGCGCCTGGTGAACCTGGTAGTACGCCTGCACGGCGGCGTCGTCGACGCTGGCGGCGGACTTGAACCGATCTGCGGGCAGCACGAGATAGCGCACCTCGCGCTCCTGGTCCTCGAGGTCGGTGAGGCGCGTGAGCTCAAGCGGGGTGAGAAAATCCGAGGCGCGGATGCCGCCTTCGAGCTGCACGCGCTGCACCGACGTGCGCAGGTCGTCCTCGTAGGCTTGCAGGGAGACACCCGCCTGGGCCAGGGCGGCCTTGGCGGCCTCGGGAGAATACTGGCCGCCGACCTGGAACGCCTGCTCGCCGTGCACGGCCTCGCGCAGCGCGTCCTGACTCACGCGGTAGCCCAGCTTGAGCGTGCGCTGCGTGAGCAGCGTCTTGCTGATCAGGCCCTCCAGCACCTGGTCCTGCAGCTTGCTGCGCAGTTCCGGGGGAATGTCCGCGCCGCCCAGGCGCTGCTGCCACTGCGTCTGCTGGCGCAGCCATGCGTTGCGCGCCTCCTCGAGGGAGATCTTGCTGCCGTCCGCCTCGGCGGCGTAATTGGACCCGCCGAAACTCAGATTCACGACGCCATAGGCGCCCCAGGCGGCAAACACCAGCGCGAGTGCGCCCAGCACCAGGTACGCGAGCCATTTCTGGCCCTTCAGGCTGTCTCCGATCCTCTGAAGCATGTTTGAGGCTGGCTGGCTGGCGAATCTGGCGGAGCGGACGGGACTCGAACCCGCGACCCCCGGCGTGACAGGCCGGTATTCTAACCAGCTGAACTACCGCTCCGAATTTTGGGGGGCGAATCCTAACGGATTGATGAATAAGGCCACAAGCAGTTTCGTTCCGGCGGTTTGCCGGCGGGAACCCCGGTGCCGGGCTGGCAGCCGTGCCCCGCAGGCTGAACCGGCGCTGAACGCGTCAACCGATAGGGCTCTTGAGCGCTGTGCTTCCATGCCCACGCGGCGCGGCATAGTTGTGTCGTCGCCAACTTAAGACACGTCGCGCTCGCCCGTGCCTGAGGCACAATGACGCTAAGTAAGTTGAGGATGACGCCAATGAAGCTGATCCGCCCGGTTGTCTGTTCGCTCGCTGTGGCCGTGACGGTCGCCGCGCCCGCCTTCGCGGCACTGGGCGGGGACGCCACGTCTGTACAGGCGGATCTCGTCAAAATGAAGGGGGCGCTGAGAACCACCTCGAGCGCGACATTCACCGTGCACGAAATCACGACCTCCTACGGCACGGTGGTGCGCGAATACCTCTCGCCCGGCGACAAGGTGTTCGCCGTCAGCTGGCGCGGCCCGGTGATCCCGGACCTGCGCCAGATGCTCGGAACCTACTACGGGCAATACGAGCAGGCCGCGAGCACGCCGCACGTCGGTGGCCACCGGCACCTCGCCATCGAGCGACCCGGGCTCGTGGTGCAGTCGAGCGGACGCATGCGGGCATTCTCCGGGCGCGCGTGGGCGCCGGACCTGCTCCCGCAGAATTTCTCCGTCAGCGACATCAATTGATACACGCCACCGGCCGCGAGGAAAACCCGTGCGCAAATTCGTTGCTCTTGCTTTGATCCAACTTGGGTTCCTGGCCGCCTGCGGCGGTGGCGGCGGCTATGGTGGTGGGGGCGGTACTCCTCCTCCTCCGCCTCCCACACAGACGATCGCCACCCCGGGTATGCCCAACGTCGAAAAGATGACCGTGGACGCAGGTCCCGCAGGCGTGAACGCGGTCAACACCGCCTATATCAGCGTCAAGGTCTGCGTGCCCGGTACGACCACCTGCAAGACCATCGATCACATCGAAGTCGACACCGGCTCAATCGGGCTGCGGATCATGTCGTCCGTGCTAACCACCGCTCCTGCCATCACGCTGCCTGCAGAAACAAACGGCACGAACCCGCTCGCCGAATGCCTGCAGTTCGCCGACGGCACCAGCTGGGGCTCGCTCGCCATCGCGGACATCCAGCTGCCGGTGTCCGGCGAAACAGCCACGAACCTCCACGTTCAGGTCATCGGTGATCCGGCCTACGCCACCATCCCGACCGATTGCACCGGCATCCCGGAAAACACCGTAGCCAGTTTCGGCGCCAACGGGATTCTGGGCGTGGGGCCGTTTATCCAGGACTGCGGCAGCGCCTGCGTCGCAGCGGTCACGCCGCTGACGGTGTACTACAGCTGTCCCTCGCCGAACACCTGCGCTGCCGCGAATGCCAGCCTCGCCGAGCAGGTCCCGAACCCGGTAACCCTGTTCGGCGCCGACAGTAACGGCGTGATCGTCGAGCTGCCGGCGGTCGGCAGCGCCGGCTCCGCGACCACATCTGGGTCGCTGGTGTTTGGCATCGGCACGCGCACCAACAACGGACTGGGAACGGCCACAGTGCTGCCCGAAGACCCGATTACCGGATGGATCAGCGGGACCTATAAGGGCACTGTCTACACGAAGGCCTATCTGGACAGCGGCTCTAACGCCAATTTCTTCACCGACAGCTCCTTGACGCCGTGCCCAACGAATACAGGCTTCTATTGCCCGGCTTCGACCATGAGCGAGACGGCAACGCTCAAGGGCGCGAACGCTGCTACGCTGACAGCGAACTTTAGTGTTGCCAATGCGGACACGCTGTTCTCAGTCACGAGCTACACCGCGTTCAGCAATCTCGGCGGCACGAACTCCGATCCGATGGGCTTCGACCTGGGCTTGCCGTTCTACTACGGCCACAACGTGTTCGTCGCCATAGAAAACGCCAACACCGCGGGCGGCATCGGGCCTTATTTCGCCTACTGACCCGCCGCACGCCAGAAGCGCCGGCGGTATTGCGCGGGCGTCGTGCCGACGCGCTGCCGGAAGTGATGGCGCAGCGATTCCGCGCTCCCCATCCCGACCCGCGCGGCCACCTCCTGCGCCTTGAGGCGCGTCGTTTCCAGCAGCTCCTTGGCCCGCTCGATGCGCTCACCGACCAGCCATGCGTGAGGGGCAAGACCTGTGGCGGAGGTGAACTCGCGCTGCAGCGTGCGGGTACTCATCGCGGCGCGCGTGGCGAGCGAAGCGAGCGTGTGCGGAGCGCTCAGGTGCGCGCGGATGAAGTCCATGAGCCGCGCGAGCCGGCCACGCTCGTCGGCGGCGAGCGGCCGGGGTACGAACTGCGCCTGCCCGCCCTCGCGGTGCGGCGCGACCACCAGGCGCTGGGCCACCCGGTTAGCGATCTTCGCACCGTGGTCGCGGCGCACCAGGTGCAGCAGCATGTCGAGACCCGCCGCGGAGCCGGCCGAGGTCAGAACGCGCCCCTCATCGACGTACAGCGCGTTCATCTCCACCCGGATACGCGGATAGCGCGCCGCGAGGCGCGTGACATATCTCCAGTGCGTGGTCGCACGCTTGCCGTCCAGCACGCCCGCTGCGGCGAGCACAAACACCCCGGAACAGATCGAGCACAGGCGTGCGCCGCGCTCGAAGGCGCGGCGCAGCTTGGTGAGCAGCAGCGCCGGAGGCGCCTCATCCGGGTCGCGCCATCCCGGAATGACGATGGTGTCGGCGCTGTCGAGCAGCCGCAGCGTGTGCGGCACGGTGAGCTCGACCCCGCCGGTTGCACGGATCGGGCCGCGCTCGGCGGCACACACCGCGAAGTCGTACCAGGCAACGGGCAGCTCCGGGCGCGGCAGGGCAAACAGCTCGACCGCGCAGCCGAACTCGAAAGTGCACAGTCGGTCGTAGGCGACCGCGACCACCTTGTGGCTCATGGCGCGATCTTAACGCATACTGGCATTTAGGCCACTGGCGTGCCGCAGCGGGCGGCGCATAATGACGCTCACCATGCCGAGTGTCGTCACCCAGGTGCCGGCGGCGGACAGTGCAACCGCGCTGCGCCACTTCGAGTCAGGCCTCGCCTTCGAGACCGACTGTTGGGATGTGCATGAGGCACTGTCGCGCGGGCCGGACTTCGTGCTCGTCGATGTGCGCAGCCCGCAACTCTACGCGTGCGCTCACGTCCCCGCCGCGGTGAACGTTCCGCACGCCAAAATCATCGGCTCACGGATGGCGCACTACCCGCCCGCCACGCTGTTTGTCCTGTACTGCGCCGGTCCCCACTGCAACGGCGCGCAGCGCGGCGCCATCCGGCTCGCCCGGCTCGGGCTGCCGGTGAAGCTCATGATTGGTGGTATGACCGGGTGGCTCGATGAGGGATTCGCCATCGAGCGTGGCGAGGCCACCACCGCGGCCGCGAGCGGGTAACTCACTGCGGCCAGGGTGCGTCGGCCCGCGCGCGCTGCGCGCGTGGCATCATAGGTGAATGAGCTTAGCGCAGAAGGCAGCCGCGGCGCTGCTCGTGGTTCTCCTGGCCGCGGTCGGCTATGGGCTGTGGACCACCAGTCCCACTGCGAGCTCGGTGCGCGCGCAGCGGGCCGCGGCCAAGGCGCCCGCCGCCAGTGCGATGCCGGTCATCGATCAGAACACGTTCCTGACGGCCAAACGCCTGGCGCGCCTCGCCACCACCGCCGAGGAGCAGCCGCTGGCGCAGGCGGCGGTGCAACTCACCGATCACGAGCTGGACCTGGCCTTCAGCGGCGCGATCCGCCACATCCAGGCGCATCCGCCGGTGCTCAGCTCCGAAGCCGTTCAGATCGAGGAGCGTCTGCTGAGTGCCCAGAAAGAGCAGGAGAGCGACGCGCAGGAGGTCAAGCGCCTAAGCGCCGCGCTCGCCCAGGCTGCGGATGCCGACAAAGCTGCCATCCAGGACCGGCTCGACCTGGCCGAGTCGCAGCTGGAGCTCGCGCAGGACGAAGTACAGGAAGCGGATAACGATCTGTTGCAGGCCGGCGGCAACCTGCATCAGCGCATCCAGATGATGCAGCAGGAGCACGACGCCACGGAACGCAATGCCGCAGCGACCCCCGTGGCGGCTGCGCCGAGCCGGCTCGGCAGTCTGCGCGGCCTCGTGGGTCAGGTGCGCGGCTGGTACGCCGTGCATGAGAAGCGCCATGCGCTCGCCGAAGCGCAGCAGCACGCCGCCGACAGCGCCACCCAGCTGGCGGCGGAGCGGACGCAGATCGCCGCCGAGCTCGCCGCGAGCAAACAAACTGTTCCCGAACTCGCCGGCCGCGCCGCGCGGCGCGCCCCCGGCGCGGGCAGCGCAGCTGTGACTGCGGGCGCGGCGAAGCCCGGCGTCACGGCAGGCGCCGCGGCGCTCGCCGGCGGCGCCCCGACGCTCCTGAACATCACGCGCCAGATCGCAGCCGAGCAGCACCGTCTGACGGTTCGCGACCAGCGCATCACGGCGCGCCGGCGGCTCGCCGATGTCTACGGCCGATGGGACGCGATCGTGGCCGGACAGGAGCGCACCATCCTGCACGCCTGCCTGATCAGCGTGACGATCGTGCTGGCGGCAATCCTGCTGCTGCTGTTCGCGGACCGCTGGCTGGAACGGCTGCTCGCTCGCGCGCCCGTCGACCGCCGCCAGCTCGCCACCCTGCGCAGCGTCGCAGGCGTTGCAATGCAGATCGTCGGCGTGGTGGTCATCCTGCTGGTACTGATAGGAGTACCGGGGCAGCTGGGCACCATGCTCGGCCTCGCCGGCGCAGGTCTCACGGTGGCGCTCAAGGACTTCATCATCGCCTTCATCGGCTGGTTCGTGTTGATGGGCAGGAACGGCATGCGGGTCGGCGACTGGGTCGAGATCAACGGCGTGAGCGGGGAAGTGGTCGAGCTCGGTATGTTTCGCACCGTACTGCTGGAAACCGGTAACTGGACCGACGCCGGCCACCCCACCGGCCGGCGCGTGACCTTCACCAACAGCTTCGCCACCGCAGGTCACTACTTCAACTTCTCGACCGCCGGCCAGTGGCTGTGGGATGAGCTCTCGGTGATGGTGCCGTACGACCGAGACCCGCACGCGGTCGCGGACGCGATCCAGAAGGAAGTGACGGCGGCGACTGCGCAAAGCACCACCCAGGCGGAACAGGAATGGCGGCGCGCGGCGCGCGGCCAGGGCGGAACGGCGTTCTCGGCGCAGCCCGCAATTGCCGTGCGGCCCGCCGCCGGCGGCGTGGAGATCGCGGTGCGCTACGTGACCCGCGCGAGCGAACGCCTCGCGCTGCGGGCACGGCTCTACCAGACGGCGGTGCAGCTGCTGTCGCAGCACCCGCACAGCGCATGAGCCCGCGCCTGCCGGCGCTGTTCCTCGGACACGGCAACCCGTTGAACGCGCTGCACGCGAACCCCTGGACCCGCGCCTGGAGCGCGCTCGGCGCGACTCTGCCACACCCGCGTGCGGTGCTCTCGATCTCGGCCCACTGGTATGTGCCGGCCACCGCCGTGACGGCAATGGCGTGGCCGCGCACCATTCATGATTTCGGCGGCTTCCCGCGCGAGTTGTATGAGGTGCGCTATCCCGCGCCCGGAGATGCAAGCCTGGCCGCGCGCGTGCAGCAGTTGCTCGCGCCGCTGAACGTCGTTGCCGATCAATCCTGGGGGCTCGACCACGGCACCTGGTCGGTGCTGCGCCATGTGTTTCCGGACGCCAAGGTTCCGGTCGTGCAGCTGAGCATCGATGAGACACGGCCCGCGGCGTTCCACCATGAGCTCGGCGTGCGCCTGCGTGCGCTGCGCGATGAGGGGATTCTCGTCATGGGCAGCGGCGATGTCGTGCACAACCTGCACGCCTACGCATGGGGTGGTCACCCGCAGGAACCCTACGACTGGGCGCTGCGCTTCGAGGCCACGGTACGCGCGCGGCTCGAAGCGGGCGACCACGCCTCGCTGGTGGACTATGGCGCCTTGGGGAAAGATGCGCTGCTCTCCGTCCCGACACCCGAGCACTACCTGCCGCTGCTCTACGTCCTCGGCGCGAGCTTCCCGGGCGAGCCGGTCACGTTCCCGGTGGAAGGGATGGATGGCGGTTCGGTCTCGATGCTGGCCGTGCGGTTCGGCTGACACCCTGGCCCTTGCGGCTGGGGGCGCTTCAGTGGACAGCGCTCATGAGCTCCGCGGGTATGAACTCGTGCCCGTCCCTGAATACGAGGCTGGCGTGGCTCAGGTTCGCGACGTCGGCTAACGGATCCGCGTCGAGCACCGCCAGATCGGCGAGTTTCCCGGCGGCCACGCTGCCGAGGTCGCTGAGCGCCATGGTCGCCGCGCCGTTGACGGTGGCGGATCTCAACACCTGCAGCGGCGTGAGCCCGGCACGTTGCATCAGCTCCATCTCGCGAAACACACCCGGCCCGTGCAGCGTGCCGATGTTGCCGGCATCCGTGCCCATGACCACGGTGATGCCGGCAGTCCACACCTTAAGCAGGTTCTGCATGGCCACCGTCGGCGGCGCCACCTCGCGGTGCTCGCTCACGAGCTTCGCGACCCGTTCAGGGAGCTTGTCGCGGGGCACCTCATCGAGCCGCAGGCCCGCCAGAACCTGCGGGTCGGCGAGGCGCCGCTCCGCCTCGGTGGCCTGCCAGGTGCCCGAGAGCGCATAGAAATAGCCCATGCGGACGAAAAGTGTCGGGCAGTAGAGGATGTGACGCTCGCGGGCCAGCGCAAGGAATTCCTCATCCACCGGTTCGTCCTCGACGGAGTGTACGAGGTAGTCCGCACCGGCGTGCAGCGCGGACTTCGCCACCAGCAGCTCAGTGGCGTGTACCGCCAGTCGCAGGCCCGCCGCGTGCGCCGCCTCCGCGGTAGCGCGTACGATCGCTTCGTGCGCGGCGAGATCGTCGTCGGGGCGATGAATGAACCACACCTTGATGTAATCGGGCTTGCGTTCCAGTTCGCGTGCCACCAGCTGCCGTGCCTGTTCCGCGGAGCTGATCCGCACGATCGGTGGATCGCCCAGGTCCAGCTTCGGGTCCTCCACCATGGAGATGAGCGGCCCGGTCACCGCGACGCGGGGCGCCGCGGCGCTGTTGCGGGCGGCATCGCGCACCTGGAAATTCCAGAATGGTCCGCCGACATCGGCGACGCTGGTGACGCCGCTCGCCAGCCAGACCCGAAAAGTCTGCGGCAGCCGGGCCTGGTTGCGCTGCACCTCGGATGCATACGGCCGCCACGCGCCGAAGTCTGCGGCGTCCGGCCGCGTGAAGAGATTGCCCGACTGGAAGAAGTGCACGTGGGAATCGATCAGACCGGGAATGACCCACTTGCCGTGGCCGTCGATCACCCGGGCGCCGCGCGGCACCTTCGTCGTGGCCGCCGGCCCCACGGCCTTGATGCGGTTACCCGCGATGATCACGGTGTTGTCGGATGAGCTCGCGGCCGCACCATCGAGCTCCGGATGTACGACCGTGGCGCCGACGATGGCCGTGACGCGCGGCCCGGCCTCGGACACCGCCGCCGCGGCACCCCAGAGCGCAGCCGCAAGCACCATCAGGCAACAGCGGAATCGGGACATGGCAGCGCCTCCCAAGCATAACGCCGCCGCCAACTGTAGCGCCCGCCCGCCCGGGAGCACGAGGATTCTTTCGGCACCTTGCCCTCGGCGAGGGTGACCGGCCGGCGCAGCGCCCCGTATGCGTTTCTCGCCTCGTCAGGATCCGCCCGCTTTCAGCTTCTCCTCCGCATACAGCGCTAGCTCGATCATGCGCTCTAGCAGCTGCTCCGGGGAAACGCCCGTGAAGTTCTTCAGCACGAGCTCCTTGACGTAGAGCCGCACGAGGTAGCGCAGTTGCAGCGCGCGATTCTTCGTTGCGAATACAAAGTCGCGGTGCCCGCTGTTCACGATGATGAGGTTGCGCTCAGGGTCGAACCGAGACCTCCAAAGTTCCCCCGCCGCCCGCTCGAACGTATACCCCGGAAGACCACGCGCATTGACGATGGCCGTGCTTATCGAGGTCTCGAGGCTATCGGTGATCGTCACCAGCGCCTCCGCGGTGCACGTAACGTCGCGCTGTGTGACTGATACTTTTAGGCGCGAGAGGCCCGCTGTGCCGGGCGCCAGGTACCCGACTTCCTGATCGGTCGTGTTCGCGAGCGAGCCGCCGCCTTCGGCGATCTCCCAGGCGAACTGCAGATCTTCCTCCACCCGCCGGCGGGACCGATCGCGCGGCAGCCCTCGAAATTGTCGCCGCACATTGACGGGCGTCGTGCTTGAGGCGGGCGAAATGACCACACTGAATAGCGGTCCTGCGTAGTCGAAGAATTGCCGCTGTACACCCGGGTTGACGGTCGGTTCCGTGACGCCGAGGTCGGCCGGCTCCTCCTCTCGCGTTGCCGGCCCGACCTCGCCGGTGCCCGGCCGCGGCGGCCCGTTTTCATTGCGGGCGCGCGCCTGGATGTCGAACCAGTCGTATTCCTCGGGCGGAAGGGCGAGAAGCGCCTCTCGAAAGGCGCGCTGAATCGCACGCAGCGACTGTTGGCTAGCCTGTTCCTCCTCCGCCCGCTGCTGCGCTTCGATGAGCCCATGCAGGCGCGCCTCAAGAGGTCGCAGCGCCTCCAACAGCGCTGCGTAACGATCGTCGTGGACGAGGCCGCTGCGCGTACCCGGTGTGAGATTCAAGAACGGCACATCGATCAGCCCCTGAAGGTAGCGGGAGGACCAAGGTGTGTGCTCAAGCCCTTGGAGCGTGGCGAGATCCTCGATGACCCGGGTCCCCGCGCGGGTGAGCGCAACCTGGCAACTGTCGGCGGGCTCCGCGAGATACAGCTCGGCGTAGGCATCCCCGAATGGCGTGCGAACCGAGGGCAGTTGATGCAGAAGCCGCCCCTCGTAGGCGCGCGGCTCGACCTCGTATTGTTTGCGCGCAAGCTTGTCGATGACAGTTACGCGGACCCTCGCGTTGCGGATCCGGTCTCGCAGTTCGGAGGCTAGATACCACTGGATCTTCTCGCCGGAGAGCGTCCGGATGCCCTCCAGCAGCGGACCGACCCGCAGTTCCGTGCCGCGTTCGGCGAACAGGACTCGCCGCAGGCTCACCGCGTAGCCCGAGTCGCCCTTGCTCATCGTCATTTGGTAGGGGCGCTGGTCGCTTCCTGTGGAAATCATCGTGAGCGTGTCCCCGACCGTCCAGAAGGATAGCAACCCGATGCCGAACTCTCCCTGGAGGCCGGCTCCGGTCCCTTCCGCTTTCAGCCGCCGCTTGATCGAATCGCAAATGTGCGTCGCGACGTACTTGAAATTTGGCCGCCCCTCCTCGTCGCGGGGCACGCCGTCGCCGTCGTCCTTGATCGAAAGGTAATGCTCTCCGTGCTCACGGCCGCGCGTGATCGTGATGGTCGCAGCCTTCGCGTCGATACTGTTCTCGACGAACTCAGCGATCGCCTTCAAGGGATTGCTCTGCGAGAGCGCGATGATGCGGATCGCGTTCCAATCGTCGCCGATTTTGAGCTTGCCGCGGTCGGCGGCCTTGCTCTTTCGAGGGACCTTCGACTTGGGCCCGTGTGAGGGCCTACTGCCGGGATCGGAGGACTCAGATGGATCCTTTTCGCTCACGATGGTGATTTCTTCCTACGAGGACGCGATGGTCGAGTGCGCGGCGGCTGCCACTCACTGAGTGCCATGACAGATCCCGGCTCCGAAACCTGGTTGACATACCGGGTATCGGCCGTCACGAACAACCCGTTGTGCAGGAGCGCGAGCGCGTGATAGGCCGCGTCGTAGAAGGACACGTCGAAGCGGCGGGTCAATTCGACGGCTTTCGCGAGCCAGGGATGAGAGGGCGGTGCCTCCTCGAGCCCAAACTTCAGCAGTGCAGACAGCCAGTCCGAAGCGTGCGTCGGGAAACGCCGTGCGATCGTGTTGCCGACTTCGTAGAGCCACAGCGCCGGCAAGAGCGCGCGTACCGCTTCATCCACGATCGCAGCGCGTAGAAGCAGCGCTTTGTCCGCGTCCGGCTCGTCATCCGATGGCAGCACCCATTTGAGCAGGACCGAGGCATCAGGCACTACGAGCGGTATCGGCATTCTTAGTGGCCGTGCTGCCGATCCTCGCGAATCCACCTCGTCACTTCGTCCGTGCTGACTTTCGGCAGCCGTGTACGCAGGGCCTCCATCTCACGCACCGCATCGTTGCGCCGGCGCCGAGTGACCCAGGTGCGTAACGCCTCGTTGATGGTGCGGCTACGCTCGCCGGCCGGAACCCGCTCCAGGAACCCCCAAGTATCCTTATCAATCATCACATTGATGCGTTTGCTCATTGCGGCGGGCGCTCCAGGTGAAACGGACAAGTGTGTATATCATTACACACTGACGCGCGCTGACGCAAACCCCCAGGAGTTTGTGAGAGAGGCGCCCCTGGGCTTCCAACACGTGCGGGTGCACGTGCGTATCTCTTGCATGCGGTCAACCGCGTTACACAGCGACTTGTAAAGGTCCTCTCTGGTCGCGCTAATGGCCGACAGCGACGGCGTATGGGAGGCCCCCCGCCGCGAAGGGCGAGCCGCTAACAGCCGTCAATGCGCCGCTGCTGGCGTCAATGGCATAGACAGATATATTGCTCGAGCTCGCGTTTGCCATATAGGCGAACTTGCCCGAGGGATCGGTCAGCGACCATGGGGCGCTCCCCGCCGGAAAAGGTGAGCCGTTAACGGCCGTCAACGCCCCGCTGCTGGCATTTACCGTATAGGCGGAAACGTCGTTCGAGCCGCCGTTGGCGACATAGACAAACTTGCCGGTCGGATCAACGCTCACCGAGTACGGGGCATTCCCCGCCGCGAACGGTGACCCGCTGACGGCCGTCAACGCTCCGCTGCTTGGGTTGGTTGTGTAAGCCGAGACGTTGCCGGAGTTGCCATTCGTCACATAGACAAACTTGCTGGACGGATCAACGGCCACGGAGAACGGAACCGGCCCTGTCGCGAACGGCGAGCCGCTGACGGTCGTCAACGTTCCGATGGTGCCGTCAATAGCGAATGCGGAAACGTTACCATTACCTTGGTTCGCCACGTAAGCGAACTTGCCAGAGGGGTCAACGATCATCGAATAGGGAACGTTCCCCGCGGGAAACGGTGAGCCACTGATGGCCGTCAACGCGCCGCTGGCGGCATTGATGGCATAGGCCGAAATGTTATTCGAACCACCATTCGCAACATAGACGAAACGGTCGGCGTTGGTCGTGCACGTCACCGCGATATTCGTGATATTTGCGCTCCCAATCGTCCCCATCCCGTTCGTCACAACACAGGTCTGGGACGGATTCGTCGGCTGAGTCTTGACCGTGACGTTGTAGGCCGTGCCATTGGCAAGGCTGTCTCCGGTCAAATTGGGGTAGGTTCCATTGGCCGCACGTCCAATTGTCGATCCGTTGGCGACGCCGTTGTTCTGCAGCACGAGCCCAGATCCGGCGAGGCCGCTCACCGTACCGCCGAGCGTATAGGACGGAGGGGGCGAAAGGATGGCGCCATAGCCGCCGCCGCCGCAGCCACTGCCAGTCAGTGTCAGTACAGCTACTAGTGCGGCGAGCAGACCCTGTGCTTTGTTCATACTGCTCTATCACCAGACGGTAGCCGCTTCATCAGGGCAGAGCCCTGAGTGGGACTACTCCCATCGCAACCTGACGTCAATGGCTGCTCGCGCCAACCTGCTGCCGCATCAGCGTCGGGCTCATCCGGCCAGCGAGAGCCGGTGCGCGCGAGTCGCGCAGAGCTCCGCGACTGCCTATCGCGGGACTATTCGTATTGCGTCCAACAAGGCGGTTCGCCAACCGTATCCGTGTACTCTGCAACAAGGCTTGCGGGCTCACACATCCGGGGCGACCCGGCGGGGCGGACCTGACGCCGAAGTAAGACTACGAACCGATCGGCAACGATACCGTCACGCGCAGACCGGGCTTGTTATCGGACAGCTCCAGTCTCGCATCGTGCAATGTCGCCACGGCGGCCGCGAGACTAAGCCCCAAGCCGCTGCCCGGCGTGGTGCGGCTGGTCTCCAGCCTGAAGAAACGCTGCAGCACCTTGGACCGCAGCGCTTTGGGAATTCCTGGGCCATTATCGGCCACGCAGACTTCCAGCGCATCGGAACGACGCTGCGCGACGAGCGCAACATGCGCTCCGGCCGGTGAATGGCGTATTGCGTTCTCGAGCAGGTTCGCAAACAGCTGCATCAGCAGCTCGCGGTCGCCTCTAACAACCAAGTCACCGTCGATCGTCTCCTTAAGCTGCTGGCCCTTTTCCTCCAGTGCCGGTCGATAGACTTCGAGCACGGTGCGCAGCAGGTCGCTCACATTGACTTCGGTAAAGCCCGCCTTGCGCGCACCGCTCTCGATCTGAGCAATGCGCAGCAGCGCACTGAAGATCTCGAGGAGGCTATCGATGTCGTGCCGGGTGGCGTCCAGCACCGCCCGTAAGGTGTCGGTGTCAACATTGGGCCGTTGCGCAAGCTCCAGCCGCTGTCGCAGGCGTGTCAACGGCGTGCGTAGGTCGTGCGCAATGTCGGTGGTGACCTGACGCAGTCCTTCCATGAGCGTTTGAATACGATCCAGCATGGCGTTGAGGCTCACGGCGAGATGGTCGAATTCGTCGCCGCTGCCGCGCAGAGGAACGCGTCGCTGCAGGTTGCCCTCGACGATGTCGCGACTGGTTTGGCTCACCGTTTCGATCTTGCGCAGCAGTCTCACACTCATCGCCGCCCCACCGGCTAGCGCGAGCACCATTGCCGCGCCCAGACCCCACAGGAACGATCTCGCCACCATCTCTTCCATTTCATGAAGCTCAAATGTGCTCAAGCCCACGAACAGATAGCCTTGTGAAACGCCCACGCCGCGCCCGCGAATGGCGGAGAAAGGGGTCTGCTGCTGCTCCGCCGACCCATCCCACTCGCGCAGGCCTGTGATCGCCGTCATGGCGGGCAGGTTGCCCGCGAGCACTTTGCCAGACGGGTCCTGCAGCAAATAGTAGAAGTCGCGCGAACGACCCATCAGCCTCCGCACGATGGGCTGCAGGCCGGCAGGCTGGGTCGCCTGCGGATAGGCGAGTAGCTCGGCGATCTCGCTCGCAACTCTCGCATCGAGCTGCTGCTGCATATACCTCGTGGTGGACCAGAAAATCATGCTGAACAGCAGCAGGAAGATCACGCCGGTGAGGACGGCGTACATCAGGGTCAGACGGAAGCTCGACGTGCGGAATAACTTAGGCAGAGGCATGGAGGCAATAGCCGGCGCCACGCACGGTATGAATCAGTGGACTGGCACGCCCCTTGTCGATCTTGCCGCGGAGCCGGCTGATGTGGGTCTCAACCACGTTGGTGTGCGGGTCGAAGTGAAAGTCCCACACATTCTCCAACAGCATCGTGCGAGTCACCACCTGGTCGGCGTGCCGCATCAAATATTCGAGCAGGCGAAACTCGCGCGGCTGCAAGTCCACGTTCTCGGCACCGCGGCGGACGGTGCGCGCAAGCAGATCCATCTCCAAGTCCAACACCTTGAGTGTGGTCTCCAGCACGGCGCGACGCGGCCGGCGCCCCAGCGCGGCGACACGTGCCGCCAGCTCGGAAAAGGCAAATGGCTTCACTAGGTAATCATCAGCCCCGGCGTTGAGGCCGTCGACGCGGTCGTCGATGCCACCCAGGGTTGTTAGAAACAGAACCGCTGTGCCGACACCGGCGGCACGCAGCGTGCGCACCATCCCGAGACCATCCAGCCCGGGCAACATGCGATCGACGATCAGCAGATCCCACTCCTCGCCAGCCGCGCGGAACAGGCCGTCGCGGCCGCCGGGCGCAACCGCCACGTTATGCCCCGCCTCGTGCAAACCCTGTAGCACGTAATTGGCGGTCTCCGCATCATCCTCGACCAACAGGATCTTCACTGGGCGCTCCCGATAATGGCGTCTTATATCTAATCGTCCCGGGATGCGAGTCAAGTTGCGGTTTCGTAATGTTGCGTCCACCGCGCGGGAAAGTGACGGGCGCTACGATCCCGGCGCAATGCGCTCAACCACTCCTATCCTTCAGTACCATGCTCGCCCCCGGACCGCGCGGATGCTCGCCGGCGGTAGAGTTCGACACCCGCCGCGTCTCACAGGATACGAGCCGCGCCAGATACGTGCTCCATGAGAATTCTCATCGCTGAACCTGATCGCGCGTTCGCGATGCGGATGCTCGCGCATCTCGAGACGGGGGCACACACTGTCGATTGGGCTCCCGATGGGCCTGCGGCTCTGCAATTGGTCATCACTCAGAGCTTTGACGTACTGGTGCTCGCGCTGCGGTTACCGAAGCTTGACGCCTTTGCCGTGTGCCGCCGCCTCCGTGAGGAATTACGCGACGATATACCTGTCGTTATCTACGGACAAAGCCCGGTCCTGAGCGACACCCTCGCGGCATTTCGGGCCGGCGCGGATGACGTCGTTCGCACGGATATCGCGCCCGAGGAACTCGAAGCGCGCATGCAGACGCTCGTGCGTCGCAGAGCCGGGCGCATGGCAGCAGCTCTGTTGCGAGTGGGTGAGCTTAGCTATGATCCCGCAACGCTGGAGCTGCGCTTGGCGGGCAAGTCCTGCGCGGTTACCCCACTCACGCGGCGATTGCTGGTGCGGCTGATGAACGATTCGCCGCGCGTCGTCACGACCGAGGACCTGCAGCGAGAGATATGGGGAGACGAAGTACCGGAGGGCGGGTCCGTACGCTCTCACGTCTGGACGTTGCGGCAAGCGCTTGGCCATCCCACCGGCTTGGTGTGCCTCCAGACCATGCGTGGTGCGGGCTACCGGCTGATCGCGCGCAATCGTTCTGAGCATGCTACTCGGCGACGCCAGCTGAGCGCACGCAGCAAGGCTTATTAGCCGAATAGCCATAGAACAAATACCGGGCGCGTCGGGGATCGGCGACCACGTGACGAGGACCTTTCCGCGACCGGATTGCGACGCGACATGCGTTACCGTCGCTGCCCATGTGGCTCGCCATTTCAAGCTCTCAGCGATACAGGCGCGACGCTGCACCCGAAGCCCACGCGACGATTGCCCCGAGAGGTGCATATCTCACTCTGTTGGGAACCCTCGGGACCATGGGTAGTGTCGCGTGTCACGCGCAGAGTGCGCATCACGCGCGCGACCCACTCTCATTCGGACTCATGACGTCGACATGGTCGCTCGATGCGCACAGCCGGCGGGCTGCGCCCGAATGGAGCACGACGGCAATCGTTCAATACCGTACGCCCGAATGGCGATTCAGGTTGACCGCTCCGTACTACTTCGGCACCGCTGCGAACGGGCGCGATCTCGGAGGCCTTGGGCGATTGATCGTAGGCGCCGATTACTACAGGAGGCTCAGCCTCCACACGATCCTAACGCCTTACGCTCGCGCGTTGATTGACACCGGGGCCATGCCTGGGCGCGTGACTGGCGGCAGTGCGGGCGAGCTTGGGATCGGAGCCACCTACACGGCCCTTGGTCATTTGAGCATGACTGCACGCGTGGGTTACCGGGTTCAGCAGAGAGTAAGCGCGCACTCGAGATCCTCATCTCCAACATGGGAACTCGCAGCATCCTATCGGCCCTCCGGCCGCGATGCATTCCAACTTGCGATCGTCGATCTGCCGACTCGTTTCGTCGGATTACAGGATGCCCGCTACCTCGCTCTGTTCTGGAACCACGCTTTCCGTCCAAAGTGGTCCATGCAGTTCTATGCAACGGCGGGCTTGACGCCGACTAGCCCGAATTACGGAGTTGGTATGGGCGGAATGTTCCGCCTTCAGTGAGTCCATGTGCAAAGGAGAAGCGGTGATGAAGAAGTTCATGTCAATTACCTTGATGAGCATCTTGTTGGGCGGATCCGCCTTGGTTATGGCGCAGACGGTCCCCGATGTGGAGCAGACCGGGGAGAACGAGGGAAACTATGGGACTGACACCGCCGAGCCTGCCGGTGCGCCAGAGCCAACCCATACGGCGTCCGAACCTGGCGAGACGCCGGATGCCACGGGTTGAATCCGGCGCCTCGCGGCGGCAGTCACAGCGGCCGTGATGTACTGAGGAACTAACGTACCTGGGCACGCAGGCGAAGTTCGCGCCTGCGATGCCCCCAGGGGCCGTAAATAACCCGCTTGCCCTGATGGGACTCGCGCTCCTCAACCTCGTCACCTAATGCGGCGTAGCAAACGGGACTGCTGATCGCGAACCCGCCCTACCTCACGCTCGAGCGCCTGCAGGCCTGGCTGCCCGAGCTCAAGTCCTGCCTGGGGGTGGGGCCTGCCGGAGGCGCGAGCGCGCGGATGCTGTCACAATCGGAGCTGATGGGCACCGCGCTGGATCAGTACGGGGTCATCGGCCATCCGGTCGGGCACAGCCTCTCGCCGTTCATCCACGGCATGTTTGCCCGCGACTGCGGTCAGAACATCAGCTACCGCCTGTACGACGTGGCGCCCGGCGAGTTCCACGCGCGCGTGCGCGCGTTCTTCGCGCAGGGCGGCCGGGGCCTGAACGTCACCCTGCCTCACAAGATCGCTGCGGTGGACGTGGCGCACGAGCTGACGCCCCGGGCCGCGCACGCCGCGGCGGTGAACACGCTCGCGGCGCGCGCCGACGGCATCCTCGGCGACAACACCGACGGCGCCGGCCTGGTGCACGACCTCTGTGACAACCTCGGACTAGTCATTACCCACCGCCGGGTGCTGGTGGTCGGCGCGGGCGGCGCGACACGCGGGATCCTGGGGCCGCTGCTGGGGCTGGCACCCAAGCTAGTGGTGATAGCCAACCGCACACCGGAGCGAGCCGAGGATCTCGCTGCGGCCTTTGCCGACTTGGGCGCCATCCAGGGCGTCGGTTTCGGACAGCTCGAGGGCGCGCCGTTCGATCTCATCGTGAATGCGACCTCCGCAAGCCTAACCGGCGTCCTGCCGCCCTTCCCGCCCTCGGTCATCGCTCCGCACACGGTCTGCTACGACCTGGCCTACGGCAAGTCCTCGACCGCCTTCCTCGAGTGGGCCAAGCGGCAGGGGTGCGCGCGTGCGCTGCAGGGCTGGGGCATGTTGGTGGAGCAGGCCGCGGAGTCGTTTCGTCTGTGGCACGGCGTGCGTCCCGCGACGCGTAAGGTGCTGGCCGCGCTCAAGGAGCGTAGCGGCAGCACCTGAGTGCTCAGCGCATGGTGACGAATTCTTCCGCACTCGTCGGATGATCGTCCATGTCCATCGAACATATGGGCATTTGACCGAGGGCGACTGGCTCAGAAGAACCCCAAGCGGCCCTTGGTGAACGGCGCCTCTGTGGCGCGCAATCTGGGTGCTCGATCCGCCAGGACCTTCTCGGCCGCAAGCGTCAAGAGATCACAACTCACTACAGCGCCGCCGAGGTGGGGCATTTGATCCAAGCGGCCAATCACGTCCTGATACAGAGCACGGCTTCCTCGACGACCTTGCTGCCAACAGGGCCCACGACGATGTCAACCGGCGCACGAGGGTTGACCAGTGCTTCACGGGGAAGCTTGGGATCTGCGGAGGGTTATGAGGTTCGGGAGTAGCTCGGCGAGCACGGCGCGCGCGAATCCGACTCACCACTCTGCCGAGTTCCGGCCGGCATCGTGTGTGGGTTTCAAAGGTCGTGGGGAATTATCCGTGCCACGACCTTTACCATATTCGTGCGCGTCCCGACGGTACCTACATGGGACCGCAAGTACTCATCGATCACAACGTACTGCACAAGGTCGTGAAATTTGAGGTCGCTTCCCGAAGGCCAGTCGCAGAAACTCTCCTCGGCACGCCGTAGAACACCCACGGCTGCCTGGACGTCGAGGCCTGACCGGCGACTCACGACTCGCTCGTAGAGCTCTCTTCCGGTGAGTTGGGGTTCCTCAAGCTGTATGCGCTTATATAACTCGAGCAATTCGCGGCTCGCGTGCCATGCGAACCGCTTCTCCGCCACCAGCTGCGAACCCGGAAGTCGGAACCATTTACCTATGCTCCATGCACGTTTGGGGGGTGGCGGTTGGCTGGCAGCCTCGGGGCTCGCGGCGACTGATGGTCTCGTCGGTACCTGCGGGATATCCTCGGTCGGCCGAGGTTGCCCGAGATTGCCTATGGATGTGCTAAGGAGTTGGTCGACGGTCTGATCGTCCGCGGCCCGCTCCACGGTCGACTGAGGTGGCATGAGACTTCCCGTGGAAGCGCCGAGGGTGTCGCGAGCCGACTGTTCGTCCGCGACCGTATCCGCAGTCGGGGAAGTTTGCCCGAGATCGCTCGTGGATATGTCGAGAGGCTCACTGACGGACTTATCGCCCACGATCTACCCCTCCCGCTTTTGCGCGCTTCGGATAGCACCCGGCATCGCATTTTATCAGCCCAGATCGGATCACGCGGACACCTCCAAAATCGGTCCCCGCAACGACGTGCAATGTGGTTCCGCAGTCGATACGTGTCGGCGTTTGGCGACGCAATGCCTGATCAACCCATTCGTACTTGGCGCCGTCACAGCCGGATCGTGCGGGCATCGTGGGCTTGGGTGGCTCGTGGCTTGGTGCTCGTGGTTGGGGCGCGCCCCGCAGGGTCTCGAACGGGGCTTCAGCGTAACGCTCATCCAACGTGGACAAACGTCCAAATGCCAGCGCCGAGCACAGCGCTGCCGAATAACGTCCAACCCATCCCCAGCTTGAAGCGCAGCATTGCTATTAGCGCGCAGGCGCTGAGCGTCAGGGCGGCGAGATCGACGCTCCGCCACTGCGGGACATCGACGCGCATGAGGCCGATGGTTTGCCTCTGCACGGTGTGGAATACCGTGTGCACCGCGAACCAGACCGACAGGTTGAGTATCACGCCCACCACGGCCGCCGTAATCGCGGAGAGCGCCGCACTCAGTGTGCGATTGCTGCGCAGGGCCTCGATATAAGGTGCGCCGAGAAAGATCCACAGGAAGCACGGCAGGAATGTGACCCAAGTAGTCAGCAGCGAGCCGAGCACACCAGCCGCATAGGGCGACAGACCGCCTGGATGGCGGAATGCTGCGATGAAAGCCACGTACTGCACCACCATGATCAGCGGGCCAGGCGTGGTTTCAGCGAGCGCCAGACCGTCAAGCATCTCGCCCGGGCTGAGCCAGCCATAAGTCTCGACGGCGCGTTGCGCCACATACGCGAGCACCGCATAAGCGCCGCCGAACGTTACGAGAGCGGCTACCCCGAAGAACGCGCCTTGCTGGGCGAACACGCTGTCTCGGCCGAAAAACAGCATCGCGCCAACCACTGGCCCGAACCACAGTACAAGACAGACCACGAGCACGACGACGGACCGACGCAGGGAACGCGTCGTATGGGTTAACTCGCCACGGGCAATCCGTCGATCGATCAGATAGTCGCTTTGGGCAAGCGTCGCAGTTGATGCTGGCGCCGGAAAACTCGTCGGGCGCCAGTGCCGTCCGGCGATGCCAATCAATGCCGCGCCCAGAATGACCAACGGGAAAGGTACTTTGAAGAAGTACAGTGACACGAACGCAGCGGCTGCAATCGCGATCATCATGCGATTCTTCAACGCTCGCCGCCCGACGCGCAGGACCGCCTCGACAACGACCGCCAATACGGCGGCTTTCAAGCCGAAGAAGATCGCGGTCACTGCGGGTAGCTGCTGGTACGTGGCGTACAACCAACTGAGCGCGCCTATTACGATCACACCGGGCAGCACAAACAAAGTGCCGGCGATCACGCCGCCGACGGTGCGGTGCATCAGCCAGCCGATGTAAATCGCGAGCTGTTGTGCTTCAGGACCCGGTAGCAGCATGCAGTAGCTGAGCGCATGCAGGAAGCGCGCGTCGCTGATCCAGCGGCGTTGCCCGACGAGTTCGCGGTGCATCAAGGCGATCTGGCCGGCTGGGCCCCCGAATCCGAGCCAGCCGATCTTCGCCCACACGCGCGTGGCTTCGGCCAGACTGAGCGGGTTGTCGGGTGTCTTTGCTGAAGCGGCTTTGGTCCACCTTCGCGGAATGCCGATCATGGATGCGCCAGTGCGGGAAGGTCAGGGTTTCTTGACGGCGGCCTGTGCATCCAGCGCCGCACGGAAAGCGTGCGCCAGATCCTCCGCTTTGCCGGTGCTCCAGAAGTGGGTGAAATAGAAGCTCGGATGTTCGCCGATCATGTGGCTGTGCAACGCCACGATGTGAACACCAGCCTTGCGCAACACTTGGAGCACCGGCTGCACTTCCTCGGCGCTCATGATGAAGTCGCCGTCCATTGCCGCGAGTGCATCGCTGCCACTGAACGCAGCCCAGGTCGTCAGGCCCATCGAACCAGCGACGGCCATGCCTTGCATCGTGCCGGTGCGCCCGATCGTGATCTTCGCCACGCCTTGGCTGTCGGTCGCCGGTTGACCCACGATCTTGCTCACAGCGTCCGCGTCGACATGGCCGGGCGTTGGTGGCGCGCCACCAAAGCCCGTCGCCGGTTGCGGGTGTGCGCTGCGTACGGCGCGAATCGCGCCCCAAACCGCCTTGACGCCCGCGGCCAGGGATTCGGCTTGGCCTTCGCCACCGATGTGCATGAAGTACACCTTGGGCGTGTCGTGGAAAAAGTGATTGTGCAGAGCGGTCACGCTTAATCCATGCGTAAACGCCGCGTCCATCGCCGCATCGACTTCGTCTTCGAACACGACGGTGTCGCCCATCACCATCGCGCCCGTCGCCATCGGCGCAAACGCGGCCCACGAGCCCAGGCCCGCCGCCGGCGGTAGCGTCATGCCATCGACCGTGACGGTCACATCAGTGCGCGGCCAGCCGATCTTGACGACGCCGTCCGGCGTAGGGGTCGCCGTCGCCCCGCTGGCTTCACCGATTGCTTTGGCATCCAGTGACGCCGGCGGCGCGGCGATGCTCTGGGCGGAGATCAGCGCACTTGCAGCGAGACACCCGGCGATCCTTATCGCCGTGATCCGCATACGTACGAAGCGTGCATATCGACCATCGTTCATGATTCACCTCCGGGGAGTTCGCTATAGCTCGCGTACAGCGCATCGAGCACGGCACTCATGCTTTGCAGAAGCTTGTCGTCGTCAGGTTGCTGCGCGCGTGCGCCGGCCATGATGGCGGCGAAGCCTGCGGCTTCTGGCACCGGAATCCCCCCGACGTCGAGGTAGTGGACCAGCGCCCCAAGGCGCGTAATTGCGCGGTCGCTATCCAATCCAAAACTTGCGGCCAGCACTTCGAATGTCACCCGCGCGCCAATATGCGTGAACTCCGCGCCGTCAAAATCGAAGCCGAGCGCGGTCTTCGGGCAATCCTTGGGTTTTTTCAGCCAGCGGAATTTCGCTTTCGGGTCGATGAAACGGCGAATCAGCCACGCGGAGGCAACGCGGTCGATCCAGGGACGCTCGCGCGTCGCCCAGGTGCGTCCGCGGTACTGCCCTTTCTCGCGCTTTGGAACGACTCCTTTTGCCGCATGCGGCTCATCGGGCGAAAAGCGTGCGTTGAGGGCCGCCTCGGCGTCGGCCAGGGCGCTCTCGACCTGATGCCGCGAAGCGCCGGGGAAAAAATCGATGGCGCCGAGGGCTGCGATGTCGCGACGCAGTGCCGCCGCTTGGCGACGGGCTTCGACTTCGTCGAGTTTTGCGATCCCGGTCTTAAGGGAATCGAGCTTCCCGAAGAGTTCTGCATAGTCCGTACTGCGATCGAATAGCCGGACGAACTCGCGTTGCTGCGCATCGTCTTCGGCGTCGAATGCGACGATGTGCGCCATACCGCCGGCTGCGACGACTTCTTCGGCTTGTTCGGCAAAAACCGCTCGGGCGCTTTCGGATTTCGGCAACAGATACACGCCGTCACGCAGCGCCGCGGCGCCGCTTGCCTTGAGCGCGCGCCAGATGCGCATGCGCGCCGTTTTGTTCTCGCCGGATACGCTGTTGATCAGCATCAGCCACACGTGGGAATCTGGCATGTAGTCAAGCCTACACTATCGTAGTACCCTCCACACTATTGATACAGACAATTCGTCACGCCGTCTGCCAGCGCTGGGAGGACTCCCATGAAATGGGTGACCCGAGAACGCCCGAAGATCGATCGCATCGCCTGTCCGTGGCTGATCGCACGCTTCATCGATCGCGAGCCGGAGTTTCTGTTTGTACCGCCGGGCGATGTGCTCGCAACCGCGCGCGATCGCAACGCCATTCCGTATGACGTGCCCGACGTTGAACTCACCCACGTCGGCGAGCGGTGCAGTTTCGATGCCTTTCTGCGCAAGTACGGGCTCGACGACCCGGCACTCGCCGAACTCGCGGTCATTGTGCGCGGCGCGGACACCGCGCGCCCGGAGCTCGCCCCACAGGCGGCGGGATTGCTCGCGATTTCTCTGGGGCTCTCCTACAACTATCGCAACGACCACGAGATGTTGAAACACGGTCTGGTGGTCTACGACGCCCTGTACGCCTGGTGTCGGCACGCGCGTGGTGAGACGCACACCTGGAACCCCGCCGCGATGGGTGCTTACGGCGCAAAAGTAGCCTAGGGGATTCGGCGGCAGGCGCGGCGCCAGTCTCCGTGCTCAAGGTGATGATCAGGAGTCCAAAGATGCACGTTAGGGAGACTGTGGCGATCGCGGTGCCCTGTATACCTCTCGACCGCGTGACCGAGCTTTCACGGCGGCGCTCGGCTACGGAAAGAGATCTGCCACCGTACAAACACAAGCTGGAGAGTGTCATGAAAAATCTATGGATCGCGATGATGGCATTCGGCTTAGCGCTCGGAATTGCCTCGGCGCAAGCCCAGGAGACCAAAGGTTCCGAGAAGGCCGAAGCAGCAGAAGCGGCGAAGAATGCGCCCGCACTCGCCGCAGCTGTGAAGGACGCCACGGTTTCACTGGAAGCCGGCTTGCGAGCAAGTGAAGCCGAGGGCAAGCCGATTTCCGGCAAGTTCGAGATCGAGGACGGAAAATTGCAATTGTCGGTTTACACCGCTAAGGGTGGCCAGTTTTTCGAGGTCATCGTCGATCACAAAACGGGCAAGGTTACGAAGGTGGAGCCCATCACGGAGGCGGACGATCTTAAAGACGCCAAGAAGCAAGCCAGCGCGATGGCCAAAGCAAAGGCCACGCTTGCCGACGCGGTCGCCAAAGCCGTGAAGGCTAACAACGGCTACCGAGCGGTGAGCGTCGCGGCGGAAATCGAAGGTGGCGCGGCGAACGCGGACGTGGGCCTGCTAAAGGGATCCTCGTCAAAGAACGTGGACGAAAAGCTCTGATTGCCGCGCCATCCGGAGCAACGCGCTCGGTCACCTCAAAGCTGTGTCGGAGCCCTGGAATGAACCGAACAATTTGTCGAATACTTTCGCTCATCGTGATCGGCACGGCCGGGGCGCCAGCCTTCGCCGATACGGAATCGTTCGATCAGGCCCGCCCGGGTGCGCTGCCGCCCGGGTGGGAGTGTGGCGTGACCGGTCGCGGGTCACCCCACTGGGCGGTCGAAATCGACTCCTCCGCGCCGAGCAAACCCAACGTGCTCAAACAAACCGCCAGCGGTACGTTTCCGTGGTGCGTCAAGAAGGCCGTCTCGATCGCCGATGGTTTTGCCGAAGTGAAGTTCAAACCGCTGGCCGGGCGCGAAGATCAGGCCGGCGGACTCGTGTGGCGCTGGAAGGACGGCGACCACTACTACATCGCACGAGCCAACGCGCTGGAGGGCAACGTCTCGCTCTATCACACCGAGGGCGGGCATCGA
>Ga0137409_10000883_pt1 | contig 32852 bp, 31 predicted proteins | sample CZODoug1_16funga_FD_122059 | JGI IMG/M metagenome (GOLD analysis project Ga0137409, IMG submission 122059) | Vadose zone soil fungal communities from Angelo Coast Range Reserve, California, USA - CZODoug1_16fungal (Hybrid Assembly) | ecosystem: Environmental > Terrestrial > Soil > Vadose zone... | reverse complement strand
ACCAGAAGCGCTCCGACGCATCGCAGAACAAGTTCAGATGCATGCGGTTGCCACCACTCAAATACTCTGTCCACCAAATCTGCTCCGCCGGGTGGATCTCCGGGTGGTCGCAGTGCCCGATGTCGTAGATCCAAGTCCCGTACATCGCGACCTGCTTTCCAATGCGGCCGCGCAGCGACTGTGTGATGCTCTGCTTCGCGGCATCCGCTGCATCGATCTCGCACTCCACGACGATGAATGGATCGGTGCAGGGGTCACCGTCGGAATCGATGAGATCCTTGGCCCGCACCTCGAGGCTGCGCTCGGGCTGGTGACTGTCGCGGATGAGATACGAGTAATCCACGAATGGAAACACGTCGATGTTGACGTCGAAGTCGGGGTACGTGCCGGTAATGTGGGCGACCTGGGGCGTATCCGCGACGGAGTACTCCTTGCCGTCCCCCCACTTCGTGATGCGGTTCGCCACGACCCCGGTTAGAGTTCGTTTGAAGTAAACGACGCTCCGGTGATCTCGCGGCTCCTTGTTCGGGTACCAGAAGTTCAGCCATTCCGGAATCACGTCGTTGTGCGACGCCCGTTCGAACCGAGCGGATCCAATGGCTTGCGGCCCCCGATAATCGGTCCCGATCACGCCCATGAGAGAAGCGGCGTGTTCCCACAACGCGGCCTCTCCGACGCCCTGCGGAGCCAGGGACGACAGCGTCCAGGTCGCCCCTTGCGCGGTGACCACGGGCCCGGATGAGTGCGGGGGAGCCAGCACGGGAGTCGGGATATGAGTGAGAGGTGGCCGATGCCCTCCCGGCTGAGCACACACACCCGCACCCGACAGCAGTCCGATCACGATTGGAGTCACGGCCCAGGCCATCCGGTATCCGAGCCTTCCGACCGTTCGCATCAGTCCTTCCCTCATGACTCCCCCCCGCGGTGAGATCCGTATTGTCGCCAGCATGCGGCGGTCGGCTCGTCCGTCCGCCCGCCCTGTCCGCACAAGTTTGCATCCGCGCGACACCTCTCGAGCTGGATGGAGAGCGCCAACTCATCGATTGCAGTCCCGATGAACACGAGTCGGGTTCCGCTCTGTGCGCCCGGATAGGGATCGAACGAGGCTCGGCCGCCGCAGTACTGGAACACGTATCGCGACTGCGGGGTGTCCAGGCTGACGATACCCTTCGCCCGGATCACCCCGTCCGGTAATCCGCGATCCAACCAGCGCTGCAAGGCGCGCGCCGACAGTGCCCCCTCCCACTGGAAGGCGTAGGCAGTGAATCCATCGTCGAGGTGCCGGATGGGCAGCCGTCCTTCGGTAGCTTCTAGATCATGGAGCGCGCTCGCCGTCATTGGGTCGAGGATTGCCGCGAGCGGAATGCGCCCGCGTGACGCACGGACCACCTTCACGCGCGGCTTGAGGATGGCAATCCTGCGCTCGAGCATCCAAATCGTTGCTTCATCGACGAGGTCAATCTTGTTGAGAACGACCAGATCCGCGTGAATGATTTGGCGCATGGCAGCATCGTGCCGGCCGAGGTCGGGTAGAAAACCCACGCTGTCCACGACCGTGACCACCGACTCGAGCCAAGTGCTCAATCGCAACTCGGTCTGCAGGAATGTCAACCCGACCGGCAATGGGTCCGCGATCCCGGTCGTCTCGACGAAGCCATGAAGACCCTTACTCAGGCGCTTCGTCCGTGGACCATTGATTTCCACGTTGCCCAGAATGACGCCACCGTCAAAGGCTCAGGCACCCACGATAAAACCGGCCACCATTGTTTGCCCAACGATCCCGATGGCAAGTTGAGCATCGCACATCACGCCGGTTATTGGCTTCATGGCAACGATGGCAAGCTCACAAGGGCTCTTCGACACATTTGCTGGGACGGCTGCATGTTCCCTAACGCGGTCATGATGAGACAGGAAACGTGGAACGATATTCTCGGCGCGATGATCGCCGTTCGTGATGCTCATGGTTGGCGCGAAGAAAAAGCGAAGGAGACCCGCGAAGAAGAAGTCGCCGTTTCACAACCGGTCGAAGTGAACGCGACACCTTCAAAGCCTGCTGCGCCCAGGCCTGCTGCGCCCAAGCCTGCCAAGGCTGCTGCGCCCAAGCCGGCCAAGGCTGCGCCGAAAAAAGCCAAACCTCCCGTCGCAAAGAAAGCTGCGAAGAAAGCCGCCAAGTGCTGGCAAAATCAATAAGACAATCAATTCAAGATAACGTTCTGTAAGGGACTTCTTAAGATCTTCCTTGGCTCCCCCGCGAGTCTGTCAGCCTACGAACAGCCTGCTTCGGCCGCGTAGTGCAAGCGCAATTCGCTCCATGGACACGGCTGGTTCTCGGCGCGGCGCAGACCCACGTGTCCGTCTTGCACCGTCCCCGGCGCGCTGCTCCAGATCACGGTGTACGCAGTGGTTTGCCCTTCGTATTGCAGTTCAATCGTATCCCCAGGGCGTAGATGGTTGCGCACGCCCTGCAGCAGGGTCCCGTGGCTGCTCATATTCACTGCGGTAACGGTGGCTTGAAAGGGCCGAGACTTGGCGTCAATACCCCAAATGCGAACCTGAAGACCGGAAACAATGCGGGACTGGCGGCGGCGATCCATGGCACGCTCCTGTCCTGCGATACTAGGAAGTTATTGAGGGGGCAACAACTTACGACCGTCACGGAGTAACAGGTGACGGAAGTGGCAGAAAACCCCGCATGAGGGTAGAGAGAAGGGATACTACGGGCGAGAGCTAGGGGAGTCGCGCCCGCGCACCGAAGTTCTTACGGGCGTAACGGGTAGTTGTCATCGTCCGGAAGCTTGCCATCTACTTTCAAAACTTTCATTCCCGGCTTGATGTCAGTGGCATCGACCAGCGTGATTGCTCCCGGATAGGCAGTTACAGCCTCTCTCTGCATACCGCTGGAAGGGAGGACCATGGGCTCGGACTCGGCGTCGCCTTGGAAGACCTTCGCCGTCCAAAACTGTTTGTATTCCAGCTCTGATTTTCCCAGGAGCTTGAGCAGCGCCGCGCGTTCTGTTGTACCCGGGGCGCGCGAAAAGAGTTTCACATGCGAGCCATCCGGCCAGGTCCGTTTTTCGCCGCCGAAAATCTTGCGGAGATCGCCCAGCGTAACGTTCGATACAAAATTCTTCGGACTCACCGCCACAGCCACAGTGTGAGTAGGCGCAGCCAGGCAGTGGGGCGCGGAAGCTAGGCTCCAGCACGCCAGAAACATCCATCCGAATCTTGTTCTCTTCGTTTTCATCGGAAGGCTATCACGGCATCAAAAAGCAAACGAAAGTTGCATTTGCAATCCGTCCAGGTCTGGGCTGCCTTTGCGAATCGTGTGGTCGAGTTGTGTCTTGAACGCAATGCTTTCGTTGAAGTCGTACCTTGCGCCAAACGATGGCCCGTGACGAAGCAGAACATCACTGTGGTAGCTGCTTTTGATATTGGTGTTGACATACTGATACCGGAAGAAAGGGCGAACCTTGCCAAATCTTCTGGAAAATTGTGAGTAGAAGGCGGGCATGTTGCTGATAGGGCCACCTTGTTCGTAAGCATTGCGAATGAGGAAGGCCTCATTCAGAATTTCGAAGCTATGCGCGGCATACACCAAGTGGCCGTTGATAACTGTCTGTGCGAGCCGGACGCTGGGACCTTTGAGAAAGTCGCTGATGCGGTCGTGATAATACGAGCCGCCGATTTGCAGTCCCGGAACCGATTCAGGGTGTAGAAACAAACCCAGGTTGACGTGGTTTCCATTGTTCTCATCCACCACGGTGCCATCATCAAGGTCAGGACGAACCGTATCGCTCGAACCGTATTCAGCGATGTAGTTCAAGCCGAGTTTGCCGGAGGGGATCTGTCCCGTGACCGATAGACCCAATGCCTGGGTAGGCAGCAGCCCGCCATCGCCGGCGAACTCCATTACCAGAGGGCGATCTACGGTCGTCTGCAGCCATTTTCCGCTGTGGAAGGCCGTATTGTAGTAGCCAATGGCCGTGTGATACCGGCCGATCGACAAACGCAGATGATCGTTGTAGTCATACTTCAGGAGTGCGCGGGCGAGTTCTATGTCGAATCTCTGGGCATCACCTTCCCCGATGATGACTTCCGCCAGGACGCTTGCCTTCTCTGAAATTTTTGATGTAAGGAACAGATCGAAATCGCCCGTGTAGAAGTTGCCCGCCGAGCCCGGGACAAATCCGAAGGTAGCCAGCTCCGGTTGCCGTTGATTGAGTACCTTGTAGTTCACTTCCCCGAATCCGCGCCATCGGATCCCCCGAACTTCATGAGCTTCCTGGAAGCTGGCTAACTGTGATGCGCTTGCCGATGCGTCACCTGAAGCTGGTACTGAGCTCGTGTCCGCAGTCGTCGAAGGAGCCGATCCTTGCTTTGCTTCCAAGGCGGCGACTTTTTCCTGAAGCTGTCGAATCTGCTGCGCCAGCTGCCGAATCGTTTCCCGATCCGCCAGAATGGAGTCTTGCGCCGAGGCGGTGCCGCCCAACAGCGTCGATAACGCGATCATTTGTCCAGCACGTAACAAGCCCCTGCGCAACATAATCCGCCCGCTTCCACTTTCGAGTGCAGGAGCTTGGCTGGAGAGGCCAGCCGAAGCTCTAGGTCTTCGTCCAATTCCTATTTTCGCGACACGCGAGCAATTTGCGGAGTTCCCAAAGGTAGGCGAGAGGGCTCATCATGAAAACGAAAGTAGCAACCTGTGGCGGGAGTAGAGTTGAAATCTCGTAGGGAATGGCTCGCGAACCCTGGTCCATGCAAACGAAAAGGCCGCCCGGCAACGGGACGGCCTTTTCTAAGGGAGAATCGTTCCGACGGAAGGCGCCGTCAAAACTCTTCAGGCATCAAATCTTACGGGCCGAAATCAGGGGGCGTCAAGCATTTTTTGGGAAATAATGCCTTTGTTTTCAATAGTTTACAAAAATGTTCTCAAAGCGGCAAAAATGTTTGATTTTCCAATATCGGACGCCCCAAAAGCTCCTAACTGGCTTGTCTGGAAGGACTTGCATCGCCCGGGGACGGGGCGGAAGGGGTTTCGTCGAGGTGCAGGGAGATGAATTCGTTGGCTTGGGCGTAAGTTCGGACATGGCGCGGAAACATGCGGCTCAGGGCCACTCGTGCAAAGCCAAATCCGGTACCGAGGACGAGCGCGAGGACAGCGAGCACGGCCGAAAGTTCGGCGATGGTGACCAACAGATAGCCGAGGTTATTGCGTTTGTCCAGCCCTTTCCAGCGCTCGTTCCACGTAACTTCCGGCTCGTAGCTCACAGAACCCAACAGGGACCTGGCGGCGTTGGGCGTCACCAAGCCGGAGACAATCACCACGATCGGACCGGTGCGCCGTGTGTAGATCTGTTCCAGGTTCACCAATGCCGGGCCGTTGGGATTTTGTTGAGCATTGGCCGGCTGATGTGCCGCGTCGATGCGCTGCTGGTGCTGAATCGCCATCTGTGGTGTCGGGTATTCAATCAGAGTGAGCGTGGCCTCTTCCGGATCGGTGCGGTACTTGCCAACGACGACCTCAGCGCCAGCGGCGAAATCCACAAGCTCAGCAGTTACCGGAGCCCCGATTTTTCCTAACGCCACGGGGCCTTCGGCGTATCGCGTTGAATTCGGAATCGGCTGCGCGCGTGATGGCTGTTGCGGAAGATAGTTGGGCAAGTTCGGCGGATTGCGGTCGCCGCCGCTGACCAGCGGCAATCCCGCAGCCAACTCCCGCAGTTGCGACGCAGACATCACGGTAAGTTTGTCGAAGACAGCGTCGACGACAACATTGGCGCGATAGAACAGCACGTGCTCATTCAGGGATGACGAAAGATCGCCGATGTTCTCGTCCACCATCTGCGGCTGGCGATAGTAGAGAAACGCCCCGAGCGCCCCGGTGGCGTCGTGGAAGCCAAGCGCTTTGAGTTTGAGCTGACGCCCGTTTTGCTCATATGTCGCGCTCTCCAGCTTCGTGAATCCGAACTCGTGAAGCAGGGAACCTTCCGCGGGATCGGCGGCAGCGGTGTCGGAAACTGGAGGATTGCGGCTGGCAAGTTGCCAACCGGCGAAGCTGTCGGGAAGTAATGCAGCCGCAGCCTCGGCTGCTCCGGCGCTCGCCGACGGCAGGAACGTGGCCAGCACGAGCAAGGTTGCAATACGGATGGAGAAGGGCGGCTTCATACAATGGCAGAAGCCGCTAGGGCTCCCGAGTTCTTAGACTACAGAGGCGTAAAGAAAGTTTCCAGGCGATCCACACCCCGAGGGTTACAAATCACGGGGACCAGAACCCAATGTCTCGGGCACAGCCTCATTCAACAGCGCCTTCAGATCAAGTCGCCGTGTATCCATCGCCAGCCGGCCATCCTCCGCGCGCGGCCATTGTTCTTTCGGGCGGTCCCAGGTCAGTTCCACCCCGTTCCCATCGGGATCGCGAAGGTAGATCGCCTCGCCGACGCCATGATCGGCGGCGCCCTCGAGAGGTATCTTGGCGGCCAAAACGCGGTGAAGGGTTTCCGCCAGCGCCGCTCGTGAGGGGAAGAGAATGGCCGTGTGATATAAGCCCGTCGTCCCGGGCGGGGGCGGCGAACCGCCCAGGCTCTCCCAGGTGTTCAGGCCGATGTGGTGATGGTATCCGCCCGCCGATAGAAACGCGGCGCTATCGGCAAAGCGCTGCATGATTTGCAAACCGAGCACGCCAGAGTAAAAGCCCAGCGCCCGGCTCAAATCGGCGACCTTCAGGTGCACATGTCCGATTTGCACTAGAGGGTCTGCGACGAACCTCGCGGGGGATGCATTTGCTTCGACATCAGGCACGGTCAAAATCCTCGAGGATGCCCGGTACTCACCCAGGGCGGACGAACCCCTTAGTCCACGACTAGGTGTAACAACACTAGACACTCGCCTTCTTCGATGAATCGCGTTATGTATAGGGTTCACAAGGAACTCTTGATCGCCGTCGAGCGGTCGCCAACTGCGGCGTTGCCTCAGTTGTGCCGACGACCCTCCACCTAGGTGGCCGGTGAAACCGGGGTAAAACCTGCAAGAAACCCCCACAATCCTCGGGCCGGGAAGTACTCATTCCCAAGAGTACCGGGGACAGGTGAAAGCCAAGGGATGATCGGCGATACTCACGTTGAGAGTGGTGTAGTGAAGATACCCATGTCAACCCGAGCCCGCACGGCCTTAGTTCTTGCGGCCAGCCTGTTGCTGGCGCACGGCGCCGTGATTACACTGCTCGGCACATCCACGCCCGGCCCCGTCTTGTCGGACCTGATTGAAGCCGCAGTGGCCGGTCTCGCAGTCTTCCATTGTAGTCTGGCTTCGGGACGCTCCGCAGGTCTGGCGCGCTCATTTTGGGCTTTGGCCGCAACCACGTTCGCGATTGCTTTTCTGGATTTCAGTCTGATGGTCTGGAGCGAATTCTTCCCAGGTTCAGTTGGCCTTCAGTGGGTCGGCAATTTGCTCGGGTGCTTCTGGTTTTTCCCCCTGGCCCTGGGGATGTTCCTGGACCCGGAGCGTGAAACCGAGGGTCTAGATTTGCTGGTTGCAGTCGACTTCCTGCAAGCGGCCGTCTTTTGCGTCGCAGCCTACCTGTATTTCTTTTACATTCCCAAGTCGAGCGGCACCGGCCAGTTGGGTCATTCTGCTTGGACTCCCTATTTCTTTGCCTATGCGTTCCTCGCTGGTGCCTTTTGCCTGAGGTCGGTTCTAACCCGCTCGCAACTAGCCAGATCGCTCTTTCGCGGCGTGGCGATTTTCCTCGTTTGTTCTGAGGTCGCCGATGTTTTGTACCGCTATGGCCCTTTCCATGGTCTGAGAACCGGATCCTGGTTTGACCTCGTCTGGAACGTCAACCTCGCCGTGCCCCTGGTAATTGCGGCTGCGTGGGAACAGCCCGAGTTGCACGATTTCTCGGGGGAAGGCGCGGAGCGCGAGAAAAAGATCTATACCGAAATTTTCTATCTGTTTTTCCCGCTCCTGATCCTCGTCATGTCCTTGCGGATCGCGCACGTTCGACTGGGTCTGGCAGCGACGGTGATTCTCCTCTCGTTTGCGGGGTCGAGCACGAGGTTGCTCGTGACTCAGCACCGCCTGGTCAAGGCACAGGACGCTTTGCGTTGGGAAGCCACGCGAGACGGTTTAACTGGCCTTTGGAACCGGACTGCTGTTCTGGAGATATTGGAGAGGGAACTGCAGCGTTCCGAGCGGCACGGCCTCCCAGTGGGCGTAATCATGGCCGATATCGATCATTTCAAGGCCATTAACGACAGCCGCGGCCACGCGGCGGGTGACCGGGCACTGGAGATCCTTGCCAGCGAAATTGGCGCGGTAGTGCGGCCGTACGATTCGGTGGGTCGCTACGGCGGAGAAGAGTTTCTTATCGTGGCGCCAGGATGTGGTCCCCACGCGACTTGGGAGCTGGCCGAACGTGTTCGCGCGTACGTCAGTAGTTGCAGCATTGTCGCTGGCGGGGCGAATCTGAAGGTAAGTTTGAGTCTCGGCTTCGCTTCGGGCAGTTCGTCCGCGGACATGGAGCGGCTCCTCCACGACGCCGATAAGGCGCTGTACCAGGCCAAGAACGCCGGGCGTGACCGCGTCGAGCCCAGCTTAGGGCATCCCGCTCCTTCCGTTGCACCGACGCCCGCGAAGGGCGTTTTTTGGGTGTAGCTACTTCCTATTGTTGGATCTTGAGATCCGGGCGCAGGGGGATTTTCCTGTGGCCCGAGGCTATGAGAGACTCTTTGAATCTTCCCAGGGCTCGACGAAGTCCAAGGGAGCGGAGAATCTCATGTCTGCGATCTTACCTGCCGGAACCCCGGCTCCGGATTTCACTCTTCACGTCACACCCGATCAAACTCTGTCCTTGAGCGAACTGCGCGGCCGACCGGTAGTTCTGGCGTTCTATCCTGCCGACTGGAGTCCTGTGTGCGGCGACCAGATGGGCCTGTACAACGAACTTCTTCCCGAATTTCAGAAATTCCACGCCGAGCTGCTGGGCGTTTCCGTGGACGGCGTGTGGTGTCACGAGGCGTTCGGCAAGGACCGCCACTACCATTTCCCGCTGCTCGCCGACTTTGAGCCGAAAGGCGCGGTCGCGAAGACGTACGGTGCGTATCGCGACTCGGAGGGAGTTGCTCAGCGGGCGCTGTTTGTCATCGATAAGAAAGGCGTGATTGCGTGGAGCTACCTTTCTCCCGTTGCAGTGAACCCGGGCGCCGACGGTATTTTGGAGGCGCTCGAAAACTTGCCGAAGTAAGATCTGCCGAATTGAAAACCCAAACTAGGAGGGCCCTTATTCATGTCTTCGCTCAAAATTCCGGTTCGTCCCGAGGATCACATTGAGGGCGACGTCAAAGCGCCGTGCACGCTCGTCGAGTACGGCGACTACCAATGTCCGCATTGTGGACGCGCTTACCCCATCATCAAGCGCGTGCAGAAACACTTTGGCAAGCGACTGCGTTTTGTGTTCCGCAACTTTCCCTTGAACGAAATTCATCCCCAGGCCGAGACTGCGGCGGAGACGGCAGAGTTCGCCGCTGCGCAGGGTAAGTTCTGGGAGATGCACGATGCGCTTTTTGAGAACCAGAGCCGCTTCAGTCCCGCGTTCTTTCCGGAACTGGCCCAAAAAGTGGGGCTGGACGGGGCAGCTCTGCGCGACGCACTGGCAGCGGAAAAATACCGCGCTCACGTCCGCTCCGATTTCATGAGCGGAGCCCGCAGCGGGGTCAACGGCACTCCCACTTTCTTCATCAACGGGCTGCGGCTCGATGGATCGTGGGACTATGAAGACTTAGTCGAGGCGATCGACGCGGCCGTTGCGGCGTGAGGATTTGCTACGCTTCCGGCTTTTTCGTCCGCTCTCCACAGGAAGTCGAGAATCTGGCGCTCGGCCCAGTAGCCATCGTAGCCGTTGGGTGCGGCCAGAAAGGCGCAGTGCCCTCCGTGCGCGGTCTCCAGATAGCGGATATTTGAGTTTGCCAGCAGCTTGGCGCGCGATTCCGGCTGGATGCGAATGAACGGATCATCGGCGGCGTAGACGATGATCGTGGGAACGGCGATACGGTCGACGACATTGGAGGCGGCGGCGCGCGCGTAGTAGTCGTCGGCATCGCGGAAGCCGGAGAATGGCGCGGTAACTTGGTTGTCAAAGGCGCGCACGCTGCCGGCGCCGTTGGCAGCGGCAACGTTGAATTGTTGCGGAAACAACCTTGCCTTCAGAGCCAGCCGTTGCTTCAGGCGGCGCACGAAATGCATCTCGTACAGTCGGTTCATGGGCTCATTCAGCGCGTCGGCCGAGGCGGCGAGATCCAGCGCAGGGCAGACGGCAGCTACGCCGCGCAGTTCCTTATGCGATCCGCCCCACTCCCCCGCAAGCTTGAGAACCAGGTTTCCGCCCATGGAATAACCGGCCAGCGCGATCCGCGTCAAGCCTTCGGACGCCATCAGAGCCTCAGCCGCGGCTCCAACATCGCTGGAAAGCCCTGAATGATAGAGCGTGGGGGCGAGGGCGTCGGTGCCGCCGCAGTTGCGCTGATTCAGACGGACTACGTTCATACCGAGAGCCAGCGCCTTCTCGGCGATGCCACGCAAATACTGCGAATCGCTCGATCCCTCGAGGCCGTGAATCGCAATTACAGTGAGCGCATTGCGCCGTATTTCGACTGGTCCCGGCTGCCAGTGGCATTCACAACGCACGCGAATTCCGGGAGCAACTTCAATCAACCGTTCTTCGGCGGGTGGAAGCGCGACGGTGCGCGGGAGTAGGTGGCTGACAATGGTCTGGAAGTGCCCGTTGCCGATGCCCCATCGCGGACGGAACGCTTCGGTTGGCTGCCAGGTTTGCTCAGAATCCACACTCTCATATTAAATAGAAATGAGAGACGCGGAATTTCTGGAGTTCACGAATGCCGATTTACGAATACGCCTGCAAGGAATGCCAGCACGAGTTCGAAGCGCTGGTCTATGGTTCGCAAAAGGCAGAATGCCCGAAGTGCGCCAGCAAGAAACTAGCCCCAAAGCTCTCCGTATTCGCCGTTTCAGCGCCGGGGACTTCGGCGAAAGCACCTCGCGCGGCCGGAGGCTGCGGCACCTGCGGCGACCCCCGCGGTCCGGGCGCTTGCTCGATGAATTAGCAGGGGATTGCCGAACAAAACAGCGCAGAACGGAGCCGACGACCAGACTTGAACTGGTGACCTGCCGATTACGAATCGACCCAGTTTTGCGTATGTTGTTGTGAGATAAGGGCTGTAGCAGGGCGTTTTGGGGTGTTTTTGTGCGTTCCGGGGACCGTTTGTACAGGATTTGTACAGCAGGCTGACCAGCCGATTTCAGGTCGGCTAGCTTGGTCATTTTCCGCGCGGAACCGCCACAACTGGGGAAAAAGAAGGCTCCTTGAGAATCCCGCCTAAGGCGGACAAATTCCGCTTCCTTTCCTATTAAGCGGACGGTCGTAACCTTTCAGATGTGCCGGAATCGGATAGCCAGTGAGATCGGAGGCCTCAATGCAAGGCAAGGTTATACTAGTGACCGGAGCCAACGGTGGCCTGGGCACCTATGTGACGCAGGCGCTTCTCGATGCAGGCGCAACTGTTATTGGCACATCGCGGAAGATTCAGCCGTCTGATTTCAACAACCCAAACTTCATAGCGCTGCCGGCGCAGATTTCGACTCGCGAGGGCGCTCAAGCCCTGGTGGACCAGGTTGTGGCGCGTTGCGGAAAGCTTGATATCCTGGCGCACACTGTCGGGGGTTTCGCTGGTGGCCAATCAATCGCTGAGACCGACGACGTAACCTTCCAGCGCATGTTCGACCTCAATCTGAATTGCGTGTTTCACATTCTGCGGGCGGCGCTTCCGCACTTGCGGGAGACGGGTACTGGACGCATAGTCGCGATTGGCAGCCGCGCGGCGCTGGAACCGGGCGCGGGTGTTGGTGCCTACAGCGCCTCCAAAGCCGCCATGGTCTCGCTGATTCGAACAGTGGCTCTCGAAAATAACGATGTGGGGCTGACCGCCAACGTAATTCTGCCGGGGACGATTGATACTCCCGTGAACCGGAAGGCGATGCCGAATGCGGATGTTAGCAAGTGGGTGCAGCCGACCACAATTGCGGCCTTGATCACTTGGCTGGCCGGAGATGCCGGCAAAGACGTGAATGGAGCGGTCATTCCGGTCTATGGCAACGATGTTTGAGACTACGGTAGCAGCGTTGATCTACGTGTTGATCGCATACGCCGGAGTGGGGCTGGCGTTTGCCGTGCTTTTCGTGTGATTCCGCGTGGAACGCCTAGACTCGGAAGCCCGGGGCGCGGGCATAGGATTTCGAGTGCTGATCTTGCCCGGCGTTGCTACGTTCTGGCCGCTACTTCTGCAACGTTGGGTGCGAGGCATCAAAGAACCGCCAATGAAAACGAACCCGCACCGACGCGCGAGCGCACAATGATTCAGCCGCTCAGACGCCTTCATCGCCTAGCATTTCTTGTGCTGGCAATGGTGTTGCCAGTGATTCTCTTTGTCGGACTCCGTGGGCGGCACCCGCGTGCGAACGCGGCTCCTGTCCAGATGCCTCCCTTCGCGCAACAGGAGAAATTGCCATGAGCGTGCAATATGGCGCTATCGGCTGGAACCGACAGAAGAAAATCTACGACATCGTTCTTGTCTCGCTGCTCGCCGTGTACCATTCACTACGAATTTGCTAAAAAGGGCTTTTGCGGTAGGGGTATCGAACGTTTCTGCCGCGCGTGACTCAACCCCGGCATAGCGAGCCCGGTCGCGTACCGCGAAGGCCTTGACCCTTTCATCGATGAGTTGCCCCTCTACTGCCGAGCACCCTAACGCAACCCCTGTTAGGTGCTCGATGCTCTTTTGGCCAGCATCAGAAGCTTCAGCGGCCCGTACCGCATCCGGTACGTGCCCCGCTAATACCATGTGCTGACGACGGACTTCAGCAGCAATTGCAAGAAAGGTGTCCTTCGACAGGTATGATTTGACTTTGACGAAATCAACGCCGGTCTTCTTGAGAACGTCTACGGCGTGGCGACCCTCTTCCGCATTCGCCGCGGCAATGTCCCCCGGCCATTTGAAGCCATCGATGAGAAAGCCGGCAATGACGAGGCGGGGTCCAATGAGCGAACCCTCTTCAATCGCTTCACGCCAGAGGCTCAATTGGATATAGCGGGCTGACAAACTGGACAACTCTCCACCGGGGTCTTCAATGTCACCGCCCATATCGCGCACGCCAGTCACACCGTTGGCGATATAAAGAGGAAGGAAGATATCCTTGCGCCCCGTGTGAACATGCATGTCCCAGAGACCGGAAATGAGGAATTTGCCGGTTGCGTCCACAACCTCGGCATCCTCACACGACACGGCAGACACGCCGCCTGTCGGACTCATGGACATGATTCTATGATCGTGAATCGCCACGCTCATGTCGAGCTTCGGTGGGGATCCCGTGGCATCAATCACGGTGACGTGGGTCAGAACAAAGGGCGTGTGGCAGTTGGGATCGAGGGAGATTGCCCAACCAGGAAAGACGAAAGCAGCAGCGCGACAAATAGGTTCTTCACAATACCCTCTGGCGGACGAGCACGGCAAAATGGCCCGCAGCGCCCTTTATGGGTTAGTTCCAGTCCGCGCACGAGTTTGGCTAACCATTGCCGTGAGCACGGTGGCGCTCTGCTTGGTATTGGCGGCCGGAACCTCTGGCTGTGCCATCGGACGCAGTCCATAGACATCCTCCACCAAAGTCCTGAGGATTTCGGCCACGCTCCAAGCCTGCGCGATGCAACCACAAGGCCGCTGGGGCTCGTCGGCGTCGAGAATTTCCGAGATGTGTCCGAGCCCACCATCTGCAAGGTGATCTTTGAGAGGTGCGAGCCATTCGGCCGCTTGGCGGCGGGCGATATCGCTGCGTCCGTTCACCTTCACGTATGCAGTGATGAACGGCCCTAGTAGCCACGGCCATACCGTCCCCTGGTGATAGGCACCATCGCGCTCCGCGGGACCACCTGTGTATCGGCCACGATATTGAGGATCGCTTGGCGCGAGGCTTCGTAGACCGTATGGGGTGACGAGGTGTTCTCGTACTTTCTCCACTACGGCCTTTGCACGGTCAGGTGACAACATGCTGTGGGTCAGGCTGACGGCGAAAATCTGGTTCGGCCGGATGGATGGATCGGGGGGCGCGCCATTCGTCACGTCAAACAAGCAACCGGTGTTCTCGTTCCAGAAGAGGCGATTGAAACTCCAACTTGCTACCGCCGCCATGCTGCGGTAGCATTTTTGACCGGCTTCGTCACCGAACTGGCGGGCCAGATCTTCCATGATGCAAAGCGCGTTGTACCAGAGCGCTTGGATTTCGACGGGCTTGCCACGGCGCGGCGTGACAACCCAGTCACCGACTTTGGCGTCCATCCAAGTAAGCTGGACACCGGGTTCGCCCGAGGAGAGAAGGCCACTACCGTCCACCTTGATTCCATAGCGGGTGCCGCGAACATGCCAGGAGATGATGTCCGCAAACACGGGATAGAGCTCGTCGCGCACAAAGTCCAGATCGCCCGTATACGCCAAATAGGCGCGAGCCGCTTCAAAGAACCATAGCGTGGCGTCGACCGTGTTGTATTCCGGTGTTTCGCCAGCGTCCGGGAAGCGATTCGGCAACATTCCTTGATCCACGTGTTTGGCGAAAGTGCGCAAGATGCTGCGCGCGACTTCATGCTTGCCAGTCGGAAGAGTTAGGCCAGGCAGAGCGATCATGGTGTCGCGACCCCAATCACTGAACCAGTGATAGCCCGCGATGATGGTCTTCTGATCCCCGCGGGCAACGATGTATTGGTCGGCGGAGGCGGTCAGACTCTTGACGAACGAGTCGTCGATCGGGGCCGCGCTTTCGGCTTTGCGGCGGCGTGTAATCTCCGCCTGCCTATATTCCGGTGCTTTCTTGGCCTCACGCGGTTCGGTGGAAACGATAACCGAGGCTTGCGTGCGGAGGCTGAGGTCGAAACGCAGGACCATGGGGTTGAAGAGGTCTTCGGAGAAATCCAAGCCGCGTTCGTGCTCGACGTCGTATTCAAAGTTGCGGTACCAGTCTCCGGTTTTCCGCAGTTCCGCCGAGTTATGGGCGAGGTACACGGCGGGCGAGCCCTGGTAGGGAGCTAGCGTCGCCAGCCCGGGACGTTCGTCAACCTCGCGACTGATGGCGCCGTTCTCGTGCGTGGTGCTGTGGTAATCGCGGAACGCAATCAGGGGTCTGAGCTCGAGCCACAAGTCTTTCGGTTGTTCGGGATGATTGTTCTTCCTCAGTTCGTACTGCACGACCGTGCTGTTCTCGCCATAGATCATGAAAACAGTCTTTTCGATTTCGATGCCTTCGACTTCGTAGGTGAAGACAGAAAATGGATCGAGACGAAACTGTTTGAGATAACGAAGACCCTGTGGATGAACGGTGCCAGGATAGCGGTTGGCGGAGAGGTCAAACGGTTGACCTTCGATGAATAGGGTCTCCTCGAATTTGGAGAGAAGAACCATGCGGCCAACTGGCGGGTTGGTGGCAGCCACTAAAAGGCCGTGGTATCGGCGCGTGTTGAGCCCAATAATGGTTGATGAGGCGAAACCGCCTAGACCGTTGGTTTCGAGCCACTCCCGCCTAAGAGCGGCGTCGAGATTACCGCATGTTTCCTCTCTGAACTGAATCATGACCTGCCGTCCCCCAGCGGATGTCTTCCTTCCGTAAGACGCCGTTCTAGGAAGAAAGTGACAAGACAACAGCCACAGCAATTACACCCGGAACAGGATTGCGAGTGCGATAGCGATTTATCGCCAGGTGGTGCTCCACGCTACAATCTTTCGGTGACTAAAGAACGTTGGGCTCAGATAGGGATCACGACTGAATTTCTTATCGTCATCAGGACACTAGGTGAGTTCTTCCGGCTCAGGCACGTCTATGGCACGAACTTCTCGACCGCAGTGGCTGGGCTCTATGTCGGCGGCGCATTGATCGCGGCTTGCTCCTGCTGGGCGGGCGTGACCTTCTACTTCTTCCGACGCTATATGCTGTCCGCTTCGGTCACGCTAGCGAGCGTACCCGTTCTGCTGGTGTACAAAATCGCCGTGATCGGCTCGTAGAGGAAGCTCGCTCTGATGATGAGTCGAAAATCGCGCAGACAGTTCCGGTCAATTGAGTGAGATGGCCATTTATCACGAACCGCACGCATCGCGCTTCATGGATCGCTCTGCCCTCAGACTTCCTTAGTGTCCTGGATTAGCACGGTGGCGCCCCCGGATGCGAAATTCGACACATCGGCCGCCGCAGCCTGGGATTCGGGGGATGCAAGCGCCGCGTTCAGGGCCGCGAATGAGTCGAAGTGCAAGGTCGCGATCAGATACGGCGAGATCCCGGAGAGAGCTTGTATTGGGCCGTTGTTGATCACATATGAACGCAGACCGGGTATCTTTTGGGCCAGCGGAATGTGAGTCTCGTGATAGTAGCGATCAAAGGCGGCGGGGTCCGCCGGCGGGTTGTAAAGAACCAGCAGTTGGGCCATAGACCCGGCATCTTACCCATTCGCGGGGCCGACTGCAATCTTCAAATGCGGAGACTGTTTTCAGGCAAGCGATTCGAGCGCGCGCGGAGCGAAAGACGGCCACCCGTAGGGAGGTGCTGGAGCTTCGGTACAAGGTCACAATGTCTTCCGGTAATGCACACAGCGATCCACCACCTCGTACCCCAGCGCTTCATGCACGCGTTGGGACACTTCATTGTCGACCCAGGTATCCGACGCTATCTCAGCGCACCCTTGGCTGCGGGCCCAGTCTTCTGCCACGGCCAGAAGTTTCCTGCCGATCCCCTTGTGGCGATGGTCCCCGGCAACGTACCAACCCTCGATATAGCCCACCGGGCGTGATGGGTTACAGCCGTCCGCGTGGGAACGCAAGTCGATTTCCAGGAAGCCAGCTAATGTTCGATCACGTGCCTCGGCGACCAAAATCTCGGCGACCAAAATGATGAGCGGCATCGTTACAGGAGCCTTACCTTCGAGAATCAATGTAAGTTCTCGGGCATGTTCCTCGGCGGAAGATTTGGGCCACAGGGCCTTGCGCAGGCACACCAGTTGGTCGCGATCCGACAGTTGAGCGAGCCTGATGGAAGTATCGGACACCGAGCCCATCGTAACCGAATCTGGAAACCAGAGTCGTAGTGCAGTTTGAAACTACACCACGACCGAAACCGCGCATCAGGGTTCCCTGAGGAAGCGGTTTCGGCATGTTGAATCGAGGTTTACGCCACCTGGCAAAACACCTTGATGGCGCCGTTCGGCGAGGTGAGCTTCTGAAAGAGCTCGCGGTAGTTCTCCAGGCCTTTCACCGGGTCGGTTAGGAGCTTGGCGAGCCATCCTGGATACTCGGCTTCGGCCTGGGCCATGTCGCCCACACCCATTTCGAAGTATTCGCGATTGGCGTTTACGGTGCCGACCATGACCTTGTTCCCCAGAACGAACTCAAGGTTGATCCGGTCAGCGGGGATTTGGATCATCTTGTCGCCGCCGGTGACGCTGGCCAGGACGAGGACGCCGTTCTTGCCCAGAGCCTGCATGCTGTCGAACACGACGCTGGAGTTACCGGTGCCTTCGAAAACGAGGTCAAAGGGACCATATTCTATGGCACCGTCGATAACGGAAGTCTCTGCGGTCGAGATGTAGCGGGCACCGAGTTCTTCGATCAGGTCCGAGTTCAGATAAGGCTTGCTCGTGCGCCCGAAAGTGGTCACGTCCAGCCCCTTGAGGCGCAGAACCAGCGTAGCCAAAAGGCCGATTGTGCCGGCTCCCATGACAGCAGCCTTGCGCGGCCGCCATACCTTGAGGCGGCGCTGAATTTCATAGGCCTGGTGAATTCCTTTTTCCACGACCGTGGTTGGCTCCAGCAACACGCCGACATGCTTGAGACCCTTCGGCACCTTCACGATGAATTCGACGTCATCGACGTAGTGCTCCGTCAAATAGCCGTGGCGCAGGTTAATGCCGCGCTCGTAGTAGGTGTCATCGGTGGTCATGTCGTTGGTGCCGATGAGGTCGTAGATGCTTTTGCCGGGGCGGCGAACGGTCGCGACGACGTAATCGCCCGGCCTCACTTCTGTAACATTCGCGCCGACAGCTTCCACTTGGCCGAAGCCTTCGTGGCCGATGACCAGGAAGTCGAATCCCGGAGGCGCAGCGCCGTACTCGGCAGCGTTGATTTCTTTGTCCGTGCCGTCGACGCCGACATTGAGAACTTTTACCAGCACGCCGCGGCCATTCGGGATCTGGTCAAGCGACGGCTTTGGCATGTCAGCGACGTGGACGCTGTTTGGTTTTCCTGGGAATACACTGATGGCTTTCATTTTCATTCTCCTTAAGAATACGTTCAGTTATGAGTTCAGTCAGCGGCTACCGTGGCTGGTTCTGCTTTCTTACGTTCGCGGGATTCTCCGCTTTGTTGCATTAACTTCGTGACTACGCCAGTCCATCCGGTCTGATGGCTGGCTCCGACGCCGGCCCCGGAATCGCCATGGAAGTATTCGTGAAAGAGGACTAGGTCGCGCCAGTGCGGGTCGGTCTGGAATTTTTCGACGCCTCCAAACACTGGTCGGCGGCCGTTCTCGTCCTTGAGGAATATGTTGGTCATGCGGCGCGACAATTCGCCGGACACTTCCCACAGCGTTAGCATTTTTCCTGAGCCAGTCGGGAACTCGACTTTGAAGTCGTTGCCGAGGTAGCGATGGAACTTCTGAAGCGACTCGACCAGCAGGTAGTTCACCGGAAACCAGATTGGTCCACGCCAGTTGGAGTTGCCGCCGAAAAGTCCAGTTGAAGATTCGCCGGGTTCGTAGTCGACGCGATGTTCCATTCCCTGCACGCTGAGCTTGTAGGGATTGTCGCGATGGAACTGGGACAGGGCACGGATGCCGTAGGGCGAGAGGAACTCTTTTTCATCCAGCATGAACTTCAGAATGCTGCGGAGCTGATTCTCGTCGGCGATCGACAACAACCTGCGCTCGCCCATGCCTTCGGTGCTCATGCTAGCCAGATTTTTTGTGAGATCAGGTCGGTTTTCGATGAACCACTCCAGCCGACGCTTGAAATCCGGTAGGCGGTCGAGGACCTCCGGCTCCAGTGTTTCCACGGCGAACAGCGGGATCAATCCGACCATGGAACGAATCTTCATTGGAAATTGCGAACCATTGGGCAGCTTCAGCACGTCGTAAAAGAAACCATCTTCTTCGTTCCACAATCCCATGCCATCCTGACCGCGGTGACTCATGGCGTGAGCGATGTAGATAAAGTGCTCCCAGAACTTGCTGGCCACATCTTCGTAGCAGGGCTCTTCGGAGGCCAGTTCGAGCGCGATCGCGAGGAGGTTGAGCGTGTACATCGCCATCCAACTTGTGCCATCGGATTGCTCGATGTAGCCGCCAGTGGGCAGCGGGGCGCTACGGTCAAAGACTCCGATGTTATCCAAGCCCAGGAATCCGCCCTGGAAGATGTTCATGCCGTCGGCATCCTTGCGGTTCACCCACCAGGTGAAATTAAGCATGAGCTTGTGGAAGACGCGCTGCAGGAAGGCGCGGTCGCCCCTGCCGTTGTTGCGCTTCTTGTCGATCTTGTAGACGCGCCAGGCGGCCCAGGCGTGGACTGGCGGGTTCACGTCACCGAATGCCCACTCGTAGGCAGGGATCTGCCCATTGGGATGCATGTACCATTCGCGGAGCATAAGCGTGAGTTGGTCTTTGGCAAAGTCGGAGTCTACCAGCGCCAGCGGAATGCAGTGGAAGGCCAAGTCCCACGCGGCATACCAGGGGTACTCCCACTTGTCGGGCATGGAAATCACGTCGGCGTTGTAGAGGTGAGTCCATTCGTGGTTGCGGCCCTTTTTACGTTCCTGCGGCGGAGGAGGATTGCCCGGGTCGCCCTGCAGCCAGTCGTTGATCACGTAATGGTAGAACTGCTTCGACCAGAGCATTCCGGCGAAGCCCTGGCGCATCACGTTCTGCGCGTCTGCGGTGAGATCTTGCGGAATGACCGTGGCATAGAAATCGTCGGCTTCATTTTGGCGTTGCGCGAAGGTCTTGTCGAAACTGGCGAAGGCGTTCTTGCCCTGGAAATCTGAGTCGACCAAGCGCAGGCGGACGGTTACGGTTTCGCCGGCTCCGACGGTAAGCTGGTAATGCGCGGCGGCCTTTGTGCCAGTGTGTTCGGGGTTTACGGCCTCTTTTGTGCCGTGCACGATGTAGTCGTTGATGCCGTCCTTGACGTAGGGCGTGCGGTTTTCGGCGTTGAAGAGGCGGCGTGCGTTGGTTTCGTTCTCGGTGAAGAGAAGCTCCGGAGAACCTTCACAATGGAGCCACTGGTTGCCAGGGCGATTGTGATGGAGTTCAACTGCCGGGTTGGGGGCGGATTTTGTTTCGTGCAGTTCCGGGCGATGGCTTGAGTTTCCCCACGACCACGTGTTGCGAAACCATACTGTTGGAAGGAGTCGAAGGTTGGCGGCTTCCGGGCCGCGATTTGCGACCGTGATCTTGATGAGAATGTCTTCGGTATTGACTTTGGCATATTCCACGAAGACGTCGAAGTAGCGGTTGTCATTGAAGACGCCGGTGTCCAGCAGCTCAAACTCGGATTGATTCTTGCCGCGGCGCCGATTTTCTTCCACCAACTGACCGTAGGGAAACTCGGCCTGCGGGTATTTGTAGAGATACTTCATGTAGGAATGCGTAGGTGTGCTGTCGAGGTAGAAGTAGTATTCCTTCACGTCCTCGCCGTGGTTGCCTTCGTTGCCCGTGAGGCCATAAATGCGTTCTTTGAGGATGGGGTCGCGCTCGTTCCAAAGGGCAAGAGCGAAACAGGTGGTTTGCTTACGGTCGCTGATGCCGGCGAGTCCGTCTTCGTTCCAGCGATAGGCGCGCGAACGGGCTTGATCGTGCGAGAAGGATTCCCAGGCGTTGCCATACGGACTGTAGTCTTCGCGAACCGTGCCCCAGGCGCGCTCGCTCAGGTAGGGGCCCCAGCGCTTCCAGTGCTTCTTGCGGGAATTGGATTCCGACAGCCGGATTTCTTCTTGCGTCATGACAAAATCTCCGTTGATTGTTTACATCGCGCTGAGCAAGTCAGCGAATTCTTCTGAAGTTGATAGGTCGGGGCGAGAGATGGCGCTGGTAAAGGTCGCTTCGCTTTCCCAGTGCTGCGAGGGCTCTCGGTACTCCAGCTCCAGACTCTTGTTGGTGAGTGCGCTTTGTAGAATGCCTCGGCTCACAAATACCTCCTAGTTCTTTTAACGTTTATTTCTCTTCAATTTCGATGGCGTGGCCGTCGGGATCGCGGACGATGAGAGCTTTGCTGAATCCCAACTGCCCCGTGTGATTCGCGACCACACCCGAAGAGACAAAATTTGATTTGTGGGCCAGCAATTGGCTCGCTGCCGTGTCGGCATGCTGCGTGAGCAGAAGAGTATGCCGGTGAACGATGTCGTTGCCTCGTTCGTCGGAAGGGAAGGGACGTCCATCCCGGGGTGCGAGGTACTCCAGCAACTCAATTCCGGGCCCGCGGGCGGCGCGCAGGGCCGTGATTCGGAGGTGTGCGCCAAATACGTTGTTCAGGTGTTCTTGCTCCGTACCGTAGTTCTCGCTTTCCCCGGCCACACGCATGCCCAGTAGGTCGTGATAAAACCTGAGGCTAGCGTCCGTGTCCCAAACCACGATGGCGGTGTGATCGATACCAAGGAACAACTTGTCGCTGGGTTGATGCCATTTCGCGGCACCCTTGTCGGAAGGGAACTGAAGAATCTCCACCGGATGCTCATCTGGATCCTTGAAGTAAAAAGCCGAGATGCCGGCCGCGTTTTTGTTCCAGTCGGGAAGCTTCTGCGGCCCGGAGGAGGCAAACTCCGCCTTGTTCTGCCGCAACCGGGCGTAGGCCTTGTCCATGTCGCTGACGATGATCGCGATGTGCTGAAACCAGCGATCATTGCTGCGCGAATCCACCGGGATCGGTCGGCCCTTGGGAGCAAGATACTCGGTCAGCTCGATGAATTCGTCGCCCAGCTTCATGCGCACGACGCGCATCCGCGTGCCGAACACACCTTCCAGATGCTCAACGTCGTCACCGCTGACTTCGGTATCCGACACCTTTTCGAACGTGAGTATTCTGGAGTAAAAGTCGACCGTGCGATCCATGTCGGACACGGTGATTCCGATGGAGTCCACACCGTCGACCAGTGCTGGCGTTTGGGCCGGGGCCATTGACGCCAGGACCAGAACGAGCACGCAGATTGCTGCTTTTCCCGAACGCAAGAAGCGTCGTTGAACGAGAAACCGCATACTCGCTACCTGCTGACCGCGAGTTCGCGGTCTCGAGTTCGCTTGTCCTGGTACTCGCTCCCGGACACTCCCAGGCGCTTCATCAAATGATCGCCGACACGCAGCGCATTCGCCATGATGGTCAGCGCCGGATTGACCGCTGCGCTCGAGGGGAAGAAGCTACCGTCCACCACGTAGAGATTGTCGACGTCGTGCGCCTTGCAGTTCACGTCGAGCACCGACGTCTTCGCGTCATTCCCGAAGCGGATTGTGCCATTTTGGTGAGCTACGCCGGCGAGCGGAATCTTCTGCCCAACGAAAAGGCTGCGGCCGAATATTCCTTGATGACACTCGTGGCCGTGGATGGTGCAATTGGTCAGCTTCATCGCTTCCTTTAGCTTTTTCTGCAAGCGATCGTGAGCCTCAAGGTTGTTGGGCGTGTAGGTGAGGACGATCTTTCCGTCGCGATCGATTGTCACGCGATTGTTGGCATCCGGTAGGTCTTCCGAGGTGAGCCAGAAGTCCAGGGAGTGCTTCGCCATCAGTTCAAGGGTGAAATTCGGGGCGATGGCTGGAGCGCCGGCCTTCAAAGTGATCGCATCCAGCTTCCCAACGAACGAAATGTGGCCCATGGGGAAGTTCCAATCCTTCGAACCAAAGTAGAAGTCATTTACTCCCAGAGTTTTTTGGAACACAGTAGGATTCGGGCACTTGGAAATTGCCATCATGACGGAGTTCGTGTGGCCCATGTAATGACGCCCCACAACATCGGAACTATTAGCTAGCCCGCGCGGGTGCTTATCGCTGGCCGAGCGCAAGAGCAGCGCCGCGGAGTTGATGGCCCCACAAGAGACGACGACAATCTCGGCCGAGTACGTCTCAAGGGTTCCCTGACGTTCCACGGTCACGCTTTTCACTTCGCGACCGGAAGCGTGGGTGTCCAAGCGCTTGACCATCGCGTTCGTAAACAAACTGACGTTGGGATACTTAAGGGCTTCATCGACGCAGACGACTTGAGCGTCGGACTTGGCGCCTACCAGGCAGGAGAAGCCGTCGCAGGTGTTACATCGGATACATTTGCTCTTCTGAGGATTTTTCTCGTCTAGCATTACACCCACGGGAACGTGGAATGGTTTAAAGCCAGCCGCCGCGAAGTCATCGGAAAGCTGCTGAATGCGCGGCTCGTGACTCACCGCAGGCCAGGGATACGGAGCGCTTGCGGCTGGCTCGGTTGGGTCTTCGCCGCGGTTGCCGTGAACCTGATACAGGTTTTCCGCCTGCGTGTAGTAGGGCTCTAGGTCGTCATAGCTGATCGGCCAGGCCGGGGAGATGCCGCCGTGGTGGCGCAACTCGCCGAAGTCCTCCCTCCGCAAACGGAACAGAGCCGACCCGTAGAACTTCGTATTTCCGCCCACGTAGTAGTTCGTATGCGGATGAAGGTCTTTGCCGTCTTTGTCGAGCCAGGACTCCTTGGTGTTGTAGAGGCCATCGACGTTGACGGATTGGGGATCCCAATTGGCTTTTTCGCGGGGAACGTAGTCGCCACGCTCGAGAATCAGGATGCGCTTGCCGGAAGGCGCCAGGCGATAGGCGAGCGTGCCGCCACCCGCGCCGGTTCCGATAATGATGACGTCGTAGTGATTGTTGTTCATGATGCAAATCCTCCGTTAGCTCCGCAAAAGATGCAGCGTTTCAGGTTGTCGTGATGGAGCTTGCAGCACTTCACGGCCTGCTGCCCCTTGTGCCATAGATAGAATTCGGCCGCTGCCAGCATTCCCAAAGGTGGCGCGGTCAGGTAAATCCAGAGTCCGGCGAGAATTCCCGAAGGCAATGCTGACCCGAGCGTGCGGGCGGGATTGATGCTCATGCCGGAGAATGGTGCTTCGAACGTGATGTAGAGAGCGACCAAAGAGCCGGCAAAGAGGCCGGTATACGAGGACAGCTCATGGTGATTCGAGAAATGCAACACCAAGGACATCATTCCGGCAGCGATCAGGAATTCGGAGAGCAGGGCGATGCCAACGCCATATGGGCCAGGAACGGTGACAACGTAACGGACGGCAGGGTCGGCGAGCTGGCGGCCAAGAAACTGCGCCACTAGGACGACGCCTAATATCGCGCCCGTGAACTGGGCGAGGGCGTAGAAGACCGCGTCCCAAGCCTTGATCTTGCCCAGCCGGAAGAACGTCAGAGTAACCGAAGGGTTAATGTGTGCGCCAGACTGTTTGCCCCAAGGCGAATAAATAATCGCAATCGCGGTCAGCCCCATGGACAAGCCCATGAGTACACGCCGCAGGAAGCCTGAGGCGATGGCTTTGTGGATGGGTGATGAGGGGAACTCGTAGAGCGCGCCGAAAGAACATGCCGAGATCATGAACGTACCGAGCAGCACGGCCTCCATGAAGTATTCCCGCCAGTGCGCTCGCAGCGACTGGAGAGCACCGAAGTTGCGCGGCATCTCCAGCGGCATCGCGCCCGCGTCGTCATTGCTCATCGTTGTATATCCGAGACTGTTCATGGCTTCTGCGCATGGGATGCGACGGGTTGCAAGAGGTGACACAGATAAGTCATTTTTCGTTTGCGGAAAGACAATCTCCATTCGTTCGCAAGCTGCGTGAAACGTTTGTGCGACTTCCACATCTCACGGCCAGTGAGCAGGTTTTAGCCGGCACAGAGCCAGCGCGATGCTTGGTTCAAGAATCGTTATCGATTCATCGCCGCCTTCTGAAGCCGCTCACCAATTCAGAAATGTGAGGAATGAAAGATGATCACCAAAGCAATCCGTTTTGTTTTTCCGGTATTGGTAGCGGCCTTGATGTTGACCGTTACCGCGTCTGCTGCCGACATGCACACCTCCGGCCCGTTCCAGGGCCCGAAGGCCAACAAGGGCACCGTCACCCACAGCATTAAGGATGGCAAGAGCGTCCTGACCCTGTCCGATGACTTCGTTGTGCCTGACACACCAGATCCGCACTGGCAGGTCGTGGACTCCAAGGGCCAGATCTATGAGCTCGACAAGCTGAAGACCAAAGCCTTCGTTGGTGACAACTACAAGAAGGAAATCACCCTCCCCAGCTACGTGAAAGACGTTGCCAAGGTCCAGATCTGGTGTGCTTTCGCGGAAGTCAACCTCGGCGAGGCCGTCTTCGCCAAGCCGGTCAAGTAAGGAAGCTCAACTCAAGCTTCATCGCTCCGAAACGGCGCAGGTGCTTCGAACCTGGACCCTGCGCCGAATTCAAACTCGAAGGAGTAGAAACATGAAACGCCAAATTCGTACCCTTTCCTTATCGCTCGCAGCAGTTCTGCTTTTGGCCGCCGGACAAACTGCCCAGGCGCAAACCGTCACCAAGAAGACTCTCACGCTGAGCGGGGCGGAACGGGTCATCGCCGCAGCAAAAAGCGAAGCACAAAAGCTCCAGGCTCCCGGCGGCGTCATCGCCGTGGTAGACGATGGCGGCAACCTGATGGCCCTTGAGCGCCTCGACGGAACATTTTCCGCGGGAGCGAACATCTCCATCGGTAAGGCTCGGACCGCCGTTATGTTCAAGAAGCCGACACGTTTCTTCGAAGAACTCATCAACTCGAACGGCAAAGGCCGGACCGTCATGACCGCTCTGGAAAACTTCACGCCCCTCATCGGCGGCATTCCGATCATGGTCGATGGCCAGATCGTTGGCGGCGTCGGCGTCAGCGGAGCCGCGAGCGCGGATCAGGATGAGAAGCTGGCGATTGCCGGCTCGAACGCATTTACCACGGAGGCGGGCGCAAAAACCACGGAGTCTTCTCCAGAGGTTTCCTATTTCGAGAGCAGCAAAGTGGATGCCGCATTCGCACAGGGCTCGGTGCTGCTCGATGGCAACGGCCGGAACTACATGGTCCACGCCAGCCGTCGCGAGAAGCCCGGCCAGGCCGAGATTCATACCAAGGACGCTGACGTGATCTATGTGCTTCAAGGCTCCGCGAAATTCATTACCGGCGGCGAGGCGATCGATGCCAAAACCACCGGGCCGGATGAACTTCGTGGCACGAGCATCACCGGCGGCCAAACGCGGCAGATCGCCAAAGGCGACGTGATCGTTGTCCCGAATGGCGTGCCGCACCAGTTCCTGGAAGTCACGAACCCGTTCCTCTACTACGTCGTCAAGGTGCGGTAAGGGTCGTGAATATCCCATTGCATATTCGGAACACGCTACGTTACATCGCGGTCGCTCTCGCGTTGATGCCACTGTCCGCGGTAGCCCAAAGGGTGCAGGATCCGCCCTTTGGACGGCCGGATGTCGTGATTGACCTGGCAACCCGCGAGGGTGCGCAGCTCGTGAAGGGGCAGTGGCGCTATCACGATGTAAAGATCGAAGATGCCGACTCCCGCGCTCCGGGCCCGGACCTCAAGCCCAGCGGCGCTTCCATCAAGACCTACGACTATGCGCCACACGCTGGCGTCGCAGGCTTCGATGATTCGTCGTGGGAAACAATTGATGCCGCGGTTTTAGATCAACGACGTTCCACCGCCAAAGTGTGCTTCAACTGGTACCGCATCAATGTCACCATCCCGGAAAAGGTCGGAAGCTTCGACCCGACCGGTTCCACCGTAGCGTTCGAGATCGTCATTGACGACTACGCCGAGGTTTGGGTGGATGGGAAAATGCCACGCGTTTTGGGACAGACTGGCGGTCCGGTCATCAAGGGCTTCAACGCTCCCAACCGTGTAACCCTCACTCGCGACGCAAAGCCAGGGCAGAAAATTCAGCTCGCGGTGTTCGGGATCAACGGACCCATTTCCTATACCCCGCAGAATTTCATTTGGATTAGATCGGCGACGCTCGATTTCTACAAATCACCCAAGGTTGCTCTGAGCGAAACAACGGCGCAAGTCCTTCGCAAAGATCCGGCGCTCGACGAAATCGTTCCCGCCGGCGCCAAAATTGAAAAACTAGCGGGCGGATTCCTGTTCACCGAAGGCCCCATCTGGGTTCCGCATACTGAAGACATCGACGGCTACCTTCTCTTCAGCGACCCCAACAACAACGTGATCTATCGCTGGACGCAGGACGGTCAGCTCTCGATTTTCATGACCAAGAGCGGCTACCGCGGTATGGACGTCGGCGAGTACAGTCAACCCGGTTCCAACGGATTGACGCTCGACAAGCAAGGCCGTCTGACCATCAACCAGCATGGCAACCGCCGGGTCGTCCGCATGGAAAAGAATGGACAGCTCACAGTGCTCGCGGACCGGTATGACGGAAAGCGGCTCAACAGTCCGAACGATCTCGTCTACAAGTCCGATGGAGCACTGTATTTCACGGATCCTCCGTTCGGACTCCCGAAGTTCTTCGACGACCCACGGAAAGAGCTGCCGTATAGCGGAGTCTTCCGAGTGTCTCCAGACGGAAAAAGCGTCCAGTTGCTGACCGAAGAACTGACCGGTCCCAATGGACTCGCATTTTCTCCCGACGAGAAGTATTTCTACGTCGACAACTGGGATGAGAAGAAGAAAATCATCATGCGGTACGAAGTGAACGCGGATGGAACACTTTCGAACCGCAAAGTCTTCTTCGACATGACCTCAGCCGAAGGCGAAGACGCGCTCGACGGCATGAAAATCGATCAGAAAGGCAATCTCTACGTGTCGGGACCCGGCGGCTTGTGGATCATCTCGCCAGAAGGCAAGCACTTGGGCACGATTGCCGGTCCAGAGCATCCGCATAATTTCGCTTGGGGTGACGACGATGGCAAGACACTCTATCTCTGCGCAAAAACTGGTCTCTACCGAATTCGGCTCAATATCCCGGGTATTCGACCGTGAGTCGGCGCCGCATTTCTGGCAAAAGAAAGCGGGCCAACAAGTCCGAAAGAAAGTGTCACCTTTCCGGAATTACCGCGTCTCACGAAGAGAACAATTGATTCCCCCGAACCGGTACTGAAACCCGTCTACCGGGTGTGGGGCAGGTCGTAACCTGGGATGGAGCAAGACGTGGTCATAAAGCCGATCGAAATCGACTGCGAAGAAGTGTGGAGTCAGATTTCGAACTATCTAGATAACGAGGTGCACACCGCGCTTCGTGACACCATGGCGTCCCACTTTAAGGACTGTGCCCAGTGCAGCGCCGTCCGAGATGGGGTGCGTAATGTGATCCAACTCGTCGGAGACGGGCGTGCTTTTGAGATTCCGATGAGGACGAGTCCAATGCTTTACAGGAAGCTCAAGGAATACCTCGCGGCGCGGCAGGCCGATTGACGTTGAAAGTTGTCGCCGCGGAAGGCGGAACTAACCAGCAGTGGGTAGTTGAGTCTCTTGATTGCCGAAGCGAGCTTTTCCTAGTGCTTCTTCGATCTTTCGGTTTTCAAAGTCCGGCACGGTCCCGAGGCCAAATGCGACTACGTTGGCGAATTTCGCCCAGCCTACCAGGAGGACCGCCTCAAGGATCTGCTGCTCGGTGAATCCATAAGTACGAAGGGTATCAATGTCGCTCGATGCGATTTTGGATGTCTGGCTGTTGAGCTTAGAGCAGAAATTCAACAGGGCCTTGTCGGCGATCGAAATCTTGGCATGAAGGTAGTCGACCGCGATTTGCTCCGGCTCTGGCCCCTCAAGCTTCAGCATGCGGACTAGTTCGCAATGTGCGGTCACGCAATAGGTGCTGAGATTCGCCGCCGAACACACGAGGAAGATGTATTCCTTTTGGCGCCGCGGCAGGGCGCCTTCTTTGACGATGAGATTGCCCGTCATGGCTATTTCAGTTTCGACTATGTCGGGACGCGCAGTTTGTTCGACAAAGAAATTGGGCAGAAATCCCAACTGTTCGCGAATGGCTGCAAACGCTGGGAAGTCTTTTTCTTCATACGGTTGGCTACGGAGATAGCTCATAATGTCCAACCTCTATTACGGCCACAAGTCTACACCAGGAGATCATTGGTGCTCCGAGACTCAGTGCTGACCGAGAGAATCTGAGCTATATACTGGCAGCCGACCGTCCATGAGTCAGTTTGCGACCACCTCCGAGGACTTGCCAAGGTCATATCCAAACCTCGTTGCAGCGTACGGATTCTTGCCCAACCTGTTTCGGGCGCAGAGTGACCTACCACACGCCATTGAAGCCGAGCAGCGGCTGATCGAGGTAGTTGTGGTTCGCTCGGGCCGGCTTAGCAGAGAAGAGAAAGACGCGATTCTTTTCGGTGTGGCGACCGTTCGGGGTTCCGACTATTGCCGAGCTTTGTTCGAACACAGCCTTCCGGCCGTCTCCCATCGCAACTCTGCACTCTTAGACTTCTCCCTGAAACTTGCAAAACATGGCCCTCGGGTTTCGGGACGCGACGTTGCGTCGCTCCAGAATTGCGGGTTCAACGATAGGGCGATTTTGGAGGCTATCGTGACGACGGGCGTAGCTCTTATGCTTTGCACGCTGGCGGATGGGCTCCAGCCGGAGCTTGACCTAGAGCTGGGACTGGTTGTTCCCGGCGAACCGCCCGATCTCCCCGAACCGTCCGATTGGCCGAAGGCGTCAGAGGCGCATCTCCTCTTGCCGTATTCAACTGCTGATTCTACAGCCCTTGCCGTACTACGCGAACAGTTTGGCTTCGTGCCGAACCTTTACCGGCTTCAGAGCGCGGTTCCGGAGCTGTTGGAACCGGAGGTAGCACTGCTCGAATCCGTTTTGTTTGCCGAAAGCGGGTTGAATCGTGTTCAAAAGGAGTGCGTTTTGTTGGCTATTTCAGCCGCCAACCTGAACACGTACTGCGCGACGCTACATAGCCAAGTATTGAGCATCCTAGGAGTTCCACCAGAGGAGTCCGACCGTATCGTCGCAAATCAAAGCGAAGATCAACGCGAAAGCGGGGTGTCGGGGGTGGATCAGGTGTTGGTGGAGCAATGCCGCAAGCTGGCGAGCCTACCGGGCCTGTCGAACCAGTGGTTTGAGCGGGAGCGGCTCCGGTCGGAAGGCTTTACCGAACCCCAGATCATTGAGGCGATCGTCGTGGCGGGGTTGGCTAACTTGCTGAATACCTTGCAGGCAGGGGTGGGAGCCGTTCCCGATTTCCCGCCACGGAGAGTCTTTGGCCCAAAAGATTTGTATCGTTTCCCTGGCGATTCCCGTCCCATCTCCAATGCCACTCCGTCTGAGGATCCCGACGCGGCGCTCGTGGCGCGAGTCCAGAAGGGAGAGACCGACGTGTTCGAGGAACTGGTTCGCCGACACTCTCGGCGAGTCTTCGGGGCTCTGGCAGGGCTTGTGGGGAACTTAGATGATGCGCGCGATGCGACACAGGACGTGTTTTTGAAGGCGTTTGAAAACATTGGTCGTTTCCAGGGACGATCCAAGTTCTCGACTTGGCTGACTAGCATTGCCATCAATACGGGGACGGAGCTTCTGCGGCAGCGCAAGCCTTCCGAATCCCTCGCAGAGATGGAAGATGATGAGGGATTTCGCCCGAGACAGGTTCAGAGGTGGGAAGAAAACCCGGAGCAGCAGTGCTCCGCTTCGCAAATGAATCGCCTAGTTCGGGAGGCAGTCTTGCGGCTTCCGGAGAAATATCGGGTTGCCGTGCTTTTGCGCGATATCAACCAGCTTTCGACGGAAGAGGCCGCAGCAGCGTTGGAATTGAGCATTCCCGCCCTAAAAGCTCGGGTTTTACGGGGAAGACTGATGCTTCGAGAGAGCCTCGCTCCCCACTTCATACGCCAGGAGAAAACCGATGCTTAGCTGCGCCGACTTCCTGGCCGAATTCGGAGACTACATCGACAATGTAGCCAGCCCCGATCTCCGTGCTCATCTGGAAGAGCACCTTCATGAGTGCAAAACGTGCCGAGTGATTGTCGATAGTACCCGGAAGACCATCCAGATTGTTACCGAAAGCGGCTGTTTTACGCTGCCTGCCCATGCGGTCGATGCCATCGTGAGCGAGGTGATGGCTCGCGTCCACCAAAAGTCGACCTGAGATACCCGATCTTAGAGACAGTTTCAAAATATCCTGCATCCTACCGGTCCAGATTCCGTCTTACCTCCGACTGCAAGGAAGCAAGGAGCCGTGTGACGGTCACTCAAAGCGATCAGGAACGCCTGCAAACGCTTGAATCCGAGCTGAGCCTCACCAAGGCCGAGCTGGCCCGCGTTGCTAAGGAGCAGACGTTTGCCGCCGAGTCGCTTCGTGCCAGCGAGGAATTGAAGAGCCGTCTCATCGCCTGCAGCCGGGACTGCATCAAGATTCTCGACCTCGAAGGCCGCCTGTTGTTCATGAACGAGGGCGGGATGCAGGTGCTGGAGATCTGTGACATCAGCCCCTTTTTGAATAGTTGCTGGGTGGAGTTCTGGGAGGGCGCAGATCGCGAGGCGGCCTATGCCGCAGTTCAAGCAGCAAAGGACGGTGGCCTCGGCCGCTTTGTTGGTTATTTCGAAACCCGCACCTCGCGACAACCGAGATGGTGGGACGTTGTGGTGAGTCCCATTTATGACGCAAGTGGGAAGCCGGAGCGATTGTTGGCGCTCTCGCGGGATGTTACTGAGCACAAGAGGAACGAAATTGCTCTATGCGAGGCCATTCACTTTAATCGGGAAATCATTGACGGAGCGGCGGAAGGTATTATCGTTTATGACTCTGAACTGCGCTACCAGCTCTTCAATCCCTTTATGGAGCGGCTGACGGGCAAGCTCTCGCAGGAAGTGCTTGGCAAAGTCGCCACCGAGGTCTTCCCCCGGTTGGGCCCAAGCGGCATCGAAGCGGCTTTGAAGCGTGCGCGACAAGGAGAAGTTGTTGAAGTAGCAGATGCTTTGGTGCCCAAGCATTCTGCGGCCGGCCGCGATCTGTGGGAGTCGTGCACGTTTGCTCCCCATCGCGATGCTCAGGGAAGTGTGATCGGTGTCATCGGCTTAGTGCGTGACGTTACCGAGAGACACCTTGCGGAAGAAACTTTCCGCTCCATTGTTGTCGGCACAGCCTCTGCGACCGGAAACGACTTCTTCCCTTCGCTGGTGCGCCATCTAGCGAGCGCACTTCATGTTCGCTACGCCTTCATCACCGACTGCGACGATCAGAAACGCGCAAAAGCGCTGGCTGTCTGGAATGGTGACCAGTTTGGAGAAAAATTCGAGTTCGATATTGCCGACACACCCTGCATGAAGGTGTTGGAGGGCGAAACTTGCCACTATAAGGAAGGACTGCAGGGCCTGTTTCCGCTGGATACCGGCTTAGTCGACTGGGGAGCCGAGAGCTACTTAGGTGTTCCGATGCTCGACCGGGAGGGGCGGGTCATCGGCCACATCGCAATTCTGGACGACAAACCGATGGACCGAGACCCACGCGCCATCGACCTAGTGAAGATTTTTGCCGCGAGGGCGGCGGCGGAATTGAAACGCCAGCGCGCAGAAGCAGGATTGCAGGATGCCCTGCAACAGGTTCAATCCCTGCAAAGGAAACTCGAAGCAGAAAACGTCTATCTGCAGGAAGAAATCAGCAAGGAACATAACTTCGAAGAGATCGTAGGGAACAGTCGCGCCATCATCGAGGTATTGGAAAGAGTGGAAACGGTGGCGCCAACAGACTCCACG
>Ga0137409_10000880_pt1 | contig 32935 bp, 25 predicted proteins | sample CZODoug1_16funga_FD_122059 | JGI IMG/M metagenome (GOLD analysis project Ga0137409, IMG submission 122059) | Vadose zone soil fungal communities from Angelo Coast Range Reserve, California, USA - CZODoug1_16fungal (Hybrid Assembly) | ecosystem: Environmental > Terrestrial > Soil > Vadose zone... | reverse complement strand
ATCGCCAATCCCACCGCGCTGCTACAGTCGGGCATACTGATGCTGCGCCACATCGGCGAACGCGAAGCCGCGGACAGGATCGAGAACGCGTTGCTGGAAGTTTTCGCCGAGGGCAAGGTGCGCACCCGCGACATCGGCGGCACCGCGAAGACGGCCGAGTTTGCCGACGCGATCATTCAGAAGATGCAGTAGAGAATGCTGCCAGGGCGGTTGATTATCAGACTTGGCGCGCTTGGCGTCTTGGCGGTTCGACATCAAGTTTCGTGTTACTCGATCGTGAAAGCCGCCTCGCGAGCGGCGTTTGTTTTGGTGACGCGATCTGTAACTGTGACGCGCAAAAGATAGCGCCCTTTGGGCAACGAGGCGAGGTTAAACTCCCCGGCGTAAGGAATGCGAGCCTGATCGCTTGCATCTTTCGTTTCGATAACGAACGGGGGCGGTGAAATCACGGCCTTATTGTTATGAAAAAGTTCAACGCGCACTTCTAACTGCGGAGACTGACTATCCCGTCCGCCCGCGGCGTTGTAAATGAAGGTCAAAAAGCGCAGCCGCGAACCCTGCACGAATCGCTTATCGATCTTCAACTGGGCCTTTTGAAATTGAACTGCGTCACTGCCGGCGCTATTCGTTAAGTCTCGTTCGCCAATCAATAGACTGCTGAGCGAGAGACGGAGCGACGCGAGGTCTGGAACCTTGACCCACTCATTCGCTAGTCCGGTCAACCCATTCGCGTCTCGCGCCGCTACGCGCACCTGGTACAAGCCGGGTTTGACGTCGACTTGATCCAGATAAGTAATGTGTTTGGTCCCGCTCGAGTTTGCTTCTGGCTTTAACGTGTCTACGAAGCTGCCGGCGAGTTTTCCTGACTCGTTATAGATAACGCCGGCAACGTCGACCGTCCCGGTTCCACTATTGCCCGAATCAGCGCCCACGTTTTCTGCCTGCATCAGAATCGACAAGCTGGCGCCGCGATTCGGCACGTCAAGATAGTTAGCGGTCAGGAAAACAGGCAGCGCGCGACTGCTGAGTTTCCCTTTGATAGCGGCGGCCAGGTCCTCGAGCGGAAAACCTTCTGCAGCCTTCGGGCTTGCGACGCTGGCGCGAATCACGGGCGGGGTCGTCTCCTCGTTAAAGAAGCCGCGCTGGACCAGCACCGAAAGATCCGAGCGGCCCTTCACGCTGACTTCAAGGCGATGAAATTCTTTACCCTGAAACTTTTCCGGGTCAGGACGCCAGGCAAGCAGGTAATAATCATTTGATCTCTGCAACGCTCGTTTCACGCTCTCGTTGAGATCGTTTGCATTGAGCAACGCGTGGCCGCCAGTGTCCGCGGCTAGTTGCGTCAGCGGATCCTGGACAGCAGTATCCTCGCCCGTAACACGGCCCGTGCCGGTTCCGGCAATAAGCATCGCGTCGCTGCTTGCATCGGGAAAAGTCGTGTTCAATCCGCTTGCCTGGATCGTGTAGACCACCGAGCCGGCGCGCACCGCGGCATCGGTGATGCGCTGCAACCGGTAACGGACATCCGGGTTTTGATTGTTTATTAAGAAGCCGTCGGAAACAAAAACAAAGAGCTTGCGCCCGGGTATCTGAGTTGACGAACGCACTGCACTGCTCAGCGCGTTCAGAGTTTGCATAGAGGCATTATCAGACTGTCGAATCAACCGGCTGGCTCGATTGCGAGTCATGCGCTCGGCTACCTGGCGGGCCACAGTAGGATTGTTCCTGGCTTGCGGGGCAAGTATGTCATGCAGCAATACGGCTTCGAAATACCCGAGCACCTCGTCGTCGTTTCGCTCGATGGCCAGGGCCTGAAAGACAGACATGCGCGGCCGATCTATGTCCAGCAGATTTTGCGGGCGATATTTCAAACGCTCGACCGCCGCGCGCAACACTTCTCTCTCACCAGTCAACTGCTGCAGAAAACCGATCTGACCACTCGCAGACGCGATGACCGCCTGATCGTTAGCGCCCATGTCCTGCTCGATGTAGTTTGAAAGCATTCGGTGCGCGCGGGTCATGCTCTCCGAGGATAGGTGCAGGTCGTCAACAAAAAACAGCACGGCGCGTGTGGCGTCGAGACTCGCTGTGGGAGCGATGGCGTTGTTGCGCGATCCGGTAGGTTTGATCGATTCGCCGGCAACGCCATTGACAACGCGATCGAAGAACTGAATCGGGTAAGGCTTGCCGTCAATGCGCAGTTCGAAATCTTCGGCGCGGAGGTTGTCAACAAATTTGCCGCGCTTGTCGGAAACAGTGACGCTGGTCTGAACCAGATCCGTGCGGATGCGCACGACGTCGTCCGTCTGTTCCTGGGATTGTTCGTCGAGCTTTCGTTCCAGACCCTGAGAGCTTTGCGACTTTTGTTTCTGAGCGAGAGTAGAAGTCTCGGGATAGAGAATTCCGAGGAAGAGGAGAGCGACTAGCCTGCAGAGTAGTCGTCCGCTGGTTCCGATGCCGTGAAAAGAACAGATGGCGCGCATTGAGTTTTGTTTCCTGTCATTTCTATTTCTGCTTTGATGAGAGCATAGCGTTCCGGGTTTCACAAGCCAGCGAAACAAAACGAGTAGAACAGGCATTCCTGCCTGTCCGCATTCCCGTCGCCTCACAGTAATCCGTGCGACGAAATCAATTGAAATGAAAAATGAATGCTTGTGCCACACCGACAGGCAGGAACGTCTGTCCTACTCATACCTTAGCGCGTCGATGGGATTGAGCCGCGCCGCTTTCCACGCCGGCCAGAGTCCAAACGTCAGCCCCAAACCCACCGAGACGATGAAGCCCACCACGGGCGACCAGAGAGGGATGTGGGTCGGCATGATCATTTTGATCAGGAGGGCGATCGCCGACCCGGTTATTATTCCCAACAAACCGCCGAGGCCGGTTAGGGTTGCAGCCTCGATCAAAAACTGCACGATGATGTCGCGCCGGCGCGCGCCCATCGCTTTTCTCACCCCAATCTCGCGCGTTCGTTCCGTCACCGAGACGAGCATTATATTCATCACGCCAATGCCGCCTATCAAAAGGCCGACGCTCGATATCGCTACCATCAGCGCAAAGACGCCGCCGGTGATGGCGCCAAACTGCGCGAGGATTTGATCGGAAGTTGAAATGCCGAAATTGTCCGCGGCGTCGAAGGCCACTTTGCGCCGTCGTCTTAACAGGTCGCGAATCTCTTCCACCGCTTCTTTCATCAGTCCCGGTCTCGCCTGGGCCAGCACGAAGTTATCGTTCACCTCGGGATAAAGTTTCCGCAGTGTGAGGTAAGGCATGTAGACGGCCTTGTTCTCGTTGTTTGGATCTTCGGCGCCTGTTAGAAAAATGTCGCGCTCGGCGAGGACGCCAACCACACGGTAAGCGCGCCCATTGATCGTTACCGTCTCGTCGACGGCCTTCGAATAGGGAAACAGAGTGTTTGCCACGTCGTGACCGATTACGACTACGTTGGCGTGCACGGCATTGTCTTCGTCGGTGTAATAACGACCTTCGTCAATCGTGGTCACGCCCATTTGGAAATATGAAGGCGAGGCGCCCTGCACGGCCGCGTTAGTCATTTCTGTGTCGCGATGGCGAACGTTAACGCGCTCGGTGAAAGGCCCGCCAAAGAAGTTAACCGGAGACATGAACGCGGCGGCCAAGTTCACGGAGGGGCAGTCAGACTGTATAGCGAGCGTGTCTTCGTAACTGAGCGGCTTGCGCATGCGCTCTTCGGCGCTGGGATCGAAATTGAAGCCGGGATCGAACCGGTAAATATAAATTGAGTTGGTGCCAAACGACTCGATCTCTTTCGAGACTCGATCGTCGATTCCGGAAACAAACGCCGCGATGACGATGACAGTCATCGTGCCGATGACTACGCCGAGGATCGTCAACAGCGAACGAAGCTTGTGCTGCCAGAGCGTGTCCAGGCCCATGCGCAGGTTTTCGTAGATGTTGCTGCGAAATAGTTTCATGTTAAGACACGAAGAAAACTTGACAGGATTTACAGGATTAACAAGATGAAATGGAAGACTCAAAACACGTTCGCGTAAATAGGCATTGTTTGGCCTTCTAATTGTCTCATCCTAACAATCTTGTAAATCTTGTAAATCCTGTCCATTCAATCCGCGGATTCACTCGGCTCTTAAAGCTTCGATCGGATCCAGCCGCGCCGCGCGCCACGCGGGATACACGCCGGAAATCAAACCCACGCTGGCAGAAACGACCAGGGCCGCAGTTACCGCAAACAATGGCAAGACTGTGGGAACGGGCGTCAGGATGGCGACCAACTTCGCCAGCGCGTAAGCGATCGTAATTCCGATAGCGCCGCCAAACAACGAGAGCATCGTCGACTCCGCGAGAAACTGTTTGACGATGTCGCCGCGTCGCGCGCCGATGCTTTTGCGGATGCCGATCTCTTTCGTGCGCTCGGTAACCGAGACGAGCATGATGTTCATGATCACGATGCCACCCACGACCAGCGATATCGAGGTGATGCCAATCGCTGCGACTTGAATAGTGCCGAAGATTTGATCGCGCAATTCATTAATCGCCTTCGGAGTAATGATTCCAAAATTGTCAGGTTCGCTGGTCGGCAGTTTGCGGCGCGTGCGCATCACTACTCGCGCTTCTTCGACTGCGTCGTCGTATGTTTCCGGGCTTGTCGAAATCACGCTGAGACTAAGAGATCGGCGCGAGCCGTAGAGCGCCAGAAAAGTAGACAGCGGCATGGAAACGTACATGTCCTGCGGCTGCCCGAAGACGGATCCCTTGGCTTTGCCAACACCGATAACTTCGAACGGCCGGCCGTCGATGCGAATCGTTTGGCCCAGCGGGTTGGCAGTGGGAAAGAGTTTGTCAGCGACGTCGGCGCCGATAAAGGTGACGTTGCGACGATTGTCCTCATCAACACGGCCAAAGTAGCGGCCCTCGCGGGCTTCAATTCGTTCGATGTCCGCGATGTTGGGTGTGGTCGCGTTGATGCGCATGCGCAGCAGATTTGTCGAGCCAAACTTCACATCGCCACCGCTCTCCTCCTGCACGCCGACATCCTGAATCGAGCCGCCCCGCGCAATGAGGGCCGCGGCGTCGTCGAGAGTCACGTCCTTGTTGCGTCGACGCGCAGTGTTGAGCGCCTCGACACTGGAGAAATCCTTGATGGAAAATTTTTGTACCGCGAAAGCATTGGTGCCGATGTTTGCGATCTTCTCGTCAACGTAGGCATTGAAGCCTTCGATTAGTGAAACCACTACGATGACCGTGGCCACGCCGAAAATCACGCCGAGCAGCGTGAGAAACGACCTCAGCTTGTGACCGAGGATCGAGGAGAGCGCGAGTTTGAGAGCTTCAAGAAAAGGCATGAGTTGTAAAGCAAACTGTTAGTTTGCGAAACGGGCGATAAGATCTCGAGCAACACAATCCTTTGTAGTTACGTACAGGTTTGACGGAGGTTTCACCAGGTGCACGAAATTTCCGGCTAACGCCTTTTCCGCGCGGCCTTGCCCTTTGTCGTTGTCGATTCTAATTGCGCCCGCGCCTTCCGGGGTAGTTTTTCGAGGATTAGTTGGTAAGCGTTGCTCAGCAACTGCTTTAGTTCGCGCTCCGGCAGCGCATCGAAGCGCTGGAGCGCAACCCAGTGGTAACGCGCGACGTAAGGCGCGGGCACGATTCCATCTCGTTCGGTCAACTCCGCAAACACTTCCGGCGTACACTTGAAAGACATGCGATGGTCCGTCGCGGCGTCAAGCGCGACGACGGCAAACATTTTGTTGCCGATACGAAAGAGCAGATCGCTTTCCCACTGCACATCTTCGCTCACATGCGGCAACGACAGGCAATACTTGCGAACAGATTCAGCGTCCATTGGTTGGTAAACCACCTTAAACTTTTCGTTTAGATAGCGGACTTGTCCGCCGGCCTTAGCGGCTCCAGGATTTTATACATTCCAGCGCGAGGGCGCACAAGTGCGCTTTCTAAACGATAGGATCAGGCGACCTAAACGATATGATCACGTAACTGCGCCGGTTCACTTAACAAACTCACTCCCGATCCACTGCTTGATCTCTTGCCATTCCGTTGAAGCCATATACGCTTCCGTCATTTTTTTAAGTTCACCGACCTGCTGGTAGTCGTCAAGATTTATCGGCTTCGTGAGTTGGACATTGCCGCGACGAAAATTGTTGCCGAGGATTTGCCGGCATTGGAAAGTATCGAGATCGGAAACACCATCCATCAAGGCTGACAGCAGGGGAAACTGTGGTGTGGGCGGCGCCGTCAAGGGCGAGAGCCAGGCCAGCACGCCATACCACAAAGGCGGCAGCAAGTTCTTCTGCGGTATGCCATCGAGGGTAAAACCCGTGCCCAGGGAAAGCAGTTTGATATTCTCAAAAGCCAGGCCGCGGCGTTTCAGAGTTCCCGACGCCATGACGCTTGCCGCCGCCAGCGTGCTCGGATTGTTGGCATAAACTCCGCCGTCGACAAACGCGCGTTGTTTCCCGTTCTGTTGGAAAACATGTGGCGGAAAATATACCGGAGCGGCGCTGGTGGATAAGGCCGCGTCAAGCACGCGGATGTCGCCGGTCTTTGTGCCCGGCAGATTTGTCAGAGAAGTGGGCACCCAGGCCTTCGCTTCAGCTTGATAAAGATCGTAGGTAGTTACGAGCACCTTGCGGTTCAATTCGCGCAGCGTCTTTTCAGCCGGAAAAGTTTTGGTTATCAGTTTCCGCAAACCTTCGTCGCTGTACTTCACATGCAGCAGATCGCCCGGTAGCGCCGCCGCTTGTGGATACATATCTATAAGGGCCGGCGGCGGCACGGGCGAAAAGGGCGTGTACGGCTTGAACACCTCGGCGCCTTTGGTCAGGTAAATATCAACCAGAGTGGAAACGGGCACGCCACCAGCCAGCCCGAGGGCGATGATGCCGCCCGTCGAAGTCCCGGCAAATAGATCCACTCGTTTCAGCAGCTTGAATTCCTGATCGAGTTGCTGCACCAGCATGGCCGGAATGAGGCCGCGAATGCCGCCGCCATCACAACTCAGGATGAGGTAACCGGATTGGGCCATCTGAGAAACTCCTTAAGAAGATTGATAATTCGAGTGCGCCGCGGGCGCGCTCTCTAAACGATATGATCCACGCTCCAGCGCCACGGTTTGGTCTTGTCATAAAGATGTACGCCGCCTAGCCACAGATCGATACCGTTAAGCTTGACGAAATCAACCTCGCTTCTTAACGCTGACTGCCCAAGCTCGGTTAACTTGAACTCGGCATTCCAGACCACTTCAGGTGTTGGCAGGCGCGGACCGCGCTCACCATTGCCTTCGTCTTCACTATTCTTTCCGGTCGCTATCGTCAGCAAAGGCTTTTGTGCCGCGCTCATCCTTCGCAGCGTCAGCCAAAACTGTGCGTCACCAAACCCATAGACCGGTTCCTCATCGCCGAAGCGAGAAAAGAGGGTGCCAAAAGTTTTGCATCCTTCTTGAATGAGTTTGAGGGCGCGGTGTTCAATCCGGCCCAAACCATTCTCCGTGTCAGGGAAGCGACGGAGATGAGCTTGTAGCGCCGCCAGCAGGAAAGGCAGCGGCGACGTGTCTCCCTGCAAGACCTTTTCAATGTCGGTGGGGTTGGCGGAACAGTATGCTCCCCAAGCAGATGACGCGAGTTTTAACTGCCGAGATGTCACCTGCTGCCGGTCCGGAAACAATGAAGCCAACTGCCCAGCATTCAACTCGCCTAATCCGCGAAAGGTTTCTTTCCCGGGAAACTCGCCAACACAAATCAAGCTTAGCTTTGTTTTTCCCGGATTGTTAATCTCGTCGCGCCGCGAAAACCAATTGAGCAGATAAAGCAGATGCACCTGGCAAAAAAGATCGTGCTCAAACCAAAGGACAACTTCGTCGTGCTGGGCAGAAGAGCGGAGGGTTTCCTCCTGCTGCCGTAAACTCTGCTCGCATTCTTGCAGATCGACGCCGTAGCTAGCTGACAAATGCCGCGCGCGCAATAGTAGCCACTCGTCGTCCGTTAGGCCGGCAGGTGTTGGACCAGTAATCAGCGATTCTCGCCAGGCAAGGTGCTCACCGGGAAGCGATGATTGTTTCGCTGTGTCTGCTGCCGAGTCGCCGTTGTGGATATGAAGCATAAATCAGAGGTCGGAGATCAGCGGTCAGAGGTCGAAGCGGATTATCAGATGTTGGGACCCAAAGTGTTGCATACCTGCCGCCTGCTCCTGCCGTCTGCTCCTTCTTAGTTGCTCACTGTTTCTTCATCAACTCCAGCACCGCGGCGGTCATCGCCTTGATGCCGGTGCGCAGCGTGGGTTCAGGCAACGGCTGAAACAGAGCTGAGTGGAGCGACGGCAAGGGCGTTCCCGTTTCCTTGCTTTGTTTCACTTTTACCGGATCGACTGCGCCGAGCCAAAAGTCTGCTGCGGGAATTTTTTGCTCGAGACTCAGATAACCAAAGTCTTCGCTGGCCATCGCCGGCGCCACCTTGACAACATTATTCGCTCCCAGAGACTTAACGAAGACCGCGGCCAGTCGCTCTGTCAACTGCGGATCGTTATAAGTGGCGGCAGTGACTTCCGTCTCGCTGACTTTCACGATCGGCGCGCGATCGTCTGGAATTCCGGCGGCGATAGCGATCCCTTTGGTGATGCGCTCGATAGCGGCCAGCAGTTTTTTCCGCACCTCCTCTTTGTAAGCGCGCACCGTCAACTGCAAATTCACTTCGTCGGGAATGATGTTGTAGCGCGTTCCGCCATGAATCGAACCGACCGTAACGACAGCCGGATCGAGCGGCGAGTTTTCACGGCTGACGATCGTCTGTAACGCCATCACCACCTGCGCAGCCACGACGATCGGGTCCTTAGTCGCGTCGGGTTTGGAACCATGCCCGCCGAGGCCGCGAATTTTGATGTCAACTGACGTGGAACTTGCGAGCGCAAAACCCGGCGTGTAGCCAACTGTTCCGGCTGCGAGATTGGCGTCGTCGTGAAGTGCAATGGTGAAATCGGGCCGGGGAAACTTTTCATAGAGACCGTCTCGCAACATCGCCCGCGCGCCGTCTATAGTCTCCTCAGCCGGCTGGCCGAGAATGATCAGCGTTCCGTGCCACTGGTCCTTTAATTCGGAGAGCATTCGGGCGGTGCCCAGCATGTTCGTTATGTGAATGTCGTGGCCGCAGGCATGCATCACACTCACTTCCTGGCCGGCGTCATTCAGCGTTTTCACCTTGCTCGCGTAGGGCAGCCCGGTTTTCTCGTCAACCGGAAGCGCGTCAAGCTCCGTGCGCAACAGCACGGTCGGACCCGCGCCATTTCGGAGCACCGCGACCACGCCGTAGCCGGTCCATTCAGGGCGCTCATATTTGCCGATGTGCTCGGTGACGGTGTATCCCATCGCCCGCAACTGGTTGGCAAAGAAAGCAGCCGTCTTTTCTTCGTGATGCGAGAGCTCCGGGGCGGCGTGCAGCATTTTGTAAGTTGCCACGAGCGAAGCCAGGTCGCGATCGATCATGGCGTCGAGCGACGTCTGGGCGTGGGCGGCGGTTACCAGTGGGAAGATGAAGACTAAGCTCAGCAAGCAGATTCTATGTCGCATTTCTATTTGTCCTGTTTCTTAGTTAGGCTAAAGACGAAGTTAAGATCGAGTCTCGCTTCTATTCAACATAAAAGTGTCAGGTGTCCTTCTTCATTTATTGTGGAAAACAAAACGCCAGCGAGGCCCCCATTGAAGCGCGCTAATCCTACACGGGAAGAGGGGAACAGGGGAAGAGGGAAACAGTGTAAGCGGGTAACAGGGGAAGAGGGTAAGGTTAGGGCGGTAACCTGTTACCGCTTTGGCCGGCAGCCGCCAGGCGCCGCTTTCTTGCTACGAACCAGTGAGTGGTGATATTAGCACTAGGTTTCAGGACTAGCTTCAAGAGAAGGAAAACAAAACATGCCGAATAACGTCAAGCACTTTGCGGTGCACGCCGAGGATGTTGACCGCGCGCGCAAGTTTTACGAGAGCACACTCGGCTGGAAGTTTACGCCGTGGGGACCGCCAAACTTCTACCTCATCAGAACGGGAACCGATGAAGACCCGGGTGTTCAGGGTGCGCTTCAGGGACGCCGCGACGTAGTTCCGGGTAAGACGATGTATGGTTTCGAGTGCACCATCGGCGTCGATTCAATCGACGACACCATCGCGGCGGTTGAAGCAAACGGAGGAAAGATCGTGATGCCGAAGTATCATATTCCCACCGTCGGCACGCTGATCTTTTTCGAAGACACGGAAGGCAACGTCGTCGGCGCGATGCAGTATGAAGAAAAAGTCTAGAGTCCACAGACTGGAGTCTGGAGTTTCTAAAGCGGGTAGCCTGGCGGACTCCAGACTCCAGACTGGAGACACCAAGCGGCCATTCGAAGCTTTCGCCGCCCGAGGCTATAATGAGACATCCAAACCACGCAGAGATTTTCGCGAGGAGTATTGATGAGTTCCGATAAGGTTTCGCAGCTTTCGCGGCTGCCCGGGAAAGTTAAGTTCACCGGCCGCATTCTCTTTCTAACTGAAGACTCGTCGCTTATTCGCGCGCAACTGGAAGCCGCCGGCGACGAGCGCGAGCGGCTCGAAGCACAGCTGGCTACTCGTTTACTGAACGACGATCTGCCGCTGATGAGCAACATCTCGACTGACGAGATCACGCCGGGCTGGGTCTGTTTTTACTACGACGAGACGTTGGGCCAATACGTCTACGTCGGCATGCGCGACGGCGCGGTGAAGAAAGATGAAGTGAAAAATGGCGGCTTCGTGGTGGTCGTCTCCGGGTTGTCGAAAGGCTGTGGTTCATCTCGCGAGACCGCGCCTTACGCTGAGAAGTGGGCCGGCATTCAACTCGTCATCGCGAAAAGTATCGAAAAGATTTACGGGCAAAACTCGCAGAACATCGGGCTGCTGACCGCGACCGATTTCGGTTTGATAGAACGCATCCGTCGCGGCGAAGAGATTCTGCTCGCGGAGTTCACGCGCGGTTTGGATCCAATCTCCAGGGACATCGTCGAATATGGCGGACTCTTCAACTACAACAAAGCGCGACTGGCCGGCGAGGTAACGCCGCCAGCATTGGAAACCCCTTCTGAACAGCCATCGCGTCCGATGACAATCACCGAGAAGATAATCGCGCGTCATGCGTTTGTGCGCGCGGGCGAAGTCGGGATCGCCGCGGTGAAGCCGGGAGACGCGCTGTTTGCTGTGGCCGACGTGCGCTTCTCGCATGAGTATGTGACGCCGATGGCGGAGTCGCTTCTGAAACAAGCGCTCGGGGCCGACGCGCGTGTGACGGAGCCAGAATCAGTATTTGCGTTTCGCGATCATCTGACGTTTTTGAATAAGGTGATGTCGCCGAAGCATCGCGAGATGGGACTCTTGGAGCGAGCGGAAGGACTCGCGACTACCCAGGAAGATTTCACCGCGAAGCAGGGCATTCGACTCTACGGCGAGAACCCGGAAGGCGGCTCGGAAGCAATCTGCCATAACGCCGTCGTCGAAGACCTGGCGCTGCCGGGTCAGATCGTCATCGGCACCGACTCGCACACCTGCATGGCGGGCGTGCTTGGCTGCTTTGCGTTTGGCGTCGGCTCGACTGACATGGCAAACGCGTGGTTCGCAAAAGACATTCGCATCCGCGTGCCGGAGACGGTGCGCTATGTTTTGAAAGGACGCAAGCGTCCGGACGTGGCAGCCAAGGATGTGATGCTGGTCATCCTTGCCAGCGAGTACATGAAGACAAGCAAGGGGATCGGCAAAGTGCTTGAGTTTGCGGGAGACGATCTCAAAAACTGGCCGATGGATGAAAGAGCTACGCTAACCAACATGGCTGTTGAGGCGGGCGGCACGACTGGAATCATCGAGCCTGATGAAGCAACTCTGAACTACATCGTGAAAATGCGTGGACTCGACAGGGAAGAAGTGCGCAAAGGATTCATCTACAGCGACACGGATGCGGAATATGCCGCCGTGTTTGAGATTGATCTGGACGACGTGCACCCGATGGTTGCGCTTCCCGGTGATCCGCGTAACGGAATTCCTATCGACGAGCTCACTGAGGAAGTTCGAATAGATGCGGCGTACGGGGGCAGTTGTACCGGCGGCAAGATGGCCGACATGGATATGTACGCGACCATCCTGAAAAATGCGTTGTCGAGAGGCAAGCGAGTGGCGCCGGGCGTGCATCTTTACCTGCAATTCGGTTCGCAGAAGATCAAGCAGTACGCGCGTGAAAAAGGTTACATCGAAATCTTCACGGAAGCAGGAGCGGAATTGATCGATCCCAGCTGCGGCGCCTGCATCAACGCCGGCCCGGGCGCGTCACCAACCGCCGAGACTGTTACCGTCAGTGCACAAAACAGAAACTTCCCCGGCCGCAGCGGCCCCGGCAAACTCTACCTCGCGTCACCTTACGTTGTCGCTGCCTCCGCGATTGCCGGAAAGATCGTCGAGCCGGAGGGATTTCTACTTCCGAAAGAAATTGAGCCTACCGAGGTTGATTTGGTATAGTTCAGAGCATCAGTGTGACGAGATAAGGAATTGAGTTATGGCAAAGAATCAGCACGTAGTTCCATATGGTAGCGTGTGGGCCGTCAGAGGCGAGGGCAATGGACGACCTACGAGCATTCACCGCACTCAAGCAGAAGCAATCGAGGCTGCTAGGGAAATTGCCAGGAAGCAACGATCAGAACTAGTAATTCACCGATCAGACGGCCGCATCCGGGATAGGGACAGCTACGGTAATGACCCGCTTCCGCCCAAATCCCCTCGCAAAGTGCTCTTCCCTCCTATGCCGGGTGTGAGCGATCCTGACAGAATAAGAACGGCTGTTAGAGAGGTCGTGAGCGAACGCGGCCATAAGGACGGTCGTGGAAGTGATCCCTTTCCCCCGCGGGACCGAAGGCACTGATTGTTTGAATAAGCCTTAGCGAATTCCTGGTGGAAGCTCTGACATCCTTCACATGGCTAAACCTCCAGCAAACTTCTTACGGAATGTGTTTATTAACTGTCCGTTTGACGAAACATACACTCCTGTCTTCAATGCCATAGTTTTTGCAGTCCATGATATTGGGTTCCGACCAAGATGCGCTCTCGAAGCGAGTAATGCCGGACAGTTTAGGCTTGATAAAATTATGGACATTATTTCAGAGTGCAAATACAGCATTCACGATTTATCGCACACGGCGTTGGACGCGGTAACAGGTTTACCGCGATTCAATATGCCTTTCGAGCTAGGTCTTGATTTAGGTTGCAAGAGATTCGGCAATTCACTTCAGAAGGCAAAAATCTCATTAGTGTTGGATATCGAAGCGCACAGATATGAGACCTTTATTTCCGATGTGAAAGGACAAGACATTACGGCGCGAGGAAACAGCGTGACGGAGGTAATCGAGGTCGTGCGAGACTGGCTGAGGAATGAGCTAGACCCTCGAATTGTAATAATACCGAGCGGAGAAAACATATCTAACCGGTATTCGGATTTTCAGATAGCGTTGCCATCGATATGCGCAAAGCTGAAGTGGAATCCGAACAAACTCAAGTTTGTCGATTTCTCATTTGCAGTTGCAACGTGGATAGAAGCAAACCAAATTGCTTAGGGCGGGCTCTTCCGTGACCGGAGTTCAAAACCAAAGTTCGCCTATGCCAACAAGACCGATAGTTGATTATCCGGCCGCCGTTCTACTGACGCCGGGAGAGCCGGTGGTGAATTTCGATGGCGAGTTGGAAGCGCTGGTCCAGGATATGTTTGACACGATGTATGATGCGGGCGGGGTCGGGCTGGCCGCGCAGCAGATCGGCGTGCCGCTGCGTCTGTTCGTGATGGACTGCGACGGCACCAAACTGGTGGCGGCGAATCCTGAAATCATAGCCACCGACGGCGAACAAAGTGGCGAGGAAGGCTGCTTGTCGGTTGCCAAGGTGCCCGCTGAACTCAAGCGACCGGAAACGGCTGTCCTGCGAGCGCAGGACTTAACAGGAAAGACTTTTGAGCGAGAAGCTAGCGGGCTCGCGGCGCGCTGCTTCCTGCACGAGACGGATCACTGCGACGGCATACTCTTCATCCGTCATCTCAGTCCATTGCGTCGAGATTTGGTTACGCAGAAATTTCGCAAGCTGAAGAAGAGCAAGTGAATTCCGAGTAACCTCTCCAAGGAAACTAGCCGCGAATAAACGCAGATTCACGCGGATCCGATCAAATTGAACAGTAATCCGTCGTTTCCGACCCGCGCTTATCCGCGTTTATCAACGGCTGATGTGATGAACATGTCGCTAAGGTCGCTTGCCCCAAGTCGGTGGTGGTGGTTCTTTCACCGCACGATCCACGGGGCGCTCCTTCAACAGTCGCATCGCCTCTGCGATAGCGCGTTCAAGTTGCGGATCGTGGCCGGCGATAACTTCCTGCGGCCAGTTCTCGACGTCGATGTCGGGAGCGACGCCTTCGTTTTCCACGGCCCAATGGCCGTCGCGCGTGAAGAAGCCGCCGCGCGGCGCGATCATCGAGCCGCCGTCAATAAACGGTGGCGTGTCGGCCGTATGGACCAGGCCGCCCCACGTTCGTTTGCCCACCAGTAAGCCAAGCTTGCGACGCTTGAACATATACGGCATCAGATCGCCGCCCGAGCCTGCCATCTCGTTAATGATCATTACCTTCGGTCCCCAGATGCCGGCGGCCGGACTGGTAAACGGAAAACGATCGCCGGCGACGTTATTAAAGTAGCCGTCGAAGTCGCGCCCCAGCACGTCGATGATGTAATCCGCCGCGGAGCCGCCGCCATTGAAGCGCTCATCAACGACCACGCCTTTCTTGTCCTGCTGCGAAAAGTAGTAACGATTAAAACTCGAATAGCCAGGCTGTCCGGTGTTGGGAAGATAAACGTAAGCGAGTTGGCCGTCGGAAAGCTTTTCGACCAGACGACGGTTTGACTCAACCCACGCGCGCGTGCGCAGCCCCTGCTCATTGGCAACCGGGAGGACAGTCACGTTTCGCGATCCTTCCATTGCCGGGTTGCTGTTTACAGTCAACGATGTCTGGCGATTCGCCGTCCCATCCAGCAGACGATAGATATTGTCCGGCGCTTTCAACTCGACGCCGTTTACCGCGAGTATGTAGTCGCCGACGGCAACGTTCGCACCCGGCGCTGCCAGCGGTGCACGCAGGTCCGGGTTCCAACTTTCGTTGTCGTAAATCCTCGTCACGCGATAGCGGCCGTTCTCTATCGTGAAGTCAGCGCCGAGCAGTCCACCCTGCACCGCCGGCACCTCCGGCATGTCGCCGCCGCGCACGTACGAATGTCCGATCGCGATCTCGGCGCCCATCATGTCGAGCAAGTAGTTGAGATCGGCGCGATGGTTTACATACGGAAGTAACTGTCCATACATCTGCCGCATCTTCGGCCAATCAGCGCCGTGCATGTTGGGCACGTAGAGATAGTCGCGCTCGTTGCGCCAGCCTTCGTTGAAGATTTGTTTGAACTCCTGTTTCGGGTCGAGATACATGCGCAGCGCCACGTTTAGTTTTCCCTGTCCCGCTTGCGGCGGATTGCGATCGGTCTCCACTAAGAAGAGCGACGGAACTGGAGGTGGCGTGCCGGGCGCCGGTGGACCAGCCGCTGCTCCCGCAGGCGCGGTGCGATAGAGCAACTTGCGACCATCGGCGCTAACTTCGTAAGTGGCGACGCCAGTCGCGAAAGAGGCAACCTTGCGATCGCACAAACGATAACGCCACAACTCACTGCCGCCGGGCGCCCCACCCGGGCCGCCGCCCGGTTGATTACGCCCGGCTTCGAGATAAAACACTGTGCCTTCAGCACCGGCGTGCAATTCCGAGTACTGACGTTCACGCACGCCGGGCACGGAGACGATGCGCTGCTGCAAGCCGTCAAAATCAATTTGGACTGTGACCGGCGGGCGTGGACCACGCGGTGACGGCATCGCCGGTTGCTCGCCTTGCCAACCTTCTCCATTTGCTCCGGCCGTGTCGCCAATGCATGCTCCCGGCGGTGGCGCACGCCGGCCGCTGCCGACGCCTTTGTCTTCATCGCTCTCCGGAAGCAGCGGGCTCGCCTCACTCTTCTTCAAGACTGCCAGATACAACCCAAAGTTTTCGTCGTGATCGTATGAAGTCATGTCGAGCCACTGCGAACGCAAACCAAAATCCGTAGACGCCAGGAACCAGAGATACTTTCCACTCGCATCCCACGCGGGCCAGACGGCGTCAGCGAGTCCGTCAGTGACCTGTTTGGTCTCGCCCGTCTCGACGTTGCTCACAAAGATCGCGTGATACATCGATCGCAAACGACTTGCATAAGCCACCCACTTTGAATCAGGACTCCAAACGGGATTGAGCGTGCGGTTGGGCACCATCCACGGATCGTTGCCCACAACTTTCGCCTGCCCGCTGCCAACGTCCAGCACCCAAACCTTCAGGTTAGTGTCGCTGAACACGATCTTCTTCGAGTCAGGCGACCAGGAAGGTGTGTAGTAGTGCGTCGGATTTTGCAAAACGATTTCGCCCGGCGGTGTCAGGCCGTCCTGCGCTTCGATGTAGAGTCGATACTCGCCTGACTTGTCGCTGAAGTATGAAATGAATTTGCCGTCGGGAGACCACGCCGGATCGCGTTCAGCGGAGCCGCTCGAGTTTGTCAGGTTGCGAATGTCTCCCTTATCAGCCGGGATGGTGAATATCTCGCCGCGCGCTTCGACGACGATGCGCTTTCCCGTCGGCGACAGCGCCATGTTGGTCATGCGGTTGGTGACGTCTTCCCAGTTTGGCATCATCCAGGGAAAGTCGCCGGCCGCGGTTATGTTGACAATGTGTTCCCTGCCGCTCCGCGGATCCAACTCATGAACATAACCGGCCTGTTCGAAGACCAGCGAGCCTGCTCCCGAGTCCAGGGCCTTGACATCGAAGTCGGTGAACTTAGTCAGTTGCGATAATTTCTTTGTCCTCGTCTGGTATTCCCAAATGTTGGCGACGCCATCGCGATCGGAGATGAAATAAACTGCGTTGTCGATCCAAACCGGATCGACGTCTTTCGAGTCGGTCCAGGGCGGCGAAACCAGATCGTAGCTTTTTAGATCAACAATCCAGATGGGCCGGTTCTGGCCGCCGCGATAGTTGCGGCGCTCCTCGTCCCAGGAATTGTTCATGCGGTAGGCGATGCGCGCGCCATCAGCGGAAATCTTGCCCTGATAAGCGCGCGGCAGCGGCATTGGTTCCTCGACGCCGCCGGCAATAGGCACGGTCCAAAAGCGCGGCGCGCCGCTCGGCGCCCACGTCGCGCGCGTCGATGAAAACAGAATCGAGTTGCCGTCGGGCGTCCAGCCCTGGACCAGATCGCCGCCCGGATGCCACGTCAGTCTGCGTGGTTCGCCGCCTTCGGCCGGCACCACATAAACGTCGAAGTTGCCGGCATACTCGCCGCTAAACGCGATCCATTTACCGTCAGGCGAGAAATGCGGATTCGCGGTCTGTCCCTGAAAACTCGTCAGTCTTCGCGCGCTGCCGCCCGAGCGCGGCACGGTCCAAATATTATTTGCGTAAGCGAAAGCGATCTGCGTCTCGCTCACTGTCGGCGTCCGCAACAAGCGCGTTTGCCCGTCTGGGGTTTGGGCCCGCACGGCAAACTTCGCAAAGGCGAGACTGCCGATCACGAGAATCGTGAACAACAACAACGGGCGGTGGCGAGTCAGAAGACGACTTCGAAGATTTGCGGAAAGGCGACAGACCTCCGCCGCAAAAGTTTGCTCAGACATGTAGCGGTTCCTCCAGACAGGACGGATGATTGCGCGCTTCTTTTAGCATGAAGCTAAGGCCTCGGGCAAAGTTTGTTTCAAGTCCAACGTGCGGGGCAGTAGCCCCCGTTAGCAAGGGTGTCGCATTTTGTTATGCAACCCGAAGGGTTCGGAGAAAGTAGCCGGTGGTCGTAGCGCAGCGAAGACCACCGGTATGCAACGAGCAGGCGCACGCACCCTGGAGGGGTGCACGACGGCTTTCATTCTCGCACCCCTTCGGGGTGCCAATCATTGCTCAAGCTTTCCGGCGGTCTGCGCTGCGCTTCGACCACCGGCTACTATCTTGCAGCCTTCAAGGCTGCTCCGCGACTTACGAGAAATCGGATTTCAAACGAGACTCCGGAATCGAAAATAATTCCTGCTGGGCTGGAAAACTCCAGCGGTAATTAGCGAAACTAATTGCTTCGATCCGCGTAGTATCGGAACACGAGCGCACACTCGGCGCCATGCGTGACTATTAAGTTTGTCGCCGCATTTCGGTGTTACGAGATTTCGCATTCCAGCCAAATTCATGGAGAACCGTATGACGAATTCGCAAAAATGTTTTGTTGCTTTCATACTGACGCTGGCAATCAGCGTGGCTATTGGTGCGACCGGTGTGTTTAGCCAAACAGGTCGCGGCTTTGACGTAGCCAACATGGATACGAATACCTCTGCCTGTGCCGATTTTTATCAGTATGCCAACGGCACCTGGCTGAAGAACACCGAAATCCCGGCGGCCTATTCATCGTGGGGCGCGTTCAATGTGCTTGCCGAGAACAATCGCAAAACTCTGCACGACATTCTCGAAGAGGTGGCGAAAAAAACCAACGCCGTCAAGGGTAGCAACGAACAGAAGATCGGCGACTTCTACGCCAGTTGTTTAGACGAGGCCAAGCGCGAAGCGGAGGGAATGAAACCGCTGGTGCCCGAGCTCGAGCGCATCGACAAGATTCAAAACACAAAAGATGTACAGGCGCAGATCGCCTACATGCATCGTCACGGCATTCCCGTGCTCTTCAGTTTCGGCTCGCTGCCTGACTTGAAAAACAGCGCGATGGTGATGGGGTTTGCGGGGCAGGGCGGCCTCAGCCTGCCCAACCGCGATTACTACACCAAGGCCGATGAAAAATCCGTGAAGCTGCGCGAGGATTTTGTTAAGCACGTCGCGAACATGTTTCAGTTAGTCGGCGACACACCGGAGCAAGCGACTAAAAACGCGCAGACTGTGCTCGCGTTTCAGATGCGACTGGCCCAGAATTCGCGCACACCGATCGAACTGCGGGATGTGACCACGCAGTATCACATGATGAGCCCGGCGAAGTTGCAGGAGTTGACGCCAAACTTTTCCTGGGAAGATTACCGTCGCGGCGCGGGCGCGCCTACGACCGGCGACATCAACGTCGCGCACCCGGAATTTTTCCAGGCCGTCAACAAGATGCTGACCGAGGTGCCGGTCGCCGATTGGAAGGCTTACCTGCGCTGGCATTTGATTACCGCAGCCGCGCCGAGCCTCTCGGCAAAGTTTGAAACCGAAAACTTCAACTTCTTCGGCAAGACATTAGAAGGCCGGAAAGAACAACTACCGCGCTGGAGACGTTGCGTTTCAGCGACTGACCAGAGTCTCGGGGAAGCGCTGGGCCAGGTTTACGTCGCTCGTGCTTTCACGCCGGAGTCGAAGGCGCGCATGCAGGCGATGGTCAACAACCTAATCGCTGCGTTCCGCGATCACCTGCAAAAAATCGACTGGATGAGCGAGGCGACGCGCAAGCAAGCCATCGTGAAGCTCGAGGCCTTCGGACAAAAGATTGGTTATCCTGACAAGTGGATCGATTACTCGAAGCTCAACGTCTCGCGCGACTCTTACCTGGCAAACGTGCTGCGCTCGAGTGAGTTTGATCAGATGCGCGACTTCAATAAGATCAACAAGCCGGTTGACCGGAAGGAGTGGGGCATGACGCCGCCAACCGTCAATGCCGGGTACAATCCGCTCAACAACGACATCTCGTTTCCCTCGGGCATCTTGCAAGCGCCCTTCTTCAACCCCGACGCCGACGATGCGATCAACTACGGCGCCATCGGGGCGGTGATTGGCCATGAGATCACGCATGGCTACGACGATCAGGGCAGCGAATTCGATGCGCAGGGCAACCTGAAGAACTGGTGGACGGAGACTGACAAGAAAAACTTCAACGAGCGCGCCGAGTGCATCGTCAAACAGTTTGATAGTTTTGAAGCGGAGCCGGGCTTGCATCTTCAGGGCAAACTCGTTTCCGGCGAATCAATCGCTGACCTCGGCGGACTCTACGTCGCTTACGACGCGTTCATGAAGTCGCTCGCAGGCAAGCCGCGGCCGGCGTCGATTGATGGCTTCACTCCGGAGCAGCGCTTCTTCCTCGGCTGGGCGCAGGTCTGGGCGGAGAAAAACACGCCCGAGGCCGCGCGACTTCAGGCGCAGGCTGACCCGCACCCGCTCTCGCGTTTTCGCGTTAATGGTCCGCTCTCAAACATGCCGAAGTTTGCGGAAGCGTTTCAGTGCAAGGTTGGCGATGCGATGGTGCGCGCGGAAAAGGAGCGTTGCCAGATTTGGTAGTCACTGGGACCGCGGGCGTCTCGCCTGCATCAAGCAACGAGTTCACTCAAGTAAGAGGTTGTTACTCCAATGTAACCAGGATGGCGTTCCACGCGGGCGGGCGAGACGCCCGCGGTCCCGGCAAAGACGTTGACTCACAATCACTGATGTGCCTTGCCGTCAACGCATGTCACGTTAGATAATTCGCCAAAGTCAATAAACAGGAGACACACGATGATTACTCTGAAACGTTTCTACGCTTCGTCTTTTGTCCTCTTATTACTTCTTTTCTTCGCGGCGCCGTTCGCATCGGCGCAGAACTCCCCGCAAGTGCGTCTGCCGCGTCCCAGCCAGAAGGCCAGCGTTATGCAGACTATCGGGGTCACGGATGTGACCATCACCTACAGCCGTCCCGGCGTGAAGGGCCGAACAATCTGGGGCGATCCGTTGCCGGAACAGGCAAGCACCACCAAAGGCGAAGCCACGCTTGACGATCAAAACGCGCGGCCGAAAGGCGCGGCCATTGTGCCCTGGGGCCACGCGTGGCGCACTGGCGCCAATGAAGCGACGCAGTTCGTGGTCACGGACGATGTTTTGATCAACGGCCAGAAACTTCCCGCGGGCAGTTACAGCCTGCACACTATTCCTACCAGGGACGAGTGGACCATTATCTTTAACAGCGTGGCGAATCAGTGGGGCAGTTTCAATTACGATCCAGCCAAGGACACCTTGCGCGTGAAGGTCAAGCCGGAATGGGTCAGCATGAATAAGGAGTGGTTGGAATTCTGGATCGATCCGGTTAATGCGAATTCCGCGCAGGTGAACATTCGTTGGGAGAAGGTGCGCGTGCCGTTCACGGTTGAGGTTCCCAACGTGGAGGCAGTTTGGCGCGCGAAAGTTGACACGCTCATTACCGCCAACCCTAACGACGAAAAAATTCCCTTGAGTGTCGCGGGCGCGTATGCCAACGACGATAAGTGGGACGAAGCACTTGCCTGGGCCGACAAGTCGATCAAGGTTAAGGAGACTTTCCAGAATCTTTCGACGAAGGCGCGATATCTTTACGCCGCTGGTCGCAAGGACGAAGCTTTTGCCCTTGCGGAAAAAGCAATCGCGCGCGGCAAGGCCGATAAGGTTGACACGACGAACTTTGAAAAGCGCTTAGCCGCGATGAAGTCCGGCAAGATGTAACAGCAATTACTGCTGGGACCGCGGGCGTCTCGCCCGCTTGCGTGGAATGCCATCTTGCCTGCGTTGAAGGTACAACCGTTACGAGAGTGAACACGTTGCTTGAGGCGGGCGAGGCGCCCGCGGTCCCAGGAAGAGACGGCTCGCGCACGGCGAGACTGTTGTCTTTCCTGGACAGTCGTAGAAATGTTATTGTCTTGCTCTCCCCGCTTGCTCTGAATTCGAGCCCAACTGCTTTGTATTGCCAATGGTGACCACTATGAAGACATCTGCTGTGTCCCTACTCGCTCGCTCTCTGGCAATTCTTTTGATCGCACTCTTTGCGGCTTCTCCCGCGTGGGCCACGTGCGGCGGCGGCGGCGGTGGCGGCGGTGGTGGTATGTCGGGTGGCGGCGGAGGTGGTTCGGCTCCGGAAGTTTATCCGGTGCCCTGGAAAATTCGCGCCCCCAAAGATCCGCCGGCGATGGGACTCGTGCTCTACTGGTTCCCGGCTTCGGCTGACGAGTTGAAGCGATCCAGCCTGCGCCAGTCGCGCACGCTCTCGCTTTACGCCTCGCAATGCATCTCGATGGAGTTGGCTGACGGCCAGGTTCCCAACGCCCAGAAACTCGTCGGCGAATCGAAGTTGCCGGTCGCCGTGCTGGCGACGCCTGACGGCACGCCGGTTACCAAAGTCGAAAACAAGGATGGCAAGCTCAAGGTGGAGGCGGTGGAGAAGGTTGTCGATGCCGAAGTGAAGACGCGCGCGAGCGCGCTCGACGGCCAGCTCCAGGATGCCAAAGCGAAAGTTGCCGCCGGCGACAAAGACGCCGCCATCAAACTTTTTCAAGCAGTGGCCGAGCAGAAGTGCATGTTTCCAAAGAAGGCAAAAGACGCCGCGAAGGAACTGAAGAAACTCGGCGTGGGCGAAGTCGCGCGTCTGGCTGACGGTCCTGAGTTTAGCTCGCCTGTTTTTGAACCGCGCAAAAGCGCGCGAATCGAGCTAACGATGCGCCGTGGTCTGATTGCCGAAAACAACGCGCGTTACGTGTTGGCGGAAAAACTTTACCAGCAGGCGCACTCGATGGATCCAGCCGACCCGACCCCGCTCCGTTATCTCGGTGAACTCTATCGTCACCACATTGGCGATTGGACGAAAGCGAAGACGACCTTCAACACTATATTGGACATGCGCGCTGACCCGCTATCACGCGCGGTGGCGCTGCACGGCCTGGGCAAAATAACGATCCACGAAGGTCAATTCAAGCAGGGACTCCACTTGATGGAGCAGTCAGTCGCGGAATATCCACTCGCGCTCGCCTATCGCAATCTGGCGGTTTACTGGAATTCCGAAGGCGATCTCGTCAAGGGCAACGAGTATACGCAGAAGGCGCTCGCACTGGATCCCAAAGATCCTTACAACCTCGTCTTCGCGGCGGTCTTCATGGCCGCCTCCGGACATCGTGACGAAGCTTTGCGGGTGGCCCAGGCGAATGTAAACCTGCTGCCGGCCTCCTACAATCTCGCGGCAATCTACGCGCAGAATAGCCAACGCGAGAAAGCGCTCCAATTTCTCAAGCGCCACTTCTATCAATACGAGCGCTACCACGCAGTGCGTTCGAAGGAAATGATGGAGGCGCGGGTTGATGCGGTGTTTGATTCGCTGCGCCAGGATTCAGCTTTCCTTGCGCTCACACGCGACGCCGACGGCCGTCTGATGATGCCGATGAAAGGGATGGGCGCGCAACGATAATCAGTTAGAGATTGAGGAGGTACTTAGTAGTATTCTTCTCTCTCAGTAAGAGTGGGCGGGTGACCAATGGGAAACTGATCAATCGTAGAACGTTGAATGACCTTGCCATGCTTATTCTTGATATGATCGATAGCGGTTTGAGCGCCCGTAGTGAAACTCTTGGCAACTAGAAATCCTTTATCAAAGTTTCCAACGTCCATATACATAAACAGTTGGTATACGGCACGCGCATCGGCTTGGTCGGTCATCGAATTCTTGGTTATGGCGGAAGTAAGCTCGGCCTTCCATCCATTTCCCGAAACTGATATTTCAGTATGACAGGCTTGTTCGCAACTCGGAAAGAGAAACCTGTCACTCTTGACCGGTTCGTCAACTTGGGAAAGAATTATGGCTGGAGGTTTAAGTGATGCTGGAAATACAGTACGTCTCAGATGAGAGTGGCGAGCCGACGGCGGTGATTGTGCCGATCGAATTGTGGCGTGAGCTTGAATCCGAAAAAGAGACAGCGTACCTGTTGAAGAGCGAGACCATGAAGCGACGGCTGCTGGAAGCCAAAGAACGTCAAACCGGAATTCCATTCGAGGAAGCCCGTGAGAAGCTTGGAATTTGATATTGCCGCCTTTGAAGATTTAGCCTGGTGGATTCAACAAGATCGCGGTAAAGCGCTACGCATCGTCAATCTAATAAAAGACATTCAGCGCGAACCTTTCAAAGGAATTGGCAAGCCCGAACCGCTAAAACACGAATTGAGGGGCTGCTGGTCGCGGCGAATAGATAAAGAACATCGGCTAGTCTATCAGATCACAGAAGACAAGATCAGGATTCTCGCATGTAAATATCATTACTGACTCACCTGTGCCTGCCTGGCGCTCCTACGAAACACTCATCGAAATCAGGAACGACCTGCCAGCCCACATATCCCGAATTGTTTCTCAGCGGCGGTAAAGGTAGAGTCTACGGCGCAGACTACAAATGGGCGTCGCCAAACTAACAGAGCAGAACACGATCGTGCCCGCTGTGAGCAAGTATGCGCGCGTAGAGCGTGAGCGGCGGTATCTTTTGCAAGACTTGCCGGAAGGTTTGACGCGTGCGAGTCCACATCTGCAAATCACCGACAACTACCTAACCGGAACGCGGCTACGTATTCGGAAGGTGCGCGATCCGCAAACCAACAAATGGACCGTGAAGCTGACGCAGAAGTTTGCGCTCGACGCGGAAGACTTTTCGCGCACGCTAATCACCAACATCTATCTCAACGCGCTGGAAGCGGAAACACTCGCCGTCTTTGAAGCCAACGAGATTCGCAAGAACCGTTACCCGTTTGAGTTTGAAGGACGAAAGTTTTCCGTGGATATGTTTCTCGGCGATCTGTTTGGATTGGTATTGGCTGAAGTGAGTTTTGAAACGGACCATGAGCTTGATAACTTTCCCCGGCCGCCGTTTGCTGTTGCGGAGGTTACGAATAGCGAACTCTTCACGGGGGGCAAGCTTTGCGAGTTGACGTTTGCAGATATTCGCGAAGAGATTGCGAACAACGGGACCGCGGGGTTGAGTTCCGGGAAAAAATCTGCTCAAAACCAATCATGAAACACACAAGAACGTTTGCAGTGCTGGCATTGATCGCAATTGTCGGTGTTAATGCCTGCCGGAGAAACTCGGCGCCGGGCGAACAGACCGCGGCTGGCCTGGGCGACAGCACTGCGCGCCAGCATCCGGAAGGCGGCGTCACGCCGGCGGTTGAAACCAAATTCTTCACGGGCTCGATCGGCAACGCGCTTGGCTTGCAAATGAAACTCGTGCGCGAGGGCGAGAATCTCACCGGCTCCTATCTCTACCAAAAAATCGGAAAAAAGATCGACCTGCGCGGCAGTATCGACAAAGACGGCAACGTGACGCTCGAAGAGTTTGACGTAAGCGGAAAACAGACGGGCGTGTTCAAGGGAGTTTGGAAACTGGATGCGGATGGCGCAGTTGAGATTGCGGGAAACTGGACCAAGCCCAACAGCGATAAGAAGACTGCGTTTTTGCTACATGAGGAGCCGATCGAGTTTAGCAGCGGCGTGGAGATCGTCTCCCGCCAGATCAAGGAAAAGAATAAAAAACTGAAGTATGAAATTAATGTGGTGTATCCGCAGTTGACCGGCTCAACGGATCCAAACTACGAAAAGTTTAATCAAACTGTTCGCAGCCTGATGACCAGGAAGGTGAGCGATTTCAAGAAGGAGATGACGCCGTCAGCGGACGAACCCGCCCTGGAATTGCCCGAGGAAACGCCGAGTGAGTCGCTGGGAAGCGATATCGACGTCAGCTACACCGTGGCGCTGGCGAAGGACGATCTGATCAGTATTGAGTTTACCGTGAGCAGTTATTCTGCCGGCGCGGCGCATCCAAATTCCTACACGGAAGTTGTGAACTTCGATTTGAAAAACGGGAAGCTGCTCAAACTTGGCGATCTCTTCCAGCCCGGCTCAAAATATTTGCAGACACTTTCGGCGTATTGCATTCAGGCGCTAAAAAAGCAGATGAAGGAAGCGGGCGACTCGATGCTGGATGAGGATTGGATTAAGAGAGGCGCTGCCCCGGAATTGACGAACTACGATAATTGGACCATCACGAAGAAGGGTTTGCAAATCACTTACGATCCTTATCAGGTGGCAGCTTACGCTGCCGGTGCGCAGCATGTTCTCGTGCCTTATTCGGCGCTCAAAGACATCATCAAGCCGGATGGGCCGGCGGGACAGTTTGTACGTTGACCGAAAGCAGTCTGGAGTCTAGAGTCTGGGATCTGGAGTCGAAACAAGCGCTCTAAAGGCGGGTTTCAAAACTCCAGACTTTAGACTCCAGACTCCAGACTTTTCATATGAATCGTTTTCTCGGTGTATGGGTGATCCTCGGCGGCGTTTGTCTGATAGTCGTCGGACTCCTGATCTTCTCGGGCGGATTCAATTGGTTTGGGAAGTTGCCCGGGGATATTCATTATGAAGGCGGGCGCGTGCAGGTTTACATTCCCATCGTTTCGATGTTGCTGGTGTCGCTGGCGCTGAGTTTGATTTTCAATCTAATCCGCAGATTTTTCTAAGTAGGTAGGGCATTCCTGCCTGTCCAGCAACCTACCCACGTTTAGAGGCGGGCATTGCCCGCCGATCCAAGATTCCGGAAACAGCGCAACTTCGCTGAGCGTTGAGACGGCGGGCAACGCCCGCCTCTAAACGGAAGATCTTTCCACGAGCGACTTACGTCGCGGCGGCGAGGTCTGTGTCGGAGTAGTCAGCCGCGTGTGTGCGCGCGAAATAGACCGCGAGCATTAACGCGACAAACATAATGGCCGAGCCGGTCCAGAAAGTAACAAGCAATGAGTGGTCGCTCATGAAGTGAGTTCGACCATCCGCGCCTCGATAATCAATCGCGCTGTGAATCAGCAGCGCAGCCAAAGCCGGACCAATTGCTCTTGCCAGGCTCGCCACCGACTGCGTCACGCCCAGAACGCTTCCCTGCTCCCCCGGCCCCACACTTTTTGAAGCCAGGCTCGTCAGGGAAGGCGCGGACAGAGAGTTGCCGAGCGAAAAGAGCCCGCCGCCGACCAACAATGCGATTAGTCCTCCCGTCCGTGGTCCCACGAAGGGAATAGCAAAGAGGCTGATGGCAAACAAGAACGCGCCGACAATCACCAGCCGCAGTTCACCAAAACGTTTTACGAGTCGTCCGATCAATCCCCCCTGCACGATGACCGCGATGATGCCTACATAAGTGAAAAGGTAACCGGTGTGCAGCGCGTCGTAGCCGAAACGAAACATCGTGTAGAGTGAAAACGACGTGGTCATGATCGAGAAGGCGACGATGAACAGAAAATATATGACGAGCACGAAGCCAAGCCGCGGGTCCTTGAGCGACTGAATCAGTTGTGACAAGCCTCGTCCGCCTGCCGCCGAAACTCGTGCCGGGTGATCAGGCGTGACGGTTTCCGGCAAAGTGAAGTAGAGGAGTATTGCGTTTGCGAAGCACAAACCGGCAGCGAATAGAAAGGGCACCCCGACACCCCAGCGGCTGAGCACGCCGCCGATGGCCGGTCCAAAAACAAAACCAAGACCAAAGGCCGCCCCAATCAGGCCCATGCCTTTCGCGCGATCTTCCTTGCTGGTGACGTCGGCGATATAAGCCTGTGCGGTCGAGATGTTTCCGCCGGTAATGCCGTCGAGAATGCGGCCGACAAAAAGCATCCAGAGCGTATTGGCAAAACCAAGTATCAGAAATCCGATGCCGGTGCCGATGATCGAGATGAGCAACACCGGCCGGCGCCCATACTTGTCGGACAGCCGTCCCAGGATGGGAGCGAATATTAACTGCATGACGGAGTAAGAGGCGAAGAGCAGTCCGACGGTGCGAGGAGAAGCATTAAACCGCGCGCCTTCCGCGTAGAAAGGCAAAACGGGAATGACGATACCGAAGCCAACCAGATCGATAAATACGGTCGTGAAAATCACGACCAGCGGTGAGCGTTTCATGGATTAGTGAATCGTAAATGGTGAATAGTAAATAGGAAGTCGTAACCCCGGATTTAGTGGGTAAAAATATACTGGTTGGGCCACCCGCTCTCCCAACTATTTACGATTCACGATTCACTATTCACGAGGCGTTACCTTTTTCGTCCACTCGAGAGAGCGAGATCCATTGAGAGTATGCCGCCTCCGGAAATCAAAAGCGCAAGGCACATAGCCAGCAATGACAGTGGAAACGCAAAACCTCCCGGAGCAAGGAAGCCAGTCTTCCAGGTAACACCGAGGATTGCAGTTAGCATGACGCAGAAGATCAGAAAGGCGCCGACTCGTGTAAGCAATCCCAGAAGTAGCAACACGCCTCCAATTAACTCAGCAAACGCGGCGGCGCCCATCCACAACCATCCCGGACGCATGAAGGGAAACGGCGCCGGGAAACTCGTGAATTTAGCGAGGCCCGTGCCACCAAAGCTGCCCAGCACTTTCTGGGAACCGTAGCCGATAAAGACCGCCGCCAACGCGAGTCGCAACGGCAACGGCGTCCATGACGCGGATGTGGAGATAATTTTTCTAAGCATCGAAGGATGATCCTTTCACGCGCGCAACCTGAAAGAGCGGGCAAAGCATAGGGGAAAAGGAGAACAGGGGCAAAGGGGAAAGGTTAGAAAGGGAAAAGGGGGAACAGGGTCAAAGGGGGAATGAGGAAAACCTAGAACCACCTGGTGTTTTTCTGTTTACCTTTTCCCCCTTTCCCTTTTCCCCGTCTTAATTCGTGTGGGTCAGCAGCCGCGCGGCAATCGCTGGTTTGGGTTGCGCGCCGATGAGCCGGTCAACAAGCTTCCCGTTTTTGAAGATCAGCATGGTGGGAATGCTTTGGATCTGAAACTGCGCCGCAGTGCGTGGGTTTTCATCGACATTCAACTTGGCCACGCGATAACGACCATTCGACTCGGCGGCGAGTTCTTCCATGATTGGAGTAATCATGCGACATGGTCCACACCAGGGCGCCCAACAGTCGAGCAGAATTGGCCGGCCGTTACTCTCCAACACCTCGCGTTGAAAAGTGGAGTCAGTCACGATCAGCGGCTTCGTTTCCGCCGTCGTTTCTCCGGCACTGCGCAAATCCAGGGGCGTTCCACACTTGCCACACTTCGCGATTTGGTCAGCCGCCTGGCCGGGGTCGACACGATTCTTGGTTCCACAGTTACTGCAAGCTATTACAGGCATTCCTTTACCCCTCAGTTACAGAAATTCCCAACCATCATTACGCAAAAGTTTCGCAAAACAGTCTCGCTCGCGGTGACGCGGAAGTCCAGCGCGCTTTGTAGTGCGCTGACCAGTCAACGCTTTCGCCAGGTTTGCAGGCGCCCCAGACCTGAAGCGGTGACTGGTCAGCGAACTCCAAAGATAAGGTAGGGTCTTGGTTTGAAATCTTCTCTGTGCCTCCTCTGTGTTCTCTGTGACTCCGTGGTGAATCTTTATTCGCGATTGCTCACCACTGAGACACAGAGAACACGGAGGTTACACAGAGACAAATGAAATTAAGACACTACCAGGGAGAGGCCTGGAGTGGCGAAGCAAAGTCTTAATGTTAAGATGGGCCGCGAGTACGTCGATGAGCAATCCGTTTCAGCACATCAAATTCAGAATTGACGATCGAGTGGCGCGCATAACTTTTGCGCGGCCGCCCGTCAACATTTTCAACATCGCCATGATGCGCGAGATAAACGACGCGCTCAATCACTGTTCGCAACAGCGGGAATTGGTGGCCATCGTCTTCGACGCCGCGTCCGACTGCCGAGCTTTCAGCGCCGGCGTCGCGGTTGAGGAACATGTCGCAGAGATGATCTTCCAGATGCTCGATTCGTTTCACACTATCTTTCGTAACCTCGAACAGCTCGCCAGGCCAACCGTCGCGGTGATTGACGGAGCCGCGTTGGGCGGCGGTTGTGAATTGGTCGCGGCCTGCGATATAGCTATTGCCAGCGAGCGCGCTCGCTTTGGACAGCCTGAGATCAAGCTGGGGGTGTTTCCGCCTGTGGCGGCCGTGTTGCTGCCGCGCGTTATCGGCGACAAGCGCGCCCGCGAGTTGATTCTAACGGGTGAGCTGATCGAAGCAGCCGAAGCGGCACGTCTGGGGCTGGTCAATTACGTTGTGCCAGGCAACGAGCTCGAGCAGAAAACATCCGAGCTACTTTCCCGTTTGCGAGAGCTTTCGGCGGCCTCCCTTGAGCTTACAAAAAGAGCGCTCGATCTCGGTGGCGGCCGGTCGCTGGATGTAGCGCTGAAAGAAGTGGAAGACATGTATCTCCACGAACTCATGAAGACCCACGATGCAACCGAAGGTATCAATGCCTTCATCGAGAAACGTAAGCCTGAATGGCGCAATCGCTAAGACGGCAGAAGACCAGAGGTAGAAGTCAGAAGTGGATTCAGCAAAGTGAGCCTCTCGGCTGGCGGAAAAAGATGACTACGCATTGGCAAAGAAAGCGAATGTTCGCGCGATACGCTTCAGCGAGACGGCGTAGTTCTATGGTTCGCGTGGCTGTCAGTTTTCTGCTGATCCTCTTGTTCATCGCCGGCAGTTTTGGCGCGCTCGCGCAGAAACAGCGGAAGCAGAAGTCTCGCATCAAGGAGTCGCTTACCAGTCATTCGCGCGATTCGTTGTCGGCGGAAGCCCGCGAGATGGTGGAGCTTGCCGGCGGAATTGTTTGTAAGGAACGAATAAGAGATCCGAAGGGCAGCGTGCCTATAGACGATATGCAGGGGCGACCGTCGCTGCCGGTGCGAAGTCCGGAAGCCATAGCCGGCGCCGCGCGCGCTGAGCGCTTGCTGCCCGCAGCCAAGAGCCTTGTCGTCGTTTCGCTCAGACGATTGGCGAAAGAATACGGATTTCGCAACCCGAAAGGCTACAACCCCAAACTGGAACAAGCGATCGCCCGCGTGGAGGCGGTGAGGAACATTCAGCCGGACGTGGATTCGCGTGACAATGCTTCCGTATTTCTGAAGAACCCGCACACGATTGTCTTCGGGACGATATTCCTGGCCGGCCTACGCTCGGATGAAGGAATAATCAGCGTATTGTCTCACGAGCTGGTGCACATTGCCGATGGCGGCGAAGACAGTCTCAACCTGTTGTTTCAAGCGGTGGGAAATCGTGCCTCTAAGCTTACGGGATTGAAGATTCATGATCAGAGAGCCGAGGAGTTGACATGTGATCTGGTGGGCACCATGGCGGCCCGTTCTTATGTTTCCAGCGCGCCAAACTATGAACCGCTCCCGCGCAGAATATCGCGTTCGCTGGAACACAACTGCGTCGACAACGACGAAGGCGATGACGATCACCTCTCACCCAGAAATACTATCCGCGCGCTCCTGACGCTGAACCCAACGCTCTCGCGTGAGCTTGTTTACGGTCGGTAACGGAAAAAGCGGCTGCTTGCCTGGCTAGCGTCCTAGTTTGCAAAGCTAAAGTTGAGACACCACCTTGCTTGCGCGTCATTGACATTAACATTCACACGGTTTCATCATCGCTACTCGAGGCGTAAATCCACTTGACCGAATCTCCCGCGACGAAACAATCTGTTCGGATGAAGCAGCGCCTGGTACAAAATTTTTCGGCCACGTTTTGTTTCGGCGGAAGTGAAGACAAAAAAACGTCATCGCTGGTAATCACAATTCTGGCCACGCTGGTCTCGGGCGTTGTCTCGTGCACCTCGATCACGCAAAGGCAGGACGTGCGGCCGCTCGTTTTGCGCGATGTTCCGGCGCAGCGCCTGGCGTATCGCTTCGAGCCCGACGTGGCGGCGCCGGCCGAAATCAAGAATGAAGACGCGGACGATAAGATTGAAGCGATCCAGATCGACTTCAATACGCGCCGGGAGGACGACGCCCTCGAGCGCACCGTGCGTTCACCCGATGGCCAGCGCGCTCTGATCCTTTATGGAACGGCGGATGCGCCCAGTCAGGAGTTTCATATCGATCTCTACTCGTCCGACGGAAAGTTCCTGCGAAACTTGACCCCGCCGGATCTGGCTTGTGTTTTTCCGGAAACCGTTTCGTGGTCGCCTGACGGAAATTTCATTACCTTCATCGGACACAAGAGTGCGAAGCCGACACCGACGCCTGCGCCGCCGGGGGCCAGCACACCGGAGCCCTATGCACCTGCCGGAACAGTCGCAGCGTCTCCACTACCTTCGATCGCGCCGGCTTTTGCGCCGGTCGCGCTTTTCAGCACGGAGCAGATCTACATCTGCAATCGCGACGGGTTCGATCTCAAGCCGCTAACTTCGCGCGAGGGCCTAATCTACTTCTATGCCTCGTGGGCGCCTGACAATCACGCCGTGGTAGCGATGGCTTGCAGGGAGAGTGAATGGAACGCGCGCGAAAAGGCGTATATGTTGCCGACCGGACGCCCGCGTTTGATTGCTTTGGACGGCAAGGAGCGTCTGCTTGCGGATGAGCTGACCGAAGCGTTGCCGGTTTGGTCGCCTGATTCTTCGAAGGTTGCCGACGCATTCGATACAGACGTAATGATCTACGACGCCGCCACCAACAAACCGACGCAGGCGCGTATCAGGTTGCGCGAGTCGTTGATCGCTGCTTCGCGAGCTTATGAGGCGAAGACTGCGAACAAGAACAGCAGCAACAATGAAAACAAAGCGGCGGGGAGCAATGCCGCGGATGCAATACCTTCATCATTCAATCCGATCATTCGTCTGGAATGGACCAGTCCGGAAAAACTCTACTTGCAAACTGCGTTCGTACGTCTGATTCCCAACGAACCAATCACCACCTTCCCACGCTGGCACCTCCTCATACTCAGTCCGCAGGCGGCGGTGCTGAAGTAGTCCGCCGGTGTAAATCTTCATTGGGTATCACAAAAAAAAGAGGGGCGGCCGAGCCGCCCCTGAAAAGCCCTTACGATTTCATGAGCCTAAAAATCGAATCTAAGGGCGAGTTGAATCACGCGGGGCGTGCCTATTGTAAAAGTTGACCGACCGGCCTGCGGACTATTGAGATTGCCGACCGGCAGGCCGAAATTCGGGTGATTGAAAGCGTTGAAAGCGTTAGCCTGTAGTTGCAAGCTGCTGCCTTCAGTTACCTTGAACTTCTTGTGCAAACCAAAATCGAAGTTCACGTAACCCGGGCCTACTAAGGTATTCCGCCCCAGC
>Ga0137409_10000878_pt1 | contig 32943 bp, 25 predicted proteins | sample CZODoug1_16funga_FD_122059 | JGI IMG/M metagenome (GOLD analysis project Ga0137409, IMG submission 122059) | Vadose zone soil fungal communities from Angelo Coast Range Reserve, California, USA - CZODoug1_16fungal (Hybrid Assembly) | ecosystem: Environmental > Terrestrial > Soil > Vadose zone... | reverse complement strand
TCCGACGTAGAGCAAGATGACATCAAGCCGGATCGGCTTGATGTCGGAAGGGACGCAAGGAGAGCCTGTGATCAAGGAGAGCCTGTGATGACGTCTCGGAACTGTAGAGCAGCCTTGTTCGTCGCCTTGACCATGGTGGCCGCATGTGCCTCGACGGACGTGACCCACCAAACGCCGATGGTCGGCGAAGGGATCCCGCGGCCCAATCGGATCCTGGTGTACAACTTCATCTCATCGCCCGGCGACGTGCCGGCCAACTCGTCGATCGGCGGCGATGTCAGTGCCCCGAGCGTGCCGCTGACCGCAGAGCAAATCGCCACCGGCAACCAGCTCGGCAGTCTTATCGCGCAGGACCTGGTTTCCGACATCCAGGCGATGGGCTTTTTGGCCGTGCAGGCCCGGCCGGGCGTGTCGCCGCAAGTCGGCGACGGCGTCATTCGCGGTTATCTCGTCTCGGTCGAAGGGGGCAGCGGCGTCCAGCGTTTCGTCATCGGCTTCGGGGAACAGGCGCCGGAGCTGCGCGGAAGGTTTGCCGGGCACGGACGGTGCGTCGAGGCCATCGGTCCAATTGTTGTGGCCGCTCGCGTCGCGCAGCGAGTGCGCGAAAGAGAGTCCCGCCGCCGCGTCCGCGACGATCCGGCAGATGAGCGCCACCGGGAGCGGCTTCCCCCGCTGCTCGCACGCGCGCTCCAGCCGGCGGAGGTCCTCGCCGCGCAGGTACTCCATGGCGAGGTAATGGGTGCCGCCGATCTCGTCGAACTCGAACACCTGGCAGATGTTCGGATGGACGAGGTGCGCGCAGAGGCGCGCCTCGTCCTTGAACATGGCGATGAATTCCTCGTCCTCGGAGAGGTGCGGGAGCAGCGTCTTGATCACGAGCAGCTTCTGGAACCCGGCCAGGCCTCGCTGGCGCGCGAGGTACACCTCGCCCATGCCGCCGCCGGCGAGACGCTTGAGGAGCTCGTAGCGGCCGAACTGTGCCTGCATGGTGGCAGCGCCCGAGGTGCGGAAAGGTACGCTAGCACCGGGCCCGGCGGCCGACCAAACGCTTCCGCCCAGCCGCGGCCCAGCAGTAGCATCGCTCCATGGCGATCCCGGCAGACAAGCTCGGCGTAGAAGCGGCGGCCGCAGAGGCGGCGGGCCGGAGGTGGACGGACCACGTGGCGCGCACGACCGCGGTGCTGGCGGTGCTGGCGGCCGTGGCCTCCGGCGCGTACGCGAGCCAGTTCTCGCACACCATCCTCGCGCAGACGGAAGCCAGCGATCAGTGGAGCTACTACCAGGCCAAGTCGATCAAGAGGCACATCAGCACCGGGCAGCTGGAGCTGGAGCGCGCGCTGGCCGCCGGACGGCCGGACCTGTCTCCCGCGCTGGCGCAGCTCGAGGCGGGCGCGGCGGCGGCGGCGAAGCGCTACGACGCGGAGCTGGCGGAGATCAAGGCGCGGGCGGAGACGCTCGATGCGGCGAAGGCGCGGCACCAGAAACAGGGCGACCGCTTCCAGTACGCGTTCGTCGTGCTGCAGGCCGGGGTGGTGCTTTCGACCATCGCGGCGAGCGCAGGCCGCAAGGAGCTGTGGCTGTTCGCCGTCCTCTGCGGCCTCGCCGGGCTGGCGATGGTGGCGAACAGCTACCTCCTCTTCGTATAAGCGTTTGTAGATCTGGGGACACCATACGTAACTCCGCCGTAGGCCGGAGTTACGTATGGTGTCCCCAGATCTATCGGCAGAGCTCGTCCCGCAGCCATGCGTGCAGAGGGGCGTAGGCGCGGGCGGCGGCCTCGCTGCGGCGGAGCGCCTCGCGCGAGTGGAGCCAGGCGCCCGGCGCGATCTGTTTGCCCACCGTGAGCCCCTTGTAGCGAGACAGCTCGGCGCGCGGATGCTCCGGGGTGAACGGGCGCGGCGGGCGCTGCAGCTGTTCCGCCGCCTCGATCTTGAGGCCCGACTTCCGCGCCTGGGCCAGGGCGGCCTCGAGGCGCTCCGCGCTGCGGTGGTCCTGGAGGAGCTTGCGGTAGCGGTCGAGCCGTCCCTCCTCCTCGAAGATCCACATGCCGCCGCCCAGGATCACCTCGCTCGGCGAGACGTGGAGGTAGACGCCCGGGGCGTCGTGCTTGTCGCCGCCTTCCCAGAGGAGCGCGGCGACGTGCGTCTTGTAGGGGCTCTTGTCGCGCGAGAAGCGGATGTCGCGGTTCAGCCGGTAGAGGCTGCCGCCCACCCGAGGCACGAAGACCAGGCGCGGCATGGCGTCGGAGAGCCGCTCGCACAGGGCGCCGCACCAGGCCAGCATGGCCGGGACGATCTGCTCGTCCCAGGCGGCGCGGTGCGCCTCGAACCAGTCGCGGTCGTTGTGGACGCCGAGCTCCGCGAGGAACTCGAGCCCCTCCCCGGGAAACCCGTCGAACGTCACGCTCGGACAGTACCCCTAAATGGGTTGACCGCTCTGCCGGTGCGCGCTGTTCGATCCGGCGCCTCCGGCGCCTCTATGAGGGGGGAGCTCGCTCCCCCCGCGACCCCCCAACAGCGCTTGCACCTGAACCGATGTTTAGCTAGATCGAACGGCGTGACGCTCCTCGCGCGCCGGCTCCCGAAGGACCCCCGCGCGCTCGAAGACCTGCTGCGGACCGGGCAGGTGCGGCGGGCGCCCGCGCTGTCGCCGGGAGGGCCGCGGCCCCTCTCCACCGGGATTCCCAGGCTCGACGCAGCGCTGGGGGGAGGCCTGATGCGGGGGCAGCTGCACGAGATCGTCGCGCCGCCCGGGGCGGGCGGGACTGCGCTGCTCCGCGCCGCCCTGGGTGTGGCGACCCAGGCGGGCGAGCTGTGCGCGCTGATCGACCCGGCCGACGCGTTCGATCCCCGGCCGCGCGGGATCGACCTGCGCCGGCTCCTCTGGGCGCGGCCGGAGGGTCCGGTGCAAGCGCTGCGCGCCGCGGAGATCGCGCTGGAGGCGCGCTTCGCGCTGGTGGCCCTCGATCTGGCCGACGCGGGCCCGAAGCCGCGCCGGCCGCGCGGGGTGATCGAGGTGGTCCGCTTCGAGAAGAAGCCTCCGTCGCCGGGCGCATCGCCCTGGGCGCGTCTCGCCCGGCGCGCCGAGAAGCACGGCGGCGTGCTGCTGCTCCTCGGCCGCGCCGCGCAGGCGGGCACCTTCGCTTCCGCGACCATCGAGCTGGAACGCGGCCCCTCGCTGTGGGACGGCGCCGCGGGCGCGCCCGGCCGGCTGCTGCGCGGCGTCCGCGCGGTGGGAGCGGTGGCGCGGCACAAGAGGATGCCGCCCTCCGGGCCTCTGCCGTTGCACCTCCCTCTCGAGGCGCCGTGACCCGCCATGCCGCGCATCGCTTGCCTGTGGGTGCCCGATCTGCCGCTGTGCGCCGCCCTGCGCGTCGAGCCCCGGCTCGCCGAGGCGCCGCTGGCGGTGGTGCAGGCGGGCGACCTGGGCGGCCGCGCGCACGTCCTGGGGGCCACTCCGCAAGCCTTCGGCGTCGAGGCGGGGCAGACGCTCGCGGAGGCGCGGGCCATCTGTCCGCAGCTCATCCACCGACAGGCCTCGCCGGAGCGGGAGCGGTCGGCGGCGCAGGCGGCGCTGGAAGCGGCCGCGGCGGTGTCGCCCCGTGTCGAGGAGACTGCGCCCGGGCTCGTCCATCTCGACGCAGGAGGGCTGTCGGCCCTGTTCGGCGACGATCGCGGCGTGGCGCGCGCGCTGGTCGCGGCGGCGGAGCGCGTCGGCCTGCGCGCGGCGGTCGGCGTCGCGGCGGGCAAGTCCACGGCGCTCCTCGCCGCTCGCGCCGCCGCGCCGGACCTGACCTTCGAGCCGACGCGGCACGGGATCGGCGGCGGCGCGTTCCGCGCGGTGGCGCCGGACGAGCAAGCCGCCTTCCTCGCCGGCTTGCCGCTGCTCGCGCTGGACCTGCCGGACGAGCTGCAGCAGACGCTGCGCCGCTTCGGCCTGCATACGCTGGGCGAGGTGGCGCGCCTTCCGCCCGGGCCGCTGGCCGCGCGGCTGGGGCCAGAGGGAACGGTGCTGTGGCGGCTCTCCCGCGGCGAGGACGGATCCGCGCTCGCGCCGCGCCCGCCGCCTCCGCGTTTCGAGGAGGGCGAGGAGCTGGAGTGGGACGCGCAGTCCATCGAGCCGCTGCTCTTCGTCTGGAAGGCGCTGCTCGACCGGCTGACGCAACGGCTGCGGGCGCGCGGCCTGATGGCGCGCGAGCTGTCCTTGCAGCTGCGGCTCGGGGGCGCCTCGTGGGACGAGCGGACGCTGGACCTGGCGGCGCCGACGCGCGAGGTGGGATCCCTGCTGCAGCTCTTGCGTCTGGCGGTCGAAGGGCGGCCGCCGGCGGCCGGCGTCACCGCGATCCGGCTCTGCGCGGTCCCGGTGCCGGAGGTGCTCGATCAGCTCCCGCTCTTCGGACCGCGCGGCGCGAGCCCGACCCAGCTCGCGACGGCGGTGGCGCGGCTCGTAGCGCTGATGGGCCCGGATCGCGTCGGCCAGCCGGTCGCTCCCGATCGCTGGACCCCGTTCGCCGCTGAGGTGGCCCGCTTCGCCCCGCCGCCTCCTCCAGAGATGCCCGAACCGCCGCCTGCAGGAGAAGTGGAGCTGGTCGCGCGCGCCCTGCGGCCGCCGCGCACCGCCGAGGTGCGCTGCGACGCGGCCGGCAGGCCGCTCCTGGTGATCGGAGAGGGCGCGCTCGGCGGGCGCGTGGTGGCCAGCGCCGGCCCGTGGCGCACGGTGGCCGGGTGGTGGACCGACGCGCCGGTCGCGATCGATTCGTACGATCTGGAGGTGGCGGGCGGCCTGCTGCTGCGTGCCTCGCGCGAGCTGTCGTCGGGCGCGTGGTGGATCGAGGCCGTCTATGACTGAGCCCTACGTCGAGCTGCACGCGCGCAGCGCCTTCAGCTTCCTGCACGCGGCCTCGCTGCCCGAGGACCTCGCCGCGGCGGCCGCCGAGGCCGGGCACGCGGTGTTCGGGGTGGCCGACGTGGGCGGCGTCTACGGCGCGCCCCGGTTCCACACTGCCGCTCGCAGCGCCGGGCTGCGCCCCCTGGTCGGCGCCGAGCTGGAAGTCGAGGGTGCGGGGACGCTGGCGCTCCTGTGCGAGGACCGCCAGGGCTACAAGAACCTCTGCCGGCTGCTCACGCTGGGGCACGACGGGCGGGAAAAAGGCCAGTGCAAGGTGACGCTCGCGCAGCTCGCCGATTTCCGCCGCGGGCTCGTGGCGCTCTCGGCGGGCGCGCCCGCCGAGCTGGTGGCGGCCGCGGGCGCGCCCGGCACCGAGGCGCTGTTCGCAGAGGTGCAGCGGCACCTCGATCCCGGCGAGGAGCGCGACAACCGCCGCCGCCTCGACGCCGCGCGGGCGCGAGGGCTGCGCGTGGTCGCCGGCGGCGGGATCCGCCACGCGACGGCGCAGCTCAAGCCCCTCTACGACGCCCTCACCTGCATCCGCCTGAAGACGACGCTGGACGCGGCGGGCCGCTCGCTTTCCCGGAACGCCGAACGCCACGTCCGCCCGCCTGCCGAGGTCGCCGCGCTCTTCCGCGACCTTCCCGACGCGGTCCGCAACACCCGCGCCGTGGCGGACCGCTGCGCCTTCACCCTGGAGGACCTCGGCTACGAGTTCCCCGATCCGCAGCTCACTTACTCGACGACGCTGGACGGCGAGCTGTGGCACCGCACCCTGGAGGGCGCGCGCGCTCGCTACGGCGGGCCCGGAAGCGCGCGCTGGCCGAAGGCCGTGGCCCAGATCGAGCGGGAGCTGTCGCTCATCCGCAAGCTCGGCCTGGCGGGGTACTTCCTCATCGTCCACGACCTGGTGCAGTTCTGCGTGCGCGAGAACGTCCTCGTCCAGGGACGCGGGTCCGCGGCCAACAGCGCGGTCTGCTACTCGCTGGGGATCACCGCCGTGGACCCGGTCGGGATGGGGCTCTTGTTCGAGCGCTTCCTCTCCGAGGAACGGACGGACGTCCGCGGGCAGAAGTGCTGGCCGGACATCGACCTCGATCTGCCCTCCGGCGACCAGCGCGAGAAGGTCATCCAGCACGTCTACCAGCGCTTCGGGAAGGCCGGTGCGGCGATGACCGCCAACGTGATCACCTACCGGGCGCGCTCGGCGTCGCGCGAGATCGGCAAGGTGCTGGGGCTGCCGCAGGCCGAGCTGGACCGGCTCTCGAACCTGCTGCCGCACTTCGAGTTCGTCACCGAGCACGACGATCTGGCGAACCGCGCCGCCGAAGCGGGATTCGCGCGCGACGACCGCCGCGTGCAGCTCTTCCTGACGCTCTGCCGCCAGATCGCGGGGCTGCCGCGCCACCTGGGACAGCACTCGGGCGGCATGGTGATCGCGAAGACGCGCCTGGACGAAGTGGTGCCGCTCGAGCCGGCCTCGATGCCCGGGCGCGTGGTGGTGCAGTGGGACAAGGACGACTGCGCCGACCTGGGGATCATCAAGGTGGACCTGCTCGGCCTGGGGATGATGGCGGTCCTGGAGCAGGCGGTCCCGCTGGTGCGCGCGCACGAGGGAGTGACGGTGGACCTCGCGCAGCTGCCCGAGGGCGATCCAGGCGTCTACAAGCTCTTGCAGGAAGCGGACACGGTCGGCGTTTTCCAAGTCGAGTCGCGCGCCCAGATGTCCACGCTGCCGCGCATGCGGCCGAAGTGTTTCTACGACATCGTGGTGGAGGTGGCGATCATCCGCCCCGGGCCCATCGTGGGACAGATGGTGAACCCGTACCTGGAGCGTCGCGCGAAGCGCCAGCCGGTCACCGTGCCGCATCCCAGCCTGTGGCCGGTGCTGGAGCGGACGCTGGGCGTGCCGCTCTTCCAGGAACAGCTGATGCGCATCGCGATGGTGGCGGCGAGCTTCACCGGCGGCGAGGCGGACGAGCTGCGCCGCGCGATGGGCAGCAAGCGCAGCATGGACCGGATGAAGCGCATCGAGGAGCGGCTGCGCGCGGGCATGACCGCGAACGGCATCGCGACGGCGGCGCAGGACGAGATCGTGCAGGGCATCGCGAGCTTCGCGCTGTACGGGTTCCCCGAGAGCCATGCCGCGTCGTTCGCGCTGCTCGTCTACGCGAGCGCGTACCTCAAGGTGCACCACCCGCAGGCGTTCTACGCCGCGATGCTGAACTGCTGGCCGATGGGCTTCTACAGCCCCGCCACGCTGGTGAAGGACGCCCAGCGCCGCGGCGTGCGCGTGAAGCCGATCGACGTGGCCCGCTCCGACTGGCTGTGCACGCTGGAGCGGGAAGGGCCCGAGGAAGAGCTGCGGCTGCGGCTCGGCCTGCGCTACGTGCGCGGCCTGCGCGAGGAGATGGCGAAGAAGCTCGCCGCCGAGCGGTCGGCGCGTCCCTTCGCCAGCATCGCGGACCTCTCCGCCCGGGTCTCGCTGCGCCGCGAGGAGCTGGCCACCCTCGCCGAGATCGGCGCGCTCGCCTCGCTCCCCGTCCACCCCGGCTCCTCCCCCGGCACCCGCCGCGCCGCTTTGTGGCAATGCGAAGCGGCGCTCCGCCGCCCTCCCGGCCTCTTCGCCCACGTCGAGCCACGAGATGAGCCAAACCCGAACTCCATTTTTCACGCAGAGCTCGCAGAGCGCGCAGAGGTTTTTGGGTTGGTCCGATCGGACGCCGATACCCGATCGGAGATCAAACCAATCCCTCTGCGGTCTCTGCGTGCTCTGCGTGAAAAGTTTTTGTCTCCTCTGCCGGAGATGACGGTGCGGGAAAGAACCGCCGCCGATCTGCACGGGACCGGGATGACGGTGGGGCCGCATCCGGTGGCGCTGGAGAGGGAGAGGTTGCGGCAGCTGGAGGTGAGCAGCGCGGCGGAGCTGCCGAGGATGAGCAACGGGCAGCGCGTGCGCGCCGGCGGGCTGTGCATCGTGCGCCAGCGGCCCGGCACCGCGAAGGGATTCGTCTTCCTCTCCCTCGAGGACGAAACGGGCATCTCCAACATCGTGATCGACCCGCCCACCTTCGAGCGGAACCGCCGCCCGGTGCTGTGCAGCGCGCTGCTCGTGGTCGAAGGGCGCCTGGAGCGGTACGACGGCGTGACCAGCGTCAAGGGAGACCGCTTCTGGTCCTTGGAGGACGCGCTCACCTTGCCCTCGCGCGATTTCCGCTGAGCCCGCGGCCCGCCGCAGTACAGTGCCGCGTGCTCGAGGCCGTGATCTTCGACCTGGACGGCACGCTGGTCGACACGCCCAAGGTGATCGTCGCGACGGCCCTCGAGGCGCTGAGGGGCCGGCCGCGGGCGATGCCCGAGCCGCAGGCCATCCGCGCGACCATCGGCCTGCCCCTCACCGTCGCCTTCTCCGGGCTGCTCGGCCTGCCGGAGGGCTCCGCCGAGGTGGACGAGGTGGTCCAGGAATACCGGCGCCTCTGGCGGGCGAACGTCATCCCCCGCTCCGCCGAGCTGCTCTACCCGGGTGTCGCCGAAGGCTTGCAGGTCCTGCGCGACCTGGGCCTGCGGCTGGCGGTCGCCACCTCCAAGGTGCAGAGCGGCGCCGTCGCCCAGCTCGAGGCCGCCGGCATCGCCAAGCACTTCGAGGTGATCGCCGGCTACGATTCCGTCGAACGTCCCAAGCCCGATCCACAGATGGCGCTGCACGTCCTCGAGCGGCTCGCGGCGGCGCCGCAGCGCAGCGTGGTGGTGGGCGATACGACCCACGATTTGCTGATGGCGCACGGTGCGGGCCTGCGCGCCGTGGCGGTCACTTACGGCGCGCACGACGAGGCCACGTTGCGCACCGAGTCACCGGAATGGCTGGCGGATGACTTCGCGGAGGTGGTGCGGCTGTTGCTCGGACTTGCGAAGCGTTAGATCTGCGCCATGGCCATCGCTACCGTCGACCCCGCAACCGGCAAGACCGTCCGCACCTTCCAGCCGCACACCGATGCGCAGATCGACGAGAAGCTCGCCCGAGCGCTCGCCGGCGCCCGGCTGCAGCGCGAGCTGCCCGTCACCGAGCGCGCGAAGCGCATGGGGCGCGCCGCGGAGGTCCTCAAGGCGCGCCGGGAAGAGCTCGGACGCCTGATGACGCTGGAGATGGGCAAGCTGAAGAACGCCGCCCTGGCCGAGGTGGACAAGTGCGCGCTCGGCTGCCGGTATTACTCGGAGAACGGCCCCGCTTTCGTCGCCGACGAGGAGGTCAAGACCGACGCGGTCCGCAGCCTGATCCGCTACCAGCCGCTCGGCGTAGTGCTCGCCGTGATGCCGTGGAACTTCCCGCTCTGGCAGGTGTTCCGCTTCTCTGCCCCGGGCCTGGTCGCCGGCAATGCGGCCGTCCTCAAGCACGCCTCGAACGTTCCGCAGTGCGCGCTCGCCATCGAGGACATCTTCCGCGAGGCGGGCTTTCCGGACGGCGCCTTCCAGACACTGCTCATCGAGGGCAGCCGCGCCAGCAAGCTGCTCGACGACCCGCGCATCGCCGCCGCCACGCTCACCGGCAGCGAGGGCGCCGGGCGCAGCATCGGCGAGGCCGCGGGGAGGAACATCAAGAAGGTGGTGCTGGAGTTGGGCGGATCCGACCCGTTCATCGTGATGCCCAGCGCGGACCTCGAGAAGGCGGTGAAGGTGGGCGTCGAGGCCCGGGTGCAGAACGCCGGCCAGAGCTGCATCGCCGCCAAGCGCTTCATCCTGCACGAGCGCATCTACGACGAGTACGTCCAGCGCATGGCCAAGCGGTTCTCCGAGCTGCGCGTGGGCGACCCGAACGACGAGTCCACCGAAGTGGGGCCGCTCTACGCCGAGCAGGGGCTGGACGCTGTCGAGGACCAGGTGAAACGCATGATCGCCAAGGGGTCCAAGGTGCTCGCCGGCGGCAAACGACTCGACCGGCCCGGGTTCTTCTTCCAGCCCACGCTGCTCACCGACGCCGGCCCCGGGACGCCGGGCCGGGACGAGGAGATCTTCGGGCCCGTCGCCACTCTCTTCAAGGTGCGCGACGCCGGCGAGGCGCTCCAGATCGCCAACGGGACGAAGTTCGGCCTCGGCTCGGCGGCCTGGACGCGCGACGCCGGCGAGGTGCGCCGCTTCACCGACGAGCTGCAGGCGGGCCAGGTGTTCATCAACGGCATGGTGAAGTCCGACCCGCGCCTGCCCTTCGGCGGGATCAAGGCGAGCGGCCACGGGCGCGAGCTGTCCGTCATCGGCATGCGCGAGTTCGTGAACTGGAAGACCGTCTGGATCGGCGAGGGCGCCGAGCAGCGCTTCGCCGGTACCGAGTAGGCAAGAGTACTCCTCAAGCTCCTCGGCGATCGGCCGATGAGGATCGGATCATGGATCGCCTCCTCTTCGTCGACGACGAGCCCTTCGTGCTCCGTGCGCTGAAGCGCACGTTCGAGCTCGAGGGCTTCGAGGTGGTCACCGCGAACCGCCCCGCGGACGCGCTGGACCTTCTCCGCAACGGGCCAGGCTTCGTCGTCATCGCCTCCGACTACCGCATGCCGGAGATGAACGGCGCGGAGTTCCTCCAGCGGGCCCGCGAGCTGGCGCCCCAGAGCTACCGCCTGCTCATCTCCGCCGTGGAGGAGTTCCACGCCGCCGTCGATTCCATCAACCGGGGCGAGATCTATCGGTTCGTGCCCAAGCCATGGGACCGGGACGACCTCCTGGCCATCGTGCGCGCGGCCGTCGACGACTACCACCTCCGGCGCAACTACCAGGAGATGACCGCGCTCCTGCACGGCAAGAACGCGGAGCTGTCGACGCTCAACAAGAACCTCGAGCACCGGGTGGTGGAGCGCACGCACGATTTGATCGAGGCGCTGGTGACCGCGCTCGACCAGCGCGGCGCCGAGGCGGTGCACTCGCGCAAGGTGGCTGCCTTCTGCGTGCGCCTGGGCCGCGAGCTGGCCCTGCCCGCGGCCGAGCTGGCGATCCTCGAGCAGGGCGCCTTGATCCACGACGTGGGCAAGATCGGCATCCCCGACTCCATCTTGCTGAAGAACGGGAAACTGACCCCCGAAGAGTGGGTGGAGATGAAGCGGCACCCCGAGCTGGGCTACCGCATGCTGGCCAACATCCCGTTCCTCGAGCACGCGCGGCGGCTGGTGCTGACGCACCACGAGCGCTTCGACGGCAAGGGGTATCCGCTCGGGCTCTCGGGCGAGGAGCTCCCGCTCGCGGCCCGCATCCTGCACCTCTCGGAGGCGTACGAGTCCATGTCGGGGGGGCGCTCCTTCCGGGCGGCGCGGCCTGCCGCGGAGGTGCGCCAGGAGATCTCCGGCTGCGCCGGCACCCAGTTCGATCCCGAGGTCGTGTCGGCTTTCCTGCGCATCCCTGCTCCGCAGTGGGAGGAGATCGCGCGCGCGGCGGTGCCGCCCAATCCAACCGAGCAATCCCTCGCGGATCTCACGGCTTCGTTCCGCTCCCCAAGGTAGACTCCGCCCGCGCAAGCCCGGCGCCAGGAGTCTGCAGTGCCCCCACGGCGGAGCCTCCTCGTGCTGCTGCTCGCGGCCGCCGCGGCGGCGGCCCGCGCCCAGCAGGCCCTACCCGACGACGCCGAGGCGCGCATGGAGGCCGCGCGCGCGCTGCAGGAAGAGCAGGTCACGCCCGCGGCGCTGATCCGCAACCTGCGCGCCGCGCAGCGCGAGCGGGACCGCGCCGGCCGCCCCACCGGGTCGGGTGCGCTCTCGCGTACCGCCCTGGGGCGGGTGCCGGACGGCGTCTGGATCAACCTCGGACCGACCCGGTCCGACATCCTCTTCCCGCCGCTCGGCGATGCCGGTCCCGAGGGACAGATCGCCGGTCGGGTCCGCAACGTGGTCCCGCACCCGATCGAGCCCGGCGTGCTGTTCCTCGCCACTTCCGGCGGAGGCGTGTGGAAGACGTACGACCGGGGCGGCTCCTGGGAGCCGCTCACCGACCTTACGGGGTCCACCTCGGTGGGCGCCCTGGCCATGGACCCGCAGATGCCCGACATCCTCTATCTCGGGCTCGGCGATCCCTTCGACGCGCCGCAGCCCGGGCTGACGCGGACCCGCGACGGAGGCGTTACCTGGGACCCGATCGTCTTCCCGACCGCGGTGTACGGCGGCGCGCCGATGATCGCCCAGCGGGTGCGCGACATCGCGGTGGACCCGCTCGGCAGCGCGCACGTCCTGGTCGCCACCGACGTGGGCCTCTTCAGGCGGGACGGGGCCTCGCCGCCGGTGCAGTTGGCCTTGCCGGTCGCCTCGGGCGGAGCCGCGGCCTGGTCCATCGCCTGGGTCGGGCCGGACACCTGGCTCGTCTCGGGGCAAGGGTTCGACATCACTCCCGCGGGACCCGTGACGCAGCCGCTGCTCAGGCTCTGGCGGTCGACCGACGGCGGCCAGACCTGGACGGACGCGCTGGTCGGCCTCCCGGCGCAGGACCTCGGCGATCTCGGCCGCGGCACGCTGGCCGTGGCGCCGAGCACGACGCGAACCGGCGACGGCTCGCGCGTCTTCCTGCTCGCGGCCAACGCGCAGAGCGGCAACGCGCGCGCCACCAAGGACCTCTACCGTTCCGAGGATGGCGGCCGCAGCTGGACGGCCCTGGGGCTGAACAGCGATCGCCTCCCGGCCAATCCGATCGCCTCGCAGCGCACGCTGGACATCCTCGGCGGCCAGGCGAACTACAACCAGGCCATTGCCGTCGATCCGCGGGACGCGAACGCCGTCTACGTGGGAGGGCAGCTGTCGATGGCCGGTTCGCAGGACGGCGGGCAGACCTGGACCATCCTCGGCGAGTGGTCGCCCCAGTTCAGCCAGTCGGGGCTCCCGTACGTGCACGCCGACCTGCACGCGATGGCGTTCTCGCCCGCCGACCACCAGCTGTACGTGGGCGGTGACGGCGGGCTCTTCGCCGCCGACGTCTCGATGGCCGACCCGCGCGTCGTCTCCATCTCCGACAAGCTCAATCTCGGCGTGGTGAGCCATCTCGTGTACCACCTCGCCTGCGCGCCCGACGCCCCCGGATGGGAGGCGAACCAGGACTTCGTCGTCGCGGGGTTCCAGGACAACGGCACGCGGCTCCGCGACAGCCTCTCGCCTCCGGGGACCTTCGATCAGGTGGTCGGCGGCGACGGCATCGGCGTCGCGGTCAGCACCGCCATCTCGGCCGGGGTCCCCGCGGCCATCCTGACCACGCAGCCGCTGCACGCGATCCGGCGCAGCACGCAGGGTGGCGCCGCCGGCACCTGGCGCACCTTCATGGCCGGGCTGCCGGGGTCCGATACCCCTTCGATTCCGTTCTTCATCCAGCTGGTCTCGGACGTCTCCGCGCCCGACGGGCAGACCTTCGTGACCTTCACCTTCCGTCCCGACCGCCACGTCTACCGCTCGAGCGCGGGCGGCGCCTGGACGCGCATCGATCGGGGCGCCATCCACCACGCCAACGGCGCCAGCGACGGATCGTTCACCGACTACGCGGGTACGCTGGTCGATTTCCGCTACCTGGCGGCGCACGACAAGCAGCCCGGCGTCTATGCCGTGGCCGCGTCGGCGGGCACCATCTTCGTCACCGCGGACAGCGGCGCGAACTGGTGGGGAAGCGCCATCCTGGGGACGGGCGCCCAGCAGACCTCGGTGGGCCTGAAGAGCTCGACCGGGGTCGCCTTCGATCCCACCGATCCCACCGGCGCCCGCTACTGGGCGGCCAGCGAGGCGACCACCGCCTTCGACACCTCGTTGGCGGTCGCCGCGAATCCGCCCGCGCAGCCGGTCCCCGACAGCCTCGGTCATCTCTTCCTCACCGAGGATCGCGGCCGGACCTTTCGGCCCGTCCTGGGGAAGGTGGGCACCCCGGGCCTGACGCTGCCCAACGTCCCGATCGCCTCGCTCAAGGCGGATCCAAACGACGCGAACACACTCTATGTGGGCACCTATGTCGGGCTCTACAAGACGACCGACGGCGGGCAGACCTTCACCCGCGACCCCGGGCTGCCGCTGGTCAAGGTCACCGACATCTGCGTCGCGCCGGGCAGCTCGAACATGAAGGTGGCGACCTACGGCCGCGGGATCTGGCAGCTCAACCTCGGCCCGGGAGGCCTGTCCGGCGGCGCCCGAGGGCGCGGTGACATGGACTTCAATCAGCAGCTCGACGGGTTCGACCTGCTCGACCTGGTCGCCGCCATGGGGTCCACCAACCAGGATCCCACCTACCGGCAGGAGGCGGACCTGGTCGGGACGACCAACGCGGTCGACGAGCAGGATCTGGGCGTGTTCCTGCAGCGCGTCGGAGGACGGCCGTGAAGCGCGTCGGGCTGCTCGCGACCATCGTGCTCTGCGGCGCCTGCTCGAGCGATTTGCCGTCCATCCAGAGCTTCACCGCCAGCCGCGCGGACGTGGCGCGCGGAGACGCGATCACGTTCAGCTGGCGGGTCAGCGGCGCCGAGGCGCTCCAGCTGAATCCGCGGCCCGGCACCGTGACGGGGACCAGCGTCACGGTGAACGCGGGCATCGGCGGGGACTACACGCTGGTGGCCTCGAACAGCCACGGATCGGTCAGCGCGACCATCCCCATCCAGCTGGTGGACATCGCGCAGTTCGCCGCATCCCCCGCGGAGGTGCTCTCCGGCCAGCCCGTGACGCTGTCCTGGAAGATCTCGGGCGCGCTCTCGGCTGCGCTGGATGGCGCTGAAGTCGATGCGGTCCAGGGCACTCAGCAGGTCAATCCGACCGGCGATACCACCTACCACCTGAGCGCGCGCAGCGCCGGCGCAACCGCGACCGCCACCGCGGTCGTGCGGATCGGCACGCCGCCGGTGATCGGCAGCTTCACCGCAACGCCCAACCCGGTCCCCCGCGGAACGGCCACCGTGCTCTCCTGGCAGGCGCCGGGCGCGCAGAGGTTCTCGCTGAGCGGCGGGGATGGCGCGGGACCCGCCGGTGGTCTGCACAGCCGGCGCGTGCGGCCGCTCGCGGACTCCACGACGTACATGCTCACCGCCTCGAACGCCTTCGGCAGCACCACGCAGGCTCTCGACGTGATCGTCGCCGGGCCGACCGGGAACGCGCTCGTCTATACCGATCCTCCGGCTGGGTCTGAGGCATTCCGGCTCGTGCAGGATCCGTCCTCCTCGACCGCGACCACTGCGGTCTTGCAGTTGGTCTCGACCGGAGCGATTCCCAACCTCGATGGACTGGCGCTGAACCTCCCCTTCGACGGGGCGACGCCCGGTGCGCGCGATGGCGTCGCGCGTCTAATCGTGGCATTCGGGCAGGCCGGTTTCGGACCCTTGCCCAACGCTCCCAACGGCGAGACCGCCACGCTCCGTTTTCCGGCCAGCGGACCGCTGGCGGGGGTGCTGACATTGGGTATTGCGGTGAAGCCTCCTCGGGCCGGGGGACCGCCGGACGACGCGCCCGTCCCGGCGGGAAAAGTGGTAGCAAGCTTCGGGCTCGGCCTGCTGCCCGCCGGGGGTACGGGGCTGGTGCTCGACGGGACCACCGGCGATGGATTTCGCCTGCGGCTGCGGACCCGCGCGGGAGACGTGCAAGGAACGGTGGCGGTAGGCCGCCTGGAGGTACAATAAAGCAGCCATGTCGACGATGATCACCGTGGAGTGCATCAACTGCGGCGCCTGCGAGCCCGAATGTCCCAACCAGGCGATCAGCCAGGGCGAGGACATCTTCGTGATCGACCCGCAGCTCTGCACCGAGTGCGTGGGCTTCCACGAGCAGGAGGCCTGCGCGGCGGTGTGCCCGGTCGACTGCTGCCTCCCGGACCCGAACATCGTCGAGTCGGAGGAACTGCTGTACGAGCGCGCCAGGCGGCTCCACCCCGACGAGAAGATCCCGCCGCTGGCCGAGCTGCCTCCGAGCCTCTCCCGCTTCCGCAAAGCTCCGAAAGCGACGGCCTGATGTCCACCTCCACCGGCGCCCAGCTCCTCGTCCGGATGCTCAAGGCGGAAGGCGTCCGCCACGTGTTCACGCTCTCCGGGCTGCACGTCGCGCCGATCTACGCCGCCTGCGTCGAGGAGGGCATCGCGATCGTCGACACCCGCCACGAGCAGGCGGCCGCGCACGCCGCCGACGCGACGGCGCGCCTGACCCGCGGCATCGGCGTCTGCTGCGTGACCGCCGGCCCCGGTGTCACCGACGCGCTGACCGGGATCGCGAACGCCTGGGCCGCTTCCAGCCCGGTCCTGCTCCTGGGCGGCGCCGCGCCGACCTTCAACGCCGGCAAGGGATCGCTCCAGGAGATGGAGCAGGTCGACCTGTTCACCCGCATCACCAAATGGTCCGACCGCATCCCCGCGCCCGACCGGGTGCCCACGTACCTGGCGCGCGCGTTCCGCCTGATGCTCTCCGGCCGGCCCGGCCCGGTGTTCCTCGAGGTGCCCTGGGACGTCCTCTCCAACGGAGTCGAGGACGCGGATTGCCCGCTGCCGACCGGCTACCGGACGCGCGCGCGGCAGCCAGGCGACCCGCAGCTGATCGAGCAGGCGGCGCGCCTGATCGAGAGCGGTGCGCGCGTCGCGGTGATCGCCGGCACCTCGGTGTTCTGGGACGACGCGGCGCGCGAGCTGGCCGCGTTCGTCGAGCGCGCGGGAGCCCCGGTCTACCTGAACGGCGCCGGCCGCGGCGCGCTGCCGGCGGACCATCCGCATTTCTTCTCGCACACTCGCAAGGAGGCGCTGGCGGAAGCCGAGGTGGTGCTGGTGGTGGGCACGCCGCTCGACTTCCGGCTCGGCTACGGCGCGGGTTTCGGCGAGTCGGCGAAGATCGTCCAGGTCGATGCGGACGCCGGCGAGATCGGGCGCAATCGCGCCGTCGAGGTGGGCATCATCGGCGACTCGCGCAGCGTCCTAGCGCAGCTGGAAGCGGCGCTGCCGCAGGCGCGGAAGGCCGGCGGATGGCTGACCGAGCTGCGCCGCCGCGAGCGCGCCAAGGCGGAGCGGCAGTCCGAGTTCGAGCGCAGTGACCAGAAACCCGTCCATCACTTCCGCCTGGCGAAGGAGCTGGACCAGGTCGCGCGCGCGGCCGGCGACAGCATGTTCGTCGCCGACGGCGGGAACTGGGTGGCGATCGCGGCCAAGGTCATCCAGCTCCGGCGGCCCGGCCGGTGGCTCGATCCGGGTCCGCTCGGATGCCTGGGCGTGGGCGCGCCCTTCGCCATCGCGGCGAAGCTGCTGCACCCCGAGCGGCCGGTGTTCGTCATCCAGGGCGACGGCTCGTTCGGCCTCAACGGGATGGACTTCGAGACAGCCCTCCGCTTCAAGCTCCCCATGGTCTGCGTGGTGGGGAACGACGCTGCCTGGGGGCAGATCCGGCTTCCTCAAGTAGCGCTCTTCGGGCCCGAGAAGAGCCCCGGGACGCTGCTCGCCCCGACCCGCTACGACAAGGTGGTCCAAGCGCTGGGCGGCTACGGAGAGCACGTCGAGGACCCCGCCGGGATCCGCCCCGCGCTGGAGCGTGCCGTCGCCTCGGGCACGGTGGCCTGCGTCAACGTCGTGCTGGACCCGGACGCCCCGGCGGCCAGCGGAGCGCAGGGCTATGCCATCTGAGCTTCCCGACCCGCGCGCGCTCGCCCTCGACCGTGGCGACGCGCTGCTCTTGCTCATCGACGTGCAGGACAAGCTGGCGCGAGCCATGCCCAAGGAGGACATGGCCCGCCTGACGAAGAACGCGGGGGTGCTGCTCAAGGCCGCGCGACGCCTCGGCCTGCCGGTGGTGGCGAGCGAGCAGTACAAGAAGGGGCTGGGCGACACCGTCCCCGAGCTGCGGGAGCTGCTCGCGGCCGCTCCGGTCGAGAAGCTCGAGTTCTCCTGCGGCGCCTCGAAGCCGGTCGCCCGGGAAATCCTGGTGACCGGCCGCAAGCAGGTGATCGTCGCCGGCATGGAGGCGCACGTGTGCGTCTTCCAGACGGTGCGGGACCTGGCGCGCGGCGGATTCGCCGTCTTCGTCCCGCAGGACGCGATCGTCTCGCGCACCGAGGAGAACCGGCAGGTGGGATTGCGTCTGTGCGAGAAGGCCGGGGCGACGCTGACCAGCACCGAGACGGTGCTGTTCGACCTGCTGGGAGTGGCGGGCACGCCGGAGTTCAAGGAACTGGCGCCGCTCATTCGGTGACTTGCCTAGCGAAGGCATTTTGCGCGACGCTCGCCCGCCATGGAGGAGGTTTCCAAGCCGGAGGGGGCGGATCAGCTCGGACCCGTCCTGGAGTTCATGAAGCAGCTGTGGGCGCTGGACCACGGGCTGCAGTCCGCCTCCAAACGGATGGAGGCGCGCTTCGGCATCACCGGCCCGCAGCGGCTGGTGGTCCGCATCGTGGGGCGATTCCCCGGCATCTCGGCCGGCGCGCTCGCCGAGGTGCTGCACGTCCACCCCTCGACCCTCACGGGCGTGCTGCGGCGGCTGGAGAGCCGCGGCATGCTGCTGCGCAGCGCGGACGCCAGGGACGCCCGCCGCGCGCTGTTCGGCCTCACGCCGCGCGGACGCAAGATGGACACCCTGCGCACGGGCACCGTCGAGCAGGCCGTCCGCCGCGTCCTGGTTCGCCTGCCGGACGACATCGCCCCGGCGGAGCGCATCCTCTCCGCCCTCTCCGCCGAGCTCGCCAACTCCCTCGACGAACCAGCCTAAAGATTTCACGCAGAGCCCGCAGAGTCCGCAGAGGTTGTTTGGGTTCGTCGGATCGGACGCGGGTGCTCGATCGGAATGAGAGGGATTCCTCTGCGGTCTCAGCGTGCTCCGCGTGAAACGTTTCTGGTCTTAGCCGCGCTGGCCGAAGGCGAGGTGGTCGCGGCGGGAGTCGTCTCGCGGGGCGACGCGGATGTCCTGCGGGCCCGGGGCACGGCCGATGCAGTCGCGCGAGAAGCGGCGCACGATGCGGTCGCCGGCGAGGACCGCGACCGCGAAGGGGACCACCGCGCACACCGCCGCCGCGATCCACCACGCCGGCGCATGCCCGGCCGGCGCCGCCATCGCCTTGCGCGCCAGCGCGATGGCCACCACCAAGCCGAACAGGATGCCCCAGAAGGCGACCAGCATCCCGGTGCGCGCGCCGTAGTAGCCGCGGATGGCGGAGGCGAGCTCCTTGTCACGCAGGAACACCTTGCGGCCGGAGGGCTCGGCCACGTCGATGAGCGGGTGCCCCTCTCCGCACCGCGGGCAGTCGCGGCCGCCGCTCCAGGTGCGGCGGCAGAGCGGACAGATCTTCAGCATCTCCGCTGATGTTCGCGCCTGCGAGGGCCGGGGTCAAACGCGGATTGCAACCCGCACCCGGCGTGAATTAGGCTCCGTCTCCCCATGGACCCCGCGACCTTCGACTTCTTCTACGACCTGGGCAGCCCGTACAGCTATCTCGCCTCGACGCGGCTGCGCGGCATCTCCGAGCGTACCGGGGCGAGGCCGCGCCTGTATCCGATCACGCTGGGCGGGGTGCGCAAGGCCACCGGGCACCAGATCCCGCCTGCGCAGCAGCTCTCGTACATGGCGCAGGACGCGGCGCGGTGGGCGGAGAAATACGGCGTCCCCCTGCAGATCCCCAAGGCCTTCCCGGTCAGCACCATCCTGCCGCTGCGTTCCGCAGTCGCCGCCGGGCGGGACGGCCACGGCGAGCGCGCGATGCAGGCGCTGTTCCACACCTACTGGGGCGAAGGCGAGGACATCTCCGCGCCGGCGGTGCTGGAACGGGCGCTGGGCGACGCGGGCCTCGAGGGGACGCGGCTGGTCGCGATGGCCGCGGAGCAGGGCGTGAAGGACGAGCTGCGCAAGAACACCGAGCTCGCGCTGGCGCGGGGGGTCTTCGGCGTGCCGACCATCTTCGTGGGCGAGCGCAGCTTCTGGGGCAACGACCGGCTGGAGTTCGTCGAGTCGGCGCTGCTCCACGCTCGCCTGTCGCGGTAAGGGGGGCGTCATCAGCTCGATCCGTTCCGATCCAAATCTCATGAAGAACCACCCGAACGCGGTCACGCTCGATCAACTGCAGGAGAGGGACCGGCAGCTCTGAGCCGATCGCAAGGAGGACCCGTAGTGCCTGGCTCACGCGAAGACCTGCTCGCCGCCGGCTTCCTCGCCGTCGGCTCCGGGGCCGCGTCGCCGGACCCCGAGCTGCAATTGTGGCGGCGCGTGCGGCTGCTCGAGGGGCTGATCGAGTCCTCGCCCGACCGATTCTACGCATTCGACCCACGCGGCCGGTGCCTCTTCGCCAGCGAGCGCGCCGCGAGCGCGACGGGGCTCGTCCCCGCGCAGATGGTCGGGCGCACCTGGCAGGAGCTGGGTTGGGATCCGGGCTACGCGCCGTTGTTCCAGGGGATGCTCCGCCTCGTGCTGGAGACCGGTGAGCTGATCGAGGACGCCCGCGCGGTGCCCACGCCGGCCGGGGTCGTCCATACCGAGTACGTGCTAGCGCCCCTGCGCGGCCCGCGGGGGGAAATCGAGGGCGTTGCCGTCACCGCGCGCGACGTCAGCGCCCGGCTCGCGGCCGAAATGGAACGCCGGGCGGCCGAGGTCGAGCTGCAGACGCGCGACGAGCTGTTCCGCGCCGTCATGGAGGGCTCGCAGGACGCGATCTTCGTCAAGGACGGCGAGGGCCGCTACCGGATGATGAACTCCGCCGGCGCGCGCTACCTTGGCCACTCGGTGGAGGAGGTGGTGGGCCGGACCGACGCGGAGCTGGTGGTGCCCGGGAACGAGCGCCTGTCGGTCGAGACCGACCGCGCCGTGATGGCCACCGGCGAGCCGGTGGTGTACGAGCGATTCGCCACCTTCCACGGGGAGGAGCGGTTCTTCATCACCACCAAGAGTCCCTGGCGCGACGCCAAGGGAACGATCCTCGGCGTCTTCGGCGTGGCGCGCGACACCACCGCGCGCAAGCGGATGGAAGAGGAGCTGCGGCAGAGGCTGGAAGCGGAGCGGCTGGCGCGGCGCGCGGCGGAAGAAGCCGGGGAGACCGCGCAGAAGGCCGTGCGGCAGCGCGACGACGTGCTCGCGGTGGTCTCGCACGATCTGCGAAACGCGCTCGGCGTCTTCCGCCTCACCTCCGCGGTGCTGTCCAAGGAGCTTCCCGAAGAGGCAGGCCGCGCCCGCGAGCGCATCGCCGCACTGGAGGCGCAGGCGGCCGGCATGGGACGCCTGGTGGACGACCTGGTCGAGGTGGCGCGCATCGACGCGGGCAGCCTGCGCATCGTGCCTGCCGGGTGCGAGGCGCGCGCGCTGGCGCAGGACGCCGCCGCTGCGGTGCAGCCACTCGCGCAGCAGAAGGGCATCCGGCTCGCCGTCCAGGCCCCCGACGGTCCGGCCCCGGTGCACTGCGACCGGGGGCGCATCCTGCAGGTGTTCGCGAACGTGCTGGGGAACGCCGTCAAGTTCAGCGACGGGGGCGAGGTCCGCCTGGAGGTGGCGACCGGCGAGGGCGAGGTGCGCTTCTCCATCCGGGACACGGGCGGAGGCATCTCGCCGGAGCACTTGCCGCACCTGTTCGAGCGGTACTGGCAGGGGAGCCAAGGGGAACGCTCAGGAGCGGGGCTGGGCCTCTACATCGCGCGCGGGATCGTCGAGGCGCACGGCGGCCGCATCTGGGCCGACAGCACGCCCGGCCAGGGCACCATCATCTCGTTCGCGCTTCCTTCCGGGTAGATCGCGGGCCTCAGCCCGACCCGTACGTGTGCAAGCCTTCGCCGGTGAGGCCGAGGTTCACGCCCATGAAGGTGAACACCACCACCGCGAAGGCGAACACCGCGATCGCCGCCGGCCGCTTGCCGGCCCAGCCGAGCGTGATGCGGGTGTGCAGGTAGCCTGCGTAGACGACCCAGGTGATCAGCGCCCAGGTCTCTTTTGGATCCCAGCCCCAGAAGCGGCCCCAGGCCTCGTTGGCCCACATGCCGCCCATGACGATGCCGACGGTGAGGAGCGGCCAGCCGGCGATGATCACCCGGTAGGTGATGTCCTCGAGCTTGCGTGGATCGGGGAGCGTCGCACAGATGCGGTCGCGCAGCGGCGTGGTGAGGAGGAACCCCAGGGTCGTCCCCCACACCAGCGCGATGAGGCCCAGCGCGTAGTTCGAGGCGAGGCCCAGGCGGAAGGGGCCGTGCTCGCCCGGAGCGAGGCGCACGCCCTCGGGCAGCACGATCTCGTGGCTGCTCGAGATGCGGTAGACGAGCAGGGCGAGCCCGAGAGTGAGCAGCGCGAAACCAGCGGCGACGATCTTGTACCCGCGGGCGTGCACGCCCTCCTCGGGTCCCTTGCGGGCGCGGAAGTACACCACCGCTCCGGCCGCGAGCAGCAGGACGGCTGCGAGCAGGAACGGGCCCACCCCGGCGACCGGCGTGAGGAACTTCACCGCCTTGTCGGTGCCCGGCGGCACGACGTGCACCGCGGTGGTCACGGCGAGGAGCTTGCCGGGATGCAGGCGGCTCGCGATCTGGTGTTCCCAGCCGGGCGCCATCTGGAAGGTGGCGCCGAAGAGCAGCTTGCCGCCCCCCACCAGGGCGAGCAGCAGCGCCGCGCCCGCGGCCTGCACGCCCCCCATCACCGCGCTCGGCGTTCCGGTCCGCACCAGGTACAGGAGCGCGCAGATGGCGCCCAGCGTGAAGAGCGAGTAGCTGACGAACAGCATCCCGACGTGGATGAGGATCCAGTAGCTCTGCAGTGCCGGGACCAGCGGCTCGATCTGCTTGTCGGTGACGAGCGAGGCCTCGCCCATCGCCACCAAGGCGAGCGCGACCGCCAGTACTCCGACGATGCGCAGGCCCCATTTCCGCTCGATGATCAGGTAGCAGACCATCATCGCCCACGCGACGAAGTTCAACGCGTCGAACAGGTTCGTGTAGGGCGGGTGCGAGACCATGAACCAGAAGCGGTCGCTGGAGCCGAGGACGTCGCCGGTCGTCTGGCGCGCGAGGATCTCGATGCGGCCCGCGGCCACCCAGCGCGTCATGAGATACGCGGTGTGCGCCGCGACGGCGAGCGCGGCGAGCGCGGTGGCGGCCCGGTCGAGTTGGAGCTTCTGCACCGCGAGCCGGGCTGCGTACCCCACGAACGCGGCCGCGTAGGTGGCCACGGCGACGACGCGCAGCCACCAGCCGAAATCGAGCAGCCCCTGGATCGACTCCACCGAGACCTCCGCGGAGGGGCCATTCTAGCGTGCCCTGGACCGGGCGGCGCGCCACGATGCCGCACGCCGCGCGCGCAAACGCTCAGAGGGACTTGAGGAATTCCACCAGGTCAGACTTCTGGCGGCCGGGCAAGCCCAGCTTGAACGCCGAGTCGTAGTGATCGACCACGGCGTTCAGGGTGGCGAATCGGCCGTCGTGGTAGAAGCCGCCCTTCGCGCGCGTGAACAATCCCCGCAGCGGGGTGGTCCGGTAGCGTCCGTCGGGCGATCGGCTCGCCTGGAAGTCGTCGATCCCGATCTCCGCGCCGGTGTGCATGTTCCAGCCCGGCTCGGTGTAGAGCGGCGCTACGTGGCATCCCGCGCACCTGGCCGCGAACACCTGCCGCCCGCGCCCCGCGGCCTCCTCGTCGAAGCTGCCCGCCGGTGGGCGCGGAGCCTCGAGGCTCAGCTGGTAATCGTGCAGGGCGGCGAGCTTCGAGGTGACCAGGTCGGGGTCGGCTTTCAGGTGCCCGAAGCCGGCGCGCGCCGCGACCGGAAACCTGGCGGCGTCGTCGAGCCGCGGGTCGTAGAAGGTGCCCTTCCCGTGCATCTCGAGGACCGCTACGAAAGCGTTCCAGTAGGGGACGCTCCCCCAGCCGGTGTAGGTGTGCAGATTGACGCCGGCCAGGCCAAACGCGGCGGGGAGGACCGTCGCCGCCGACTTGCCGTCGGGCCGGAACGCCTTGCCGTCCAGGAACAGGAGCGCGTCGAACTTCCCCGGGCCCCAGCTGGCCAGCACGGCGCGGACGGTCTTCTCGTCGACCCCGAGGAGCTTGGCGACCGGCGACAGGTCGGGCGACAGTCCCACGATGGCGCCGACGTTCAGATCGCGGTTCGGCCAGCCGTCGAGGCGGTGCCCGATGCCGGGCGCCAGCGAGTTGTCTACCGTCGAATGGCAGAGGGCGCACTGGATCCCGAGGGTTCGGAGGCCTCCCTTGCCGTCGGAGAAACCAGTCAAGCCGACCACGGCGTTCGAGGTCAGCAGCGCGACGGTGACGGCGGGGTCGTCGAGGTTCACGTTGCCGGCCTGGAGCGCATCGACGGTCGCCTTGGACAGCGCGTCCACGTCGACCTTGAGGCCCACCGCGAGCGCGGTCTTCGGGCTCACTCCCGCCCCGACGCCGCCGTGCGCGGAGCCCTCGATGGCCTGGTGCAGGCGCAGCGCGCCGCCCCAGAAGTCCTCGTCGCCGAAGGTGTCGAAGCGGAAGATCTGGCGTCCTTCGGCTAGCCGGGACCGCCGCGGCGCGTCGTCGTCCCCTCGGCGCGCCGACGCTCCATGCTCGTCCGATGCCGCGGCGGTGCGGACGAACGACGGAGCGGCGTTGCGGCAGCCTGGCCCGCCGACCAAAACGACCATCACGACGAGAGCGCGCATGGGGACCTCCTGCACGGCCGATCTGGCCGGGAACTGCTAGAGTCGGCCGCGCCGCGGAGGTCACGCGGAGAAACGTTTTGCCGGCTGCGGACTCGGATCGGCATGGCGATGGCGTCCGTGAACGTGCACAAAGTGCTGGCGGGGGTGGTGGGCCCCTTGGAGGACGCCGAGCTGGTGCGGCGCATCCTGGGTGGCGAGACGGCCCTTTTCGAGCTGGTCATGCGGCGCTACAACCAGCGCCTCTTCCGCGTCCTGCGCTCGCTGCTGCGCAACGAGAGCGAGGCCGAGGACGTCCTCCAGGACGCCTATGTGCGGGCCTACTCCCACCTCGGGCAGCTGCAGCAGCCGGAGCGGCTCGCCTCCTGGCTCACCCACATCGCGGTCCACGAGGCCAAGGCCAGGCTGCGGCGTCGCGGCCGGGTCGTCGACGTGAAGGAGGGGCCCTTGCGCGCGGTGCCGTCGCCATCCAGGGATCCCGAGCAGGAAGCGCTCGGGAAGCAGATGCAGCGAGTGCTCGCCTCGGCCATCGACGAGTTGCCCGTGGGCTACCGGACGGTGTTCGTGCTGCGCGACGTGGAGGGCATGTCCACGGCGGAGGTGGCGGACTCGCTGCGGCTCTCCGAGCAGGCGGTGAAGATGCGCCTGCATCGCGCCCGCGCGGCGCTCCGCCAGGGCCTCTACGACCGGGTCGGCGCCGCGGCGCAGCCGCCCTTCTCGTTCGACGGCGAGCGGTGCGATCGCATCGTGGCCGGCGTGCTCGCCCGGCTTCAGCTCGCTACGCCCTGACCGCGCGGGCAGTCATTCGCGGGGAAGGTCCGGTCCCAGCGGCCCGCGCAAGGCTCCGGCCGGGGCGCGCAGCCGCAGGCCCAGAGAATCGACCGGCGCCCGCTTCAGATATCCCTTGTGCCCCGCCGAGAATCCGGCCGCGACGAGCAGCGGGCCCAGCGCCGAGGACTGCACCGGCTCGCCGTCCACGCGGGAGATGAGCAGCGCGCGCCGCCTGCCCGAGTCGACCAGGCGGGCCAGCGCGTTCGCCAGGGCGCGAGCGCGGCGCGAGCGCTCGGGCTCCTCGGCGGGCAGGAAGGTGAGCAGGTTCTGCTCGCCGCGCCCGAGCCAGGCCGCAAGCTCGCCGCCGACCAGCACCACGTGCGCGCCGGCGGCGCGTTGCGGGCGCGCGCCCTCGCCGTCGGCTCCTCGCGAAGGCCACGGCAGCATGGCTCCGTAGGGGTTGGCGGGATCCGTCGCGGCGAGCACCGCGATCTCCGGCTCCTCCGGGGGGTCCCGCAGCGCGCGTAGCCGCTCGTCGGCGCCGGGGAGCGCGAACTGGGTAGCGCCCAGGCCGGCGACGAAGTAGCCGCGCCGGGCGCGGCCGGACTCCTCCATCGCCTTCAGCACGTCGTACACGGCGGCGAACCCTCCCTGGACGCCTTCGGCGTGGACGGCCTCGCGCGTGAGCACGCCGTAGCGCGACAGCAGCACCTGCGCGAGCGCCATCGACCGCTCGGTCGGGGTACCCGACGGCGCGGGGAGGAGGGACCAGCGCCCCTCGCTCCCGGGCGGGCCCAGGCGGCGCGTCCGGAACGCGGGCGCGGCGCCGCGCTCGCGGCGCGAGCGGTCGGGCGGTCCCCGCAGGTAGCTGCGCAGCGGCGCCAGCGTGTCGTTGGTCACCTCGCCTGCCCAGACCAAAGACCAGATCGCCTCGAGCAGGTCGCCGGGGAACGCACCCGTCGCTTGCTGCAGATCGCCGAAGAAGCTGGCCCCGCGCTTCGAGAGGTGCTCGCGGACGCGCGCGGCGAGCTCGCCTTCCGCCTTGCGCGGCGGCGGCGCGAGCAGCCGGTAGTGGTCGGCGAGATAGAGCGCGATGCGGCCGTCGCGCGGCCCGATGGGATCGATCCCGCGCCAGACCACCTCGCCCGCGGAGCAGAGCAGGTCCAGGTCGGCGTGCTTGAACGGCTCGATGCGCGCCGGCAGCACCTCGCCCTCCAGGGCGCTGGCCGGGACGGGCGCGCCCTGGATCTGCTCGACCGCGCCGAGCAGCGCGTCCACCCCCCGCCGGGGATGGGCGACCCCTTGCCAGTCGAGCTGCAGCCGCGAGAGCGCCGCCTGCTCGACGGGCTCCACCTGCTTGCGCAGCTTCGCCAGCGACCTGCGCCGAAGTCCGCGCAGCACCTCCGCGTCGCACCATTCGCGCCCGCGGGCGCCGTCAGGGTAGCGGGCCACCGCGAGCGCGGTGGGCAGGAACTCGCCCTGCAGGACGCGGTCCTGACCCTCGAGGCGCTCCAGCGCGAGCAGCACGGGCCCGGTACCCAGTCCGAGCCGACGCCCCACGTCTTCCGGGCGGAACGGGCCATGCGTGCGCGCGTACCGCGAGACCAGATCGCCCAGGGCGTCCTTCGCCGGCTCGAGCAGCTCGCGCGGCATACCCTGCGGCGGCTGGATTCCCAGCGCGTCGCGTACCCGCGCCGCGTCCTCGGCTGCGACCCAGCGCCGCTCGCCCGCGATGGTCGCAGCAAACGCGCGGTGCTCCCGCCGCAATGCCTCGAGCCACACGTCCACCGGCGCATCGGGCACGCTGCGCGCCCGCAGCTCCGGCAGGGACAGATCGCCCAGTGAGAGCAGCAGATCGTGCAAGGCATCGGTGTGCTTCGCCGGGTAGCGGGCGTCGAGCCTCTGCAGCGCGCGCTCGAGCTGCTCCACCGCGCCCGCATCGAGCAGCTCGCGCAGCTCCGCCTCGCCGAGCAGCTCGCGGAGCTGGGCCTGGTCCACGCTGAGCGCCTGCGCGCGCCGCTCCGCCTGGGGAGCATCGCCGTCGTAGATGAAGTTCGCGACGTAGGCGAAGAGCAGGGAGGACGCGAAGGGCGAGGGCGTGCGCGTGTCGGCCGTCACCACCCGCACGCGCCGGTCCTGCACCCGCCGGAGCAGCTCGGTCAACCCGGGGAGATCGAAGACGTCGCGCAGGCACTCGCGGTACGTCTCGAGCAGGATGGGAAAGCTGCCGTACCGCTGCGCCACCGCGAGCAGGTCCGCCGCGCGCTTGCGCTGCGCCCAGAGCGGGCTTCGTCTCCCGGGATGCCGCCTGGGCAGGAGGAGCGCGCGCGCCGCGTTCTCGCGGAAGCGCGCGGCGAAGAGCGAGGTGCCGCCCAGGCTGCGGGTCACGATGTCCTCGACCTCGTCCGGAGCGGGGAAGAACAGCTCGGGCTGGGGCGGCTCGTCGGACTCCGGCAGGCGGAACACCATGCCGTCGTCCGAGTACATGCTCTCGATCTCCGTCTCGCGGTCGGCCTTGAGCCGCGCCACCACCGCCGTCGCCCAGGGCGCGTGTACGCGCGCCCCGAACGGGGTCAGCACGCACACGCGCCAGTCGCCCACCTCGTCGACGTAGCGCTCGACGACCACGGTGCGGTCGGAAGGCACCTCGCCGGTCGCCTCGACCTGCTCTCGCAGGTACTGCACCAGATTCCGCGCCGCGCGCTCATCGAGGCCGTGCTGCTCGCGCAGCCGCTCCTCCGCCTCGGCAGGCTTCGCGGCGGAAAGCTCGCGCGCCAGCCTTCCCACCACCTGTCCGAACTCGAGCGGCCGCCCGGGCCGGTCGCCGTGCCAGAAGGGCATCTTGCCCGGTTCGCCGGGCGCGGGGCTCACCAGCACCTTGTCGTGCGTGACCTCCTCGACCCGCCAGCTCGAGGCGCCCAGCACGAACACCTCGCCCGGGTGCGTCTCGAAGACCATCTCCTCGTCCAGCTCTCCCACGCGCCGCGAGGTCTTCCCCTCCGAGTGGCCGAGGAGGAACACGCCGTAGAGCCCGCGGTCGGGGATGGTCCCACCGTTCACCACCGCGACGCGCGCCGCTCCCTCGCGGGCGCGCACCGTGCCCGCCACGCGATCCCACGAGAGCCGCGCCTTCAGCTGGGCGAACTCGTCCGACGGATAGCGCCCGCTGAGCATGTCCAGGACGCCGTCGAAGGAGGGCCGCGGCAGCTCGGCGAACGGCGCCGCCCGCCGGACCAGCGCGTACAGCTCGTCCACCTTCCACGGCCGCTCGGCGCAGGCCGCGACGATCTGCTGCGCGAGCACGTCCAGCGGATTGCGCGGATAGAACGTCTCCTCGACCTGCCCCGCCGCCATCCCCAGGGCGGCAGCAGCGGTTCCGAGCAGGTCGCCGCGGTGCTTGGGGAAGATGATCCCCCGCGGCACTCCGCTTACCTGATGGCCGGCGCGCCCGATCCGCTGCAGGCCCGAGGCGATGGACGGCGGCGCCTCGATCTGCACCACCAGGTCGACGCTGCCCATGTCGATGCCCAGCTCCAGCGAGCTGGTCGCCACGATGCAGGGCAGCTCGCCCTTCTTCAGACGGTCCTCGATCTCGGCCCGCTTCTCCCGCGCGACGCTGCCGTGGTGCGCGAGCGCGATCTCGCTCCCGGCCAGCTCGTTGAGCGCGCCCGCCAGCCGCTCCGCCAGGCGGCGCGAGTTGACGAAGATCATCGTGGAGCGGTGGGCCCGGATCAGCTCCACCAGCCGCGGGTGGATGGAAGGCCAGATCGACCGCCGCTGCCCGCCTCCCACCTGGCCGGAGGGCAGCTCCTCGAGCTGGCCGATCTGCCGCATGTCTTCGACCGGCACCTCGACGCGGAGGTCGAACTGCTTCTTGCTCCCGGCGTCGACCACTTCCACCGGCCGGGCGCGCCATTTCTTCGCCGAGGGCTCGCCCCCGCCGAGCAGGCGGGCCACTTCGTCGAGCGGGCGCTGCGTGGCCGAGAGGCCGATGCGCTGCAAGGGCTCCCGGCCGCCGCGCAGCGCCTCGAGCCGCTCGAGCGAGAGGAAGAGGTGCGCGCCGCGCTTGCCGGCGACCATGGCGTGGATCTCGTCCACGATCACGGTCTCCACCGACCGCAGGGTCTCGCGCGCCTGCGAGGTGAGGAGCAGGTAGAGGGACTCCGGCGTGGTGACGAGCACGTCCGGCGGCGCGCGGAGCATCGCCGCCCGCTCGCTCGCCGGGGTGTCGCCGGTGCGGATGCCCACCCGCGGGAGGTGGAAGGAGGCGCCCGTCCGCTCGGCGTGCGCCGCGATGCCGGCGAGGGGCGCGCGCAGGTTGCGTTCCACGTCGACCGCCAGCGCCTTGAGAGGCGAAACGTAGAGGACCCGGCATCGCGCGCCCCTTTCTGGGGCGGGTGTGAACATCAGCTTGTCGACGGCAGTCAGAAAGGCCGCGAGGGTCTTTCCGGACCCGGTCGGCGCGAGGAGCAAGGTGCTCCTTCCCGAAAGGATGGGAGGCCAGCCGAGCGCTTGCGCGCGGGTGGGAGAGGCAAAGGAGGCCTCGAACCAGCCTCTTACGGGCGGCCTGAATTCGCTGGGTAGGGAAGTTCGCAACGTTTCCGCGCCGTTGCGTTACATGCGGCCGGCGTCCGAGAGTGAACGATGCGTCATAACGCCGCTAAAAGAAATCAGCAACAGAACCGGGCGTTGTGCATCCAAGAACCGTGTGAAGCAGAGGCAGCTCGGGGGTCTTCCAGGGGTCGGGATCGTTGGGAGGGCTCGGGCGTTGTAGGCAGGACAGGGGGAAAGGAAGGATTGGAGAGAAATGCGCGACCGCAGCGAATTCGATGACCTTGCGCCACTGATCAAGCAGATCAGGGCCCATCCCCCGTTCGACCGGGAGACGGAGCTCAAGGTCACTCGTCGCGCCCGCAAGGGGGACAAGCGCGCGCAGGAGCAGCTTGTCGTCCACAACCTCAGCCTGGTCATCTCGGTGGCGCGCAAGTTCATGGGGCGCGGCGTCCGGTTGGAGGACCTGGTCCAGGAGGGCAACTACGGGCTGCTCAAGGCCATCGAGCACTTCGACCCGGAGAAGGGGAACCGCTTCTCGACCTACGCGGTGTGGTGGATCCGCGCGTACATCACGCGTTGCCTGAAGGACGGGCCCAGCGCGGTGCGCCGGACCATGCCCAACGGCGGCTTGCCGCCGCGGGACATCTCGCTGGAAGAGTCGCTGGACCCCGAGGGCGAATCGACCCACCTCGATCGGTTGAGCGACGACGGTCCGACACCGGACGAGCAGATCATCCGCGCCGAGCGGCAGGAGAACGTGCGCAACGCCCTGGGGCGGGTGCGCAAGCGGATGGGTGAGCTGGCGTGGGACATCTTGAGCGACCGCCTGACGCAGGACGATCCGCGGACGCTGGAGGACCTCGGCAAGCAGTGGGGCCTCTCGCGCGAGCGCGTGCGGCAGGTGGAGAAGAGCACGCGCAACTTCCTCAGCCGCTACCTGGCCGACTTCGAAGAGGCGGCCTAGGCGAGGAGAAGGGCGCGAATGGAGGCGCGTTCCCGACGAGGGGACGCGCCTTTCGTTTTTTTCCGGTCCCGCCGCCTTGCGGGTACAACTTGCGGCCATGCGCCGTTTCGTCATTGCAGCGTCCTGCCTCGTCCTTTCCTGCGCCGCCGAGACGCGCCCCGATGCGAAACCCGGGAAGGTCGTCCCCGCACAGCTGGTCGGTTGCGCGATCGACGCTCCGTCCGGCAAGGCGGGAGCGGACATGTCCGCCGATTTCCAGGTCGATGCGCGCGGCAGGGTGCGCGACATCCACATCCAGGGCGGCGGCCCTTACGAGAAGGTCCTCAGGCGTCACCTGGAGTCGTGCAAATACGAACCAGCAACGAAGGACGGCCGACCCGTGGTCACTCGGCGGGCCGCCGTATACAGCGGATACCGATAGCTCGTCGCTCGCTGGGTCACCAGGGTTCGCGCGCCCCGATGAACGAGTAGGGGTAGCCCCAATCCGGGGTGCTGACCTTGTCCAGCTGCTTCACGTCCTCCGGCGAGAGCTTCAGCTCGGCGGCGGCCAGGTTCTCCTTGAGCTGCGCCACGGTGCGCGCTCCGACGATCACGCTCGACACTTCCGGCTTGGTGAGCAGCCACGCAAGGGACACGGCCGCGGGGCTGACCCCGTGGTGCTTCGCCACCGCCTGCACCGCATCCAGCGTGTTCCAGTTCTGTTGGGTGGCGCGGGCTGCCCAGCTGTCCTTCCAGGCCGCCAGCCGCGAGCCCTTGGGCGGCGGCTCGTCGCGCTTGTACTTGCCGCTCAGGAACCCGCCGGCGAGCGGGCTCCACACCAGGATGCCCATGCCGAACTGGCGCGCGGCGGGCACCAGCTCGCGCTCGGCGTCGCGGGCCGCGAGGCTCCACTGGATCTGCATCGACTCGTAGCGGGCGCCGCCCAGCCGGTCCGCGGCCCAGAGCGCCTCGCCCACGCGGTAGCCCGCGTAGTTGGAGCAGCCGACGTACCTCACCTTGCCGTCGCGCACGAGCTGGTCGAACGCGGCCATCGTCTCCTCGATGGGCACGCTGCGGTCCTGCATGTGGGCCTGGTACAGATCGACGTAGTCGGTCTGCAGCCGCCGCAGGGACTGCTCGCAATTCCACAGGATGCTCTTGCGGCTGAGCCCCTGCTCGTTGGGGTGCATGGGGGCGATGGTGCCCTGGGTGGGAAAGCGGACCTTGGTGCAGAGCGTGACCTGCTGCCGGCGTCCCTTCAGCCACTGACCGAGCAAGGTCTCGCTGAGCCCCTCCGCGTACGCATTCGCCGTGTCGACGGTGTCCACCCCGGCATCGAGGGCGGCGTCGAGGACCCGGTGGCCCTCGGACTCGTCCGAGGTCACGTCCTTCATGAAGCCCTTCGCGTCTCCGAAGGTCATCGCGCCGAGACTGAGCGAGGAGACCCGCAATCCACATCGGCCCAGCTGTCTCTGCTCCATTGTGGGGAAACCTCCGTGCCGAGGGTACGCATTCACCACCCCGGCGTGTGCTACCAAGTCAGTAGATGGCCAAGGTGCCACAGAGATCCGCGGCGACCCTCCCCGACGATGGGCTGCCCATCACCCGGCGGCTGAGCGTCGTCGCCGACCGCTTCGAGGAAGGGTTGCGCCCGCGCGTGGGCAAGCTGCTGCAGGCCGCCAAGGAGGCCACCCGGCAGCTCGCCGAGGTCGACCTGGTGCGCTTCGAGGCGGACGCGGAGGAGGGCACCCACTCGCTCGCCGTCTGGGAGGAAGTGGCCCCGGTGATGGGGCAGACGGTGGAGAGCGTCAACCGCCTGATCGCGGTGGCGAACGACGTCTTCCCTGCGCCCGACCAGCCGGATGCCCTCGACAACCTGGACGAGGCGTTCGGTCCCTCCGGCGGAAACCCCCTCCCGGAGGTGGAGGTAGTGGAACCGCAGGAGCAGGGCATCGCGCGCACCGTCTTCGCCGTCTGCGGCGTCCTGCGCCAGGACGTGGCGCGCCTCGGGGAGCGGCTGCGCAACCCGACCGTCGTCGCGGACCCCTGGAACTTGATCGCTGACCTGCTCGAGTTCCGTGGTCGGCTGCGCGCGGGGATCGGCGAGATGATCTTCGACGTCGCCGCCCGGGTCGACGAGCTGACCCGCGCGGACATCGTGCCCGGCTACGCCGAGGACCTGGTGCAAGCGGTGCTGGTCCGCCAGGCGGCCACCAACCTGGCCTTCCTCTTCCGCGGGCACGCCAAGCGGATC
>Ga0137409_10000877_pt1 | contig 32951 bp, 21 predicted proteins | sample CZODoug1_16funga_FD_122059 | JGI IMG/M metagenome (GOLD analysis project Ga0137409, IMG submission 122059) | Vadose zone soil fungal communities from Angelo Coast Range Reserve, California, USA - CZODoug1_16fungal (Hybrid Assembly) | ecosystem: Environmental > Terrestrial > Soil > Vadose zone... | reverse complement strand
GTCGTCCTAGGAGCTCGAGCCCTGGGTTTGCCGGCGCACGTAGTAGCGGTAGGGCCCCGGGAGCATGGCGCGCACCAAGTTCTTGAACCGCCGGACGAGCAGCGCCCGCTCCCATCCGCGGAAGGCCGCGAGCTCGCGCACCCGGGCGGCAGACGTGGTGACCTTCGCGGAGAACCGCCCCAGGACCCAGCACCCGCCGACGAGCGCGGGGCCGAGCGTAGGCTCGCAAGTGAACAGATAGCGGAGCCCGGCGGTGCCGGCGGACTCCAGCACCAGCGGTGAGATGTCGCCCCCCGGAACCGCCGCGACGGTGCACGGCTCGCCCAGCAAGTCCGCCAGGCGCTCGCGGCTGGTGCGCCACTCCGCGATCATCTGGTCCGCCGTCTGCTCCCGGAAGATGTTCGGGTGCGTATGCGAGTGGCTGCCGACGACGTGCCCGCACGCTCGCAGGTGTCGGATCCCCGCGGTGTCGAGGAAGCTGCGTTCTCCGATGCGGTCGGTGACGATGAAGAAATGGCCCAGCCAGCCCCGACGGCATAGCTCATCGCCCACCTGGAGCGCACTGGTGCCGCCGTCGTCGAACGTCAGCAATACACTCCGCCCTGGTGTCGTCAGATCGATCTTGGTGACGAGCTCCGGGCTGATCGATCCCCCCGCCATCGCGTCGAGGTGCTGACCGAAGGCCGACCGGCTGAGCTTGAACGGCAAGGCACCCGGGCCCCGAAACCCGGAGTCGACGGGATCGTCTGTGACGTCGTGGTAGGCGAACGCCGCGACGGCGCGCTCAGGCATGGTGCTCAGCGCGACAGCGGCAGGCCGGCCTGCCAGGTCTTGCGGCGGGACCCGAGCGCGAGGTCCGCCACGCACCTGAGGAATCCGACTCCGTAACTGAAGTGGAGGACCGGGAAGACCAGCGCGAGCGCCGCCACCGTGGGCGGGCCGGCTTTGCGTCCGGCGCCGATCGAGAACCCCAACACGGCGAGCACGTACGTCGCGGCCGTGGCGACGAACGCCACGCCGAGCGGGTGCACCCAGGGACCGAGGACGGCGGTGGCAGCCAGGGCGAGCAGGAAGGTAGGTGGCACGAGCTGCCGCAGCGTCATCACCCGGCCCAGCTTCCGCACCACGAGCGGCTTGGAGTAGCCGTACTGGTGGTACATGCGCGCCAGCTGCCGCACCGTCTCGCGGGCATAGTACCGGGCCACCACGTTCGGCACGAGCAGGACCCGCCCGCCGTGCCTGATCAGGCGCGCGTTGAACTCGCTGTCCTCATCGCGCTGGCGCTCGTCGAACACGCCGACCCGCTCGAACGTCTCTCGGCGACAGCAGAAAAACGCGACCGTATCGACCCAGCGGGGCTGCCGGACGCCGATGCGGAAGTAGGCGTTGCCGACTCCGAAGGGCTGCGACAGTGCGATCGCGATCGCCTTCCCGATGGGCGTCTCGCGGGCGGGCGCCGTGACCAACACGCCGCCGACGTTGTCGGCGCCCGATGCCTGGAGGGCGGCCACGAGATCGCTGATGTAATTCTTCGGGTACAGCGCGTGGGCGTCCATTCGCATGAGGATCTCGCCCGCGGCGGCGCGAATCCCGAGGTTCAGAGCGATCGGCTGAATGCGCCCCGGATTGTCCAGCACCCGGATGATGGGATACCGGGCGACGTACTCGTCGAGGATGGCCCGCGTGCGATCCTCGCTGCCACCGTCCACCACCAGCACCTCCAGGCGATCGGTGGGGTAGTCGGTGGCCATGATCGAATCGAGGCAGCGCGCTATGTAGCGCTCCTCGTTCCGGCACGGCACGATCACCGAGACCCTGGCGACGCGCCCGGCGTGCGGAGTCATCAGCGCACCGCCTCCGCGGGCCGGGAGGCTGCAGACCGCGGGGGGGCGCCGCCGGACGCCGCCGCCGCTCGGGCTCCGGACCGCCGGCGCGCCAAGCGCGACCGAAGTACGCCGCCGAGCTCGCCGATGCCCTGAATCCATTCGCCGGCAGCGGGCCACGGGTCGTCCGCGCTCCACGTCTCGCTGGCCGTACCGGCCGGCTGTGGTCCGAGCACCTCGCGCAGGCCCTCGAGCAGGCTGGGGTACGGCTCGGGGCAACCCGGAGGCGGCCCGGCCACGATGTAGAGCAGGCGTTTGACGTCGCCCCACAGCCAGCGGCTCGTCACTCCGGCCTCGTAGCCTGCGGGGGCTTCGACTCGCTCACCGCGCAGCAGCCCGGCCCACAGATTCGGGAAGTCGACACCGGATGCGACGGCGAGCTCGAGCGAGCCCCAGAATCGCCCGTTGACCTCCATGAGGCAGGGGTCACCGGTGCCATCGTCACGGAACTCGACCATCGCCGGGCCGTGCCAGTCCATCGCCGAGAGCAGCCGGCTCGCCGGCTGTTGCAGGCGCGGATCCACGGGGATCGAGCGCCGTAGACTGCTTCCCGAACCCGACGGCCGCACATCGCGGAGGCGCTCGTGCGCAAACCACACGAGCGGCGCGCCGTGGTCATACAGCGCGAACACGCCCTTGCCCCGGCCCGCGACGATGCCCTGGATCACCGGCCAGCTCTCGCCTTGTCGTGCGGCGAGCGCACTCGCCTCGAGCCCGGCGGCGTCCTGCACGTATTGCGCTCCGTGCTCCGCCAGGAACCGGGCACCGTCCCAGAAGTCGCTGCAGCGGGGCTTGACGATGCAGGGGTACCCCACCGCCGCCGCCGCCGCGTGACATTCCGCGAGCGACGACGGGAAGTATGTGGGGGGGATCCGCACCCCGCAGGCCTGGGCGAGCTCCAGCGTACCCGCCTTGTCGAAGGCGCGCAGCAGCATATCGGTCGGACCACAGCCCACCGCCATGCCCAGCGTCTCCCATGCGGTACGCTCGGTGTTGCACAGCAAGCAGGAACGCTCTCTGAGGGGGAGCACCACCTGCACCCCGCGCGCCCGAGCCCATTCGCGCAGCGCCGCGAACGCGGCCACGGTCTCCCCCGTCTGGTGGAACCGGGCGCGGCTGTACCGCGACCACCCTGCCAGCGGCCAGCGCTGGGGGCTCGCCACGAAGACCGTCACCCCGGCCCGGCCGAGCGACCGCACGCAGGCGAGCGCCTGGGTGGTGTGCCCGTCGAGCACGAGGACCCGGTCAGGAGACGGCATCGGTCGCCTGTACCGCCTGGGGGGAGGGGTCGCGCTGCATCAGGACCGACCGGTAGACGGCGATCACCTGTTGCGTCAGGGTCCGCTCGTCCAGGTCCTGGACCGCCTCGCGGCCGGCGACCCGCTGGCCACGACGCAGCACACGCTCCAGCGCCGCCGCGACGGTTGCCGGGCCGTCGTCGGCACACAGCTCACAGCCCGCGACGCCCCGGAGACGCATCGCGACGTCGCCCACCGGAACCGACACCACCGGGAGATTACAGGCGAGCGCCTCCTTCACGACGTTGGGCGAGCCTTCCTGCATCGACGTACATACGAGCGCGTCGCACGCGTTCATGAAGTACGGCATGTCCGTGTGGGATGCTCCCCATGCGACGACCAGCTCGGTGGGGAGCGACCGATTGAGGATGTCGATCGCCGCCCGAGCCAGGCCGTATCGCTTGCGCGCCAGGGCCGGATCGCCGGCGAACAGGACCAGACGCTTATCCTGTGGCGCGCCGAGGTGACGCCGTGCTTCGTCCCGGGGAATGAGGCGGAACAGACTCAGGTCCAGGCCCGACGGAATCACATGGACCGGGACGGACGGGTGCACGAAGTCCTTCATGTGGTCAGACACGACGATGCATGCATTGGCGTGGCGCGCGACGGTCTGGGACGCCCGCTTGAGCAACCGGCCGCCCAGCGTGATGTGTCCCTCGGCATCCTCGATGCCCAGGAGATCATCGCCCCTGAACGTCACGACGAGGGGCAGCCGCTTGGGAAACGCGAGCGGGCCGCTCTGCCCGAATTGGGCGTGCACGAGATCGTAGTGCCCGTCCCTCAAGCGGCGACGCGCGCGGACCCAGGCCTTGACGTAATTCCACGGTTTGCGGGCGCCTTTGAAGTGGAATACATCCACATCCACTCCCGCCGCCCGCAGGAACTCCGCCTGGCGCTTGATGAAGAACGTCGTGCGCGGGCGGCCGTCCGCGACGGGCCATTCGCTCGTGATCATCAGCACCCGGATCGCGGGGCTCGTGGTCATCATCGTTTCCCTAACGCCCCCAGCCGATCGCGCACCGCTTGCCGCAGGTCGGTCCGTGCGGTGACGGGATCGTCGTTCCGCAACCGCACGCCGGCTCGGACCCAGGGGAACACCTCCCGGTACGCCGCCCAGCGGTTTCGCAGATATTCCACAGAGTACTCGCCCTTTCGTGCGTACGCTTCCTCGGGACCGATATCGAGCAGGACCGGCAGGGTCGGGGTAGGGGTGATCCGCTTCAGCAGACGAATCCATCCCCACCGCTGCCCGCTCGAGACGTCTACCAGGATGTCGTAGAAATACCGGTCCATGATCAAAATGCGCCGCTGAATACCCTCGAAGTAGGCACGGTAGCACAGAAACACGAGCACATCGACCGGGTAGATCAACCGCCGGATGACCTTGCTCCACACGAGGGCATTTCTGATCCTACGCGCGAGCATCGCCACGCCTCCCTGGGGTCCCGCGATCGACGCCGCTCCCCGTGTGGCGGCTCCGTTGGAGCGCCCGCCCCGCACCAAGTGCCCGAGGCCGTCGCGCAGCCAGCGTGCGGACGCGTAAACTCCGAGGTCGTGTTCCAGGTGCAACACCACCACGGGTTGCTGCTGCTCCTCCAGAGCGGCGCGCAACCACTCGATCAGCGTCGATTTCCCGGCACCATCCAGACCCGAAAACGTGATGAGCATGCTCGACGGCGTTCTCCTTTGGCCTGGCGGTTCCTCTCAGCGTCGGTGCTGCGACAGCCCCAACCGAGCAGGACGCGTGCGGGCGGGTCGCCGGCTGTAATCACATGCCGCGTATGTACTTATGTCGTGTCACACGGGGGGGCTTCCCCCCCCCTGTGGCAGCCGCGTTACAGCTGCGCGGGCGTCGCGATACGACCGGCCGCTACGGGTGGCGGGCGCGACGCGGGCCAGGCCGGGGCGCGCGACTCGGCCGGTTGCACCGTGTGGCCCTCACTCGCCACGGCGTAGGCGAGGACGAACCAGTACAGTGGGGTCATGAACCAGTCCCCGCTCATGTTCGACGCCATCACCGTGACGGTGAGCGCCAGCGGCAAGCTGCCGTCCGGCCCTTCCCGGGCCCGCCAGGCGGCCCAGAGGCACAACCACGTCCCGATGAGGAAGGGGATCGCGGAGAAGACCCCGGTCGCGCTCAACACCTCGAGGACGGAATTGTGCGTCCCGCGGCGGCGCCGCACTCGTTCGTCGAGGCGCAGGCCCAGCTCGTACTTGTTGTTCGCGGGACCCCACCCGAACAGGGGGCGGTCGCGGATCATCCCCACGACGGCGGGATAGATCAGCTCGCGGCCCGTCAGGGTGCCGGTCTCGATCGTATCCATGAACCGATTGCGCATGACCTCCGACTGGAACGCGGCGACCCCAATGGCCGCGATCACGAACACCGTGAGCGCCATATTGCGGATGCGCTGGCCGAGCGTCCCGCCCTGGACCATGAACGCCGTGGTCCCGAGGGCGAGCGCGAGGATGCCGCCCCGGGATCCGGTGTCGGCGACGGCGACGGCGAGCAATATCAGCAGCGGGGCGCCCACGAGCCGGCGCCACCGCCCGCGGTTGTAGCGACCGTACGTGAGCCCCACCAGCGCGATCAGTCCGGCGCCCAGGATCATGGCCGCGTGGTTCGAGTTCTGCCCCATGGCCGAGAGCCGCTGACCGCCCGTTTGGACGTGGTGCACGGTGGTGGCGATCCCGAGGAACGGCATGGCGGCGCGCACCACGCACGCCAGCGCCAGCGCGATCAGCGCACGCTCCGTGACGACGGGCGATCGCATCAGGTTGCGCGCCACCCAGAAGATCAGGATCAGCTGCGTGAGCGAGAAGAACATTTTCAAGACTTGCGGCCAATAATCCGCGCCGTTCAGGATGGTCGCGAGGTGGTCCCGCCCGTTGACGGCTGCCGCCAGGACAAACAGGTACATGTAGAGTGCGAACCACCGCACCGGCCGCGCCGGCCGCCCGAAGCTGCCCTGGGGCTGCAGGATGGTGGTGAGCAGGAACAGGGCACCCAGGGCCGTCGGGATCTCGATCGGCAGGCTCTGCGCGTCCCGATCGGAGAATTCGAACGGGATGGAGCATACGAAGAGGTAGAACGCGCCCAGGATGATCCGGCTGGGCGAGGACGCTGGTGCAGGCTGAGCTTGGGCGCGCGCGATCATCGCCGCCAGCTCGGCAGGCTGCGGCGCGCCTCGCGGGCGCGCGCGAACATGGCCCGTCGGACATCGGGCGGCAGGCCAGCGACGATGGCGGCGCCGAGGATGAGCGCGAACGTTCCGGCGGCCCCGATCGCCCAGAACGCCCAATGCTGGACCAGTACCAGCCGGCCCAGATAGGCGCAGGCGGCGAACAGCAGGGTCATCACGGCCAGGGGCCTGACGAAGGTCACGAGTGGCGGGGCGGGCTGAGCGCCGAGACACGTGTGGGCGAGGGCCGGGTAGGCGAAGCTCTGGGTCAGTCGTCCGGCGAACACCCCGATGCAGAGCCCCAGCATCCCGAACTTCCATGTCAAGAGCGTCGCGAGCGCGATCGTGATGGCGACGGTCGCCCCCGCGACAAACACCCGCGCCCGCGGCTGCAGCGCGGAGTCGATCACGAAGGCGTCGCTGCGGATGAGCGTCGTCTGCGTCATCACCAGGACAATGAGCAGGTCGACGACGGGGCCGGCGTAGTTCTCACTCCCCACCCACAACCCCAGGAACGAGCGATTCCAGAGCAGGATGGTCCCACCGACCGCGGTCGCGAACAGCCACGTCACCGCGAGCAGCTCGTAGCGGAGACCGGCCGCCTTGTCGTATTGCCGCCGGCCGATGACGCCGCCGATGCCGGGAATGGCGCCCCCAACCGCAAGGACGTGCACGTTCACCGCCAGGCGGGCCGCGTAGCCGGTGAGCACGTACGACGCGACGGCCGTGGGGGAGACGAGAATGCCCAGGATGATGACGTCGCTCGCGAGCAGCAGCTTCGCGATCGCCTCGCCGACGGAGTACCACGCGCTCAGGCCGAGCAGCGAGCGGACGTCGGCCCGGGTGGGGCGCGCGATCCCGAACCAGGGAACGTACTTTTTCACCACGATCCAGAAGGTGGCCCCAAGCAGCGCCGCGAACACGATCTGGGAGCCCGCGGCGCCGGCGATCCCGAGCCCCGCCGCGATGGCGCCGGCCGTCAGCGCGCCGCCCACGATCTCGAGCGCCGCCTGCAGACCCATGCGCTTGTAGCCGAGGTTCATCCCCCGCAGCACCGATTCGGGCAGCGAGGCGAGGTTGGCGAACAGCAATCCCGCGACGAGCAGTGCCACCCCGAGCCGCACGGCGGCATGCAAGGCGGGCGGCGCCTTGGTGATCGCCGGCGCGACCCACACCAGCATGGCACCGGCCGCGAGGATGACCGGCAGGAACAGCATCCATACCACGAAGGCCGCGCCCACGTACCGGCGCTTGGCGTCGTCGTCATCGCTCGCTTGCATGCTCGCGACCACGAGGCGCAGCGCCTGGGTGGGGCGACCGTCCCCTGCCGTGAGATAACCCACCAGCCGTCCCAGCATCTCCCACACGCCGTACAGCGACCGCCCCAGGCCGGTGACGAGAATCGGGATCACCAGGAAGTTGACGGCGATCCTCGCCCCATAATCGAGTAGCGACGCGGCGACGTTGAGGGAGGCCCGCTGCGTCAGGTTCGCGGCGGGTCGCGGCCGGGCGCGCGCAGAAGCCTCGTCCGGAATCGCTACTTCAGGCGACATGGACCTGCCCCTCCAGCAAATCCAGCAGACGCTCGACGGTGCGGTCGATCGCTTCGCCGTCGCTGTCGAGCGTCACCACCTGAACGCCGTTCTGGGCCGTCAGGGCGGCGATGACGTCGTGGAAGGCGGCGCGGTACGCCGTCAGGAAGGCGCCGATCTCGGCATCGGTGCGGTGCTTCACGCGGTGGGGTCTCTCGCGCGCGCGGATCCGCTCCACCAGCACCGCGTCCGGGGCGGTGACGAGCACCACGATGTCCAACGCAGCCGCCCACTGTTCGAGCGCCTGCTGCCACCACGGGGCCAGCACGTCGCTGCGCCGGCGCTGGTGGCCGAACAGACGCAGCCACGCGAGTGCGAACACGGGTCCTTCGTCGAGCACCACCAGGGGCACGTGCTGCACCGGCCGGCGCTCGAGCACCTGACGCAACGTGCGCAGCCGGATGAGCTGCCGCATGTCCTCCCAGGGCAGGGGGCGCGTCCGAGCACTCAGCGCCAGCAGCGTCGGCAGCGAGCGTACGGCGTTCAGCAACCACCAGCCACGGGGAAGGTTCCAGACGCTCGCCCGCATCACGCCTGTGCGGCGGGCGAGGCGCTCGCTCAGCGCGCTCTTACCCGCGCCGGCGGGGCCGACCAGCTCCGCCACCAAGGGGCGCCGCCCGTCGCGCTGTGGGGCGATCATGCCGGCCTACAGCTCCGCCCAGATGAGGGCTTTGAGGTCCTCGACGACCTCGGCCAGCGGCCGGCCGGCCTCCACGAAGTGCGCGCCGCTGCCGGACCAGTCCACGTCGCGGACCACCCGGTTGCGGTGGCGCACGTAGTCGGCGGGCTCCGTGGTCTTGCGCTGCACGGCGAGCTCGGGATCGACCCGCAGCACGATCAGGATGTCGGGGGCGAGGATGTGCTGGTAATAGCGCCGCTCCGCCGCGAGCATCAGGCGGCCCAGACCATGGCGCGACAGCCGCGGCGCGAACGGATCGAGGCGCGGCCCCGCGAGCTCATAGTTCTGGGGAACGGGGTAACGCTCGCACAGCGCGAGTCCACCGGCGAGCGCGAAGCGGCGCGCCTTGAGGTACAGCAGGTAGCGGTCGCGTGCCGTGCAGAGATCGCGCAGGCAGTAGAGGTAGCCCGGGAAGGCCGTGGGGTCGTCGCCGCCCGGCTCCCCCACGATACGCCGCCGGATTCTCAGGAGCGCTCCCACCGCGAGTGTGAGCCACGAGCGCGGCGGGCGGCCGAGATGGGCGGTCATCACGTCGAGGTCGCTCCCGAGCCAGCGCGCGAGCTCCTGGACGCACGTGGACTTGCCGGCGCCGTCGCCTCCTACCAGGGCGATCACCGTGCCGCCGTGAGCGAGCCGCTTTTTCATGGAGCCTCCCCCAAGCCGGCCTCCGAGCGTAAGAATCGAGCGGACCGCGCGCCACAGCCTCCTCCCCAATGGCGCCCGCCTGGCATGTGCCCGCAGGCGGTCGTGCAGCTCGCGCCGCAGCACGAGACGGCTCCAGGGCGAGTAGCCAGGTCGAAGCGAGGCGAGACATTCGTCCACGAAGGCGAGATCCATCGTCGGGAGGTGTTGTGCTAGGACGTCTCCCAGGCGGTGCAATTCCGCCTCCGTGAGCAGGGCATCGAGCTCCCCCTGGATGGACTTGAGCCAGCCCGGCTGCCCGCGCAGCACGTCGCGCAGCCGGTAGCGTTGGACCATCCGGATCGCGAACACGAGCAGCTCGAACTCGGGAGCCGGCGTGCGGAACACATTGCGGGCAATCGTGGAGTCGAGCACTGCCCGCTCGAACGGGAGACGGTAAATCGTGGTCCAAAACCCGCCGGTGAGCAGCTGATAGTGCACGTGCACATGGATCAGGCGCCCCGTGGCCCGATCGAGCCCGAAACAGCTCTCCATGCCCGCGACCCGAGCCTCCACGGGCGGACTCGCGCGGTGGAACCCGAGCTCCTCGAGCACCGCGGTGAACTGGGGCTCGGTGGCGCGCTCCACCAGGAGATCGATGTCGCCTTCCCCTGCCATCCAGCGGCGCTTCTTCCAGCTGCCCTTCCACTGGCAGCAGTACATGACACCGCGCCGTTCCAGGGCCTCGCCCAGCTCGACGACGAGCGACCGCGCCTCGTCCTGGCGGCGACCGGTGGTGAGCCCAGGGGCGTGGGTATCAAGCATCGGGGGTTCGGCGAGTGGGTTGAGCGCTCAGCATCGGCGTTGGGCTGAGGCAGAAGGCGTGCCCGTAGAACAACACGTAACTTATTGTGGCATCTCGGCTTGAGGATGCCACGGGTGGAGGGCGCGGCCGCGGTGTAGCAGCCTCCTTACAGCTACGTGGTCCGGACGTTGCGCCTCGTCAATGGCACGAGCCGGTCCCCGCGTCGCTGGCCGTTTGGCCTGCCACGGGGATGAACTGCCACGAGTACGATCCGGTGGCCAGGCTCAGCTTCAACACACCGAAAACGCCGCTGATGTTCACCTCGCTGTTTGGTGTGATGAGCGTGTTGGGAGCATCGAGGCCCTCGCCCCCCGTGCCGACGATGAACTCGCGGATGCCGTTCGGATCGGCCGTGCCGGCGGAGTTCTGCGGGGCAAACCGCTCGTAGTCACGCATGTGGGCGTTGATGATCAGCTCGGCGTGGGCGGCGTAGAGGTCGTCCCAGAACGGCTTCACGGACGTCGTCGGGAAGAACGAGCTCGACGTGGTCGAGTAGAAACGCGGCATGTGGAATACCGCGAGCACACACTGCTTCGTCGTGGCGGCGAGATCGGTCCTGAGCCAGGTCTCCTGCGGCGAGCCCACTGCCGTCGAGACGAAGTTGGTATTGCTGTTCAGCATGACGATGTGCCAGGCACCCAGATCGAAGCTGTAGTAGCCCTGGGTCGGGTCGCCGGCGATGGCCCCGTAGTAGCCGAAGTAGCCGGCCGCCGTGGCGCTCGAGTCGTAGTCGTGGTTGCCGAGCACTGGATACGTGCGCACCTTCTGCCTCCCCCAGGTCGGGTCGTAGCAGTTTTGGTACGCCGTGAGCGTCCCCTCGAATTCGCTGTTTCCGGCGGTGAATACGGTGCCCGCGATGGTGTCGAGGATCGCGGCCGTGGCATCGTCGCCGGTGCGGGTGCAGCGCGCGATGTTGCCGGCGCCCACCAGGGTCACCACATCAGTGGCCGCGGTGACGGTGAGCGTCCCGAAGCCCGCCGCGCCGTACTTATCCGTCACGGTGACGCGTACGGTGCGCGGGCCGGCTGAACCATAGACATGCGTGGGCGTGATGGCAGTCGACGATGTGGTTGCGCTGCCGGTGGTCTGTGGCGAGCCGTCGCCCCAATCGACGGCGTAGGGCCAGGGACCATCATTCGCCCCGTCGTTGAAGGCGGCGTCGAGCGTGACCGGGCTGCCCACGGTCACCGTTTGATCGGGGCCGGCGCTCACGACCGGCGCGGCGTTGGCCACGGTCGCCGTGGTCGTGGCCCGCGCACTCGTCGCCCCGTGCGTGTCGGTGACGGTAAGGGCGACGGTGTAGCTGCCGGCGCCGACGTACGCGTGGCTCGGCGCCACTCCGGTCCCGGTGGTGCCGTCGCCGAAGTCCCAAGCATAACCCAGCTGGTCGCCGTCGGGATCCGAGGAGCCGCTGCCGTCGAACGCGATACTGGTCCCCTCGGAGCCGGTGTAGGGTCCGCCCGGCGCGGCGGTGGGGGGCTGATTCGTGGTGGACGGCGCGTCGTGGCACCGGCCGCTTCCTGCGTCCGAGAACGTCTTGCCCGCGATGGGTATGAACTTCCAGGAGTACCCTGCCGAGCGCAGCGTCAGCTTCAAGACGCCGAGCGTGTTGTTGTCGAGCACTTCGGAGTTCGGCACCGGCGGATAGACCACGAACAGGCCGCCGCCGCCGGTCCCGGCAACGAACTCGCGGATCCCGTGGAGCGTGTCCGCCACGCCGTCCGGCGTCTGCGGGGCGAAGCGTTCGTAGTCGTGGTCGTGCCCGACGATGACCAGTTCCGCCCCCGCGTCATACAGGTCCTGGTACAGCGGTTTCGTCTCGGCGTGGGGTCCCTCGTTGCCGGAGCTGAACAGCGGGTGATGCCAGTAGGCGACCGTGCAGCGCTTGGTGCTGTTCGCGAGATCGGCCTTGAGCCACACCTCCTGGGGCGAGCCGACGTTCATCGCGATATTCGAGTTCAGGGCGACGACGTGCCAATCGCCCAGGTCGTAGCTGTAATAACCTTTGCCCGACCCGCCGGCTGCCGCGCCGAAGTAGTTGAAATAGCCGCTGGCCCCCGCCGTGAGATAGTCGTGGTTGCCGGGGACCGGCTTGGTCCGCGACTTGAAACGACCCCAGGTCGGGGCGTAGCAATTCTTGTAATCGGCGCTCGACCCGTTCGGATACGCGTTGTCGCCGGCCGCGAACACGGTGCCGGGGATGGTATCCATCAGGTTCGCCGTGAGGCCATCCCCGGTCTTGGCACAGTCAGCGATGTCTCCCGCGCCGACCAGCACGCTGGGGGCGACCACGCGCACGGCCACGGTGTCTGCTCCGGTCCCTCCGCCACTGTTCGTTACCGCCACGCGCACGCCATAGGTACCGAGTGCCGCGTAGCTGTGGGCGGCGGTGATCGGCGTCGCGGGGCTCGCGGCGGTACCAGTGGTCGAGCTACCGTCGCCCCAGCCGATGGTGTACGCCCACGGGGCGTCGTTGGGGTCGGGGTCGCTGAAGGTGGCCGACAGCCTGACGGTATCTCCGGGGTTCGTGGTCACGTCGGGGCCGGCGCTCACGGTGGGCGGGACGCCATGACAGCTCGTGGAGCCGTTGTCACTGAACGTCTTCCCGGCGACCGGCACGAACTGCCAGCTGTAGCTCGCGTCGTCCAGGGTGAGCTTCAGGACGCCGAAGGTGCTGCTGTTCCTCACCTGGCTGTTGGCCCGGATGGTGCCGAATGACCCGACCTCGGCGCCGCCCGTGCCCACGATGAACTCCCGGATCCCCTGCGCCGGATCGGCTACGCCAGCCGGCGTCTGCGGCGCGAACCGCTCGTAGAAGGCGTAGTGCGCGTTCACCACCACGTCGACACCCGCGGCGTACAGCACGTCCCACAGCGGGCGGACGGCGGTGTTGGGCGGGTCCTTGGAATCGAACAGCGGGTGGTGCCAGTAGGCGAGCGTGCAGCGTGCCGGATGGGCGGCCAGGTCGGCACGCAGCCACTGCACCTGGGGCGACGTGGCCGTCGTCGGGACCAGCTGAGGGCTGCCGCTGTTGAGCACGACAATGTGCCAGGCGCCGAGGTCGTAGCTGTAATAGCCCTGCTTTGGGTCGCCTGCGGCGGCCCCGAAGTAGCCGAAGTACCCCGCGGCGTTGGCGGTCTTGTAGTCCCGCTCGCCGGGCGCCGGCCGCGTGCGCGCCTTGTGCCGTCCCCAGCTCAAGTTGTAGCAGGTGTTGTACTGGATGAGGGTGCCGTTGTCGTAGGCGGCGTCGCCGGCCGCGAACACGGTGCCGGGAATGCCGTCGAGCAACGCCGCGGTCGCGTCGTCCCCAGTCGCGTTGCACTTCGCGACATTGCCGGCGCCGACCAGGGTTACCGGCCCGGATGTCGTGGCTAAGCTCGGAGCTGACTGAGGCGCTACTTCGGTCGGCGACGCGGGCCCTCGGTCGTCGCGGCAGGTCGTGACGACCAGGACGGCGCCAAAGACGAGGACGAACCCGCTGAGCCGAAGCACGGCATCCGTCGAAGCATGAGGCGTGCCCCGAGGGACGCGAGCGATGTCATCGTGTTGTTGGCGCCGACGCGAACGATCAGTCGGGTCTTGCGGTAGCTCCCTTACAGCGTCGTGGCCTCAACGCTACGCTCGCGCCTCATCAGTGGCACGAGCCGCTCCCTGAGTCCGTCGCCGTCTGGCCCGCGACCGGCACAAACTGCCAGCTGTAGGAGCCGTCGTACAGCGTGAGCTTCAGCACACCGTACACACCGCTGATCCGCGCCTCGCTGTTGGCGGTGATCAGGGTGTTGGGGCTATCGAGCCCCTCGCCCCCGGTGCCGACGATGATCTCGCGAATGCCGTTCACCGGATCGGCGACGCCGGCAGATGTCTGCGGGGCGAACCGCTCGTAGTCGCGCATGTGCGCGTTGATGATCAGCTCCGCCCTGGCGGCGGCGAGGTCGTCCCAGAACGGCTTCACAGTCGACGTCGGGGAGAACGAGGTCGATGTCGTCGAGTAGAACCGCGGGGTGTGCCACATCGCCAGCACGCACTGCTTGGTGGTGGCGGCGAGGTCGCCCCTGAGCCAGGTCTCCTGCGCCGAGCCCGCCGCCGTCGCGACGAAGCTGGAGTTGCTGTTCAGCACGACGATGTGCCAGGCGCCGAGGTCGTAGCTGTAGTAGCCCCTGGTTGGGTCGCCGGCCGCGGGGCCGAAGTAGTTGAAGTAGGCCACGGCCGTGGCGCTCGAGTCGTAGTCGTGGTTCCCCGTCGCCGGATAGGTGCGGGCCCGGTGACGGCCCCAGCTCAGGTCGTAGCAATTCTGGTAGTTCGTTGCCGTCCCGCTGGGATAGGCCGCGTCGCCCAGCGCGAAGACGGTACCCGGAATGCCGTCCAGGACGGCCGCCGTGGCCTCGTCGTTGGTGCGGTCGCAGCGCGCGATGTTTCCGGCCCCCGCGAGCGTAACGGAAGCCACGGGCTGTGTGACGGTCACGCTGAGCGTTCCCGAGCCGGCCGCTCCGTCCTTGTCGGTGACCGTGACTCCCACCAGGTTGGTGCCCGCCGCCGTGTACGTGTGCGTGGCCGTGATGGGGCTCGCCTGGCTGGTGGTGCTGCCCGCGCTGGGCAATGTGCCGTCCCCCCAGTCGATGGAATAGGCCCAGGGCCGGTCGTTCACTCCCGGATCGGTGAAGCTCGCGCTGAGCGTCACGGGGCTGCCTACCGTGGCCGATTGGTTGGGTCCGGCGCTCACCGTGGGCGCTACGTTGCCGATGCTCGCGGTGGTGGTGACGGGTGAGCTTGCCGCGGCGTGCGAGTCGGTGACCGTGAGAGTCACGACAAAGTCGCCGTTGTCCGCGTAGGTGTGACTGGGCGTGGCGCCGGTGCCGGTGGCGCCATCGCCGAAGCTCCAGGCATAGGTCAGCGCGTCCCCGTCCGGATCGGACGAGCCGCTGCCGGTGAAGCTCACCGCGCCGCCCTCGGCGCCGGAGTAGGGCCCGCCGGGTGCGGCCGTCGGTGGATGATTCGTGGCTCCGACCGTAACGGCGGTCTTCGCCGAACCGACCCCACCGTCTTTGTCCGTCACCGTCGTCTGCACCGAGTCCGTGCCGGCGGCGGCGTAGGTGTGCGCGGCCGTGATCGCGCTCGCTTGACTGGTGGTGGTCCCCGTCGTCTGGGGCGAGCCGTCGCCCCAATCGATCGTGTACGACCACGGACCGTCGTTCACCCCAGCGTCCGAGAACGTGGCGCTGAACGTGAAGCTCGTTCCGGCGCTCGCCGTCTGGGCCGCCGCAGCCACGGCGGGTGTGGCGTTCGCGATCGTGGCGGTGGTGGTCGCCGGCGCGCTCGCGAGGCCCCGCGCATCGGTGACCGTCAACATCACCGTGTAGGCACCGTTGTCGGCGTACGCGTGGCTCGGTCGGACGCCGTTGCCGGTCGTCCCATCCCCGAAGCTCCAGGCGTAGGTGATGGACTCACCGTCGGGGTCGGAGGAGCCGCTGCCGTCGAAGCTGACCGCTGCGCCCTCGGCGCCGGTGTATGGTCCCGCCGACGCGGCCGTCGGGGCGTGATTCGTGGCCGATGGGGAGTCGTGGCACAGGCCGCTCCCGGCGTCCGCGAACGTCTGTCCGGCGACGGGGACGAACTGCCAGGAGTACGAGCCCGAATTCAAAGTGAGCTTGAGCACCCCCCAGGTGTGCGTCTCCCGAATCTCACTGTTCGCCACCGGCGGCGGGCTGCCGCCATCGAGGCCGGTGCCACCGGTGCCCACGATGAACGAGCGGATGCCGTACATCGTGTCGCGCACGGCGGCCGGCGTCTGCGGCGCGAGCCGCTCGTAGCTGTGCTTGTGGCCGTTCACCACGACGTCCGCGCCGTACGCGTACAGGGTGTCCCACAGCGTCTGATACTTCGGGTTGCTGGTGATGTTGACGCCGGACACGAACCGAGGCGCGTGCCAGTAGGCGAGCGTGCAGTGCCCGCTGTAGAGCGCCAGATCGTTCCGCAGCCACTGCACCTCGGTGGAGGCGGGCGTTACGTCGAGCTCGCCGTTGAGCGCGATGATGTGCCAATCGCCGAGGCTGTAGCTGTAATAGCCCTTCGCGGGATCGCCCGCGGCCGCGCCGAAGTAGCCGAAGTAGCCAGGGGCCGCGCCGTTGCTGTATTCATGGTTGCCGGGTATCGGCCGGGTCCGCGCCTTGTGCCGGCCCCACGTCGGGGCGTAATAGTTCGTGTATTCGGCGGCGGTACCCATCTCGTAGGCGTTGTCGCCGAGCGTGAACACGGTGCCTGAGATGCCGTCGAGCAGGTTCGCGGTAAGCGAGTCGCCGTTCTTCGTGGCGTCGGCGATATCGCCCGCGCCCACCAGGACGGCCGCGCCGGGCGAGCTGGCCTGCACGGCGAGGGAATCCGTGCCGGACCTCCCGAAGCTGTTCGTGACCGTCAGGCGCGCGGTGTCCAAACCGGGGGCGGCGTAGACGTGTGACTCGGTGATCGGGGTCGCCGGGCCAGTGGCGGTGCCGTTGCTCGAGCCGCCGTCGCCCCAGGTGATCGTGTACGTCCACGGGGCGGAATTCGGCCCCGGATCCGCGAACGTAGCCGTGACCGTCACCGGGTTGCCCGCGGTGGCGGTGAGGTCGGGGCCGGCGTTCACGGAAGGCGTCGGCGGCCCGGGGCTGTAGCAGGTCCCAGTCCCCGCGTCGCTGGCCGTCTGGCCCGCCACCGGGATGAATTGCCACGAGTACGACCCGTCGCCGAGCGAGAGCCTCAGCACGCCGTACACGCCGCTGATCCGCACCTCGCTGTTCGCGGTGATCAGCGTGTTGACGGCGTCGAGCCCCTCGCCGCCCGTGCCGACGATGATCTGGCGGATGCCGTTCACCGGATCGGCCACACCGGCGGACGTCTGCGGGGCGAACCGCTCGTAGTCGCGCATGTGGGCGTTGACGATCAGCGTGGCGTGCCGGGCCACGAGGTCGTCCCAGAACGGCTTCACCGACGCGTTCGGCGAGAACGAGGTCGACGTCGTCGAATAGAAGCGCGGGGAGTGCCACATCGCGAGGATGCACTGCTTCGTGGTCGCGGCGAGATCGAGCCGGAGCCACGTCTCCTGCGGCGAGCCCAGCGCGGTCGAGACGAAGCTGTTGTTGCTGTTCAGCACGACCACGTGCCAGGCGCCGAGATCGTAGCTGTAGTAGCCCTTGGTCGGGTCGCCCGCGGCGGCACCGAAGTAGCCGAAGTACCCCGCCGCGGTGGCGCTCGAGTCGTAATCGTGGTTCCCGGTCGCCGGATAGGTGCGCGCCTTGTGGCGGCCCCAGCTCGCGTTGTAGCAGTTCTGGTAGTTCGTCGGGGTGCCGTTCGGATAGGCGCCGTCGCCCAGCGCGAATACGGTCCCCCCGATCGTGTCGAGGATGGCGGCGGTAGCCTCGTCGTTGGTGCGGTCGCAGCGCGCGATGTTGCCCGTCCCCACGAGCGTGACGGCATTCGCCATCGTCGCGAGACTCGGTACAGGGGCCCGCAGCACATCGGTGGGCGAGCGGGGCCCCTGACTGTCGTGGCACGTGGTAGTGGCCAGCACCGCGGCAACCAGCGCTAGCGGAGCGAACGGCCTCGAACGGGGCAGGGTCATGAACAGTGCCTGCGGACTGGGGAGGTGGCGCTGGTTGGCATTGGCATGTATCCCTGCACGTGGCGTGCGCGCAACGCCCGTCAGTAACCTGCTTTGGCCTATGGCATTACGAGTGCTCCCCGAGACGCCGCTCGGGCCTCATGTCGCAACTCCCTTACAGCTACGCGGTTGCGGTGTTACGACTAGGAACGGTTTCGCCGGTGGTGGCGGCCAGGAGTCGGCCCGCCTCGGCCATCTCGGGCGGCTCGGCGAACCTGCGGCGGCCGGACACCACGGCGACGATAAGCCCGATGGTGCGCCCGATCAGCGCCACGTCGTACGCCACGGACGCGCGGCGCACGTACACCAGGTCGAGCGCCAGGCGCAACGGCAGCAGGCGCTCGACGTACGCGCGCTCCGGATCGGCGCGCCCCACGATCGCCTCCCCGTGCGCGTAGTCGTACAGCGTGCCGGGGCTCGTGAGCCCGGGGCGCACCCGCAGCAGCTCGCGGTGCTCCGGTCCGTAGCATCGGTCGACGATGTCCGGGTGCTCGGGTCGCGGCCCGACGATGGACATCTCGCCCCGCAGGATATTGATCAGTTGCGGCAGCTCGTCGACTTTGGCGCGGCGCAGCCACGCGCCGAACCGGAACACCCGCGGATCGTCCTCGGCTGTGATGACGCTCCGGAACGTCCCGTGATCCACGCGCATGGTCCGCAGCTTGTACATCGTGAAGGACCGAGCATCGCGCCCGGCCAACCGCGGGCGGTAGAATATCGGGCCGCGGTCCGAAAGCCAGATGCCGAACGCGGCGATGGCGAGCAGCGGGCTCAACACGACGAGCGCTAGCCCCGAGAGCACGACGTCCATCAGGCGCTTGGTCATGGCGACGGGCTGCCCCAGGGCGCTTCCTGCGCCGCTTGCGGATCCGACCGCCGGCGCGCGCGGGACCCGTGCCGGGTCACGCCGCTCTCCCGCAGCACGGCGGCGAGCCGCTTGCTCAACGTCCCGGCGGCCCACACGAACATGACGGAGGTGAAGTCGAAGCGCTTCCACACGTACGCCCGCGGCGTGGGCGGCGGCTCGATGCCGAACAATGCCTTGCGCATCAGATGCCAGGTCCGGACGAACGGGTACACGAACTGATTCACGGCGTCGTGCAGATAGACAAAGCCCGCCGAGCACCCATAATGCGTCTCCAGATACGCGAAGAATCCGCGGCGCAGCGCCGGATTGACAGGATAGCTCCGGCGCTCGACCACCGCTTTCTTGCGGGAGCCGAACAGCGCGCGCGGCACGCCGGCGGACTCGAGGATCCGCCGAGCGATCGGCCGGTCGTAGCCGTTGCCCAGCCGCCACGGCGCCATCTCGGGCGACGCCGCGATCGCGGCAATCTCCTGCACCGAGCGGGCGAGCAGGGACGGCACCGCCACGTTCACGAAGCCGCACTGCAGCCTGATCTCCGTCAGCATCAAGGCCGTCGTGTCGCCGCGCAGCACCCCGGCATCCTGATAGGCGCGCTCCCAGGGGTTCACGTCCCACACCTCGTCCCCCTGGAAGCCGGTGAACAGGACGGCCGCGCCGCCACGCCGCTCGAGATCGCGTGTGAGCGAGTGCAGCACCGTCATGGTGGGGGCGCAGCCGGGCGCGAGATAGTACAGCTCGTCCTCGCTCACGCGGGAGTGCCGCGGGTCGAGGTACGCCGTCCGCAGTCGCAGCAGGTCGGCGATGGGCTTCCCGTCGTCGGTGCCCGCGCGCCGACTGAGCCACCACGGGATGTGGGAGTTCGAGCGGCGACTCGTGAAGCACGTGGCGATGCCGAGGCCCGCCACGAGCGCGGCGCTGGCGGCCGAGTCATACCCCGAGGAGATGGTCGCGAACGCCGTCATGGGGAGCCGCCGCTCCGGGCTCGCATAGTTGGCACGCAGGCGCTGGAGGGCCTCGGTGACCAGTGCGCGATACTGCTCGAAGGACGCGACCGGCAGCTTCGGCCGCGGCGACTCGAAGGCGCGCTCGCCGCCCGCGAGCACCAGACTCTCGTCGTACAGCTGATAGAACGTCTGGATCTCGGGGTGGGTGACCAGGAAGGCGCGCGGGTAGCGGCCGGCGCCCTGCCGGATGGCATAGGTCTCCGCGCGATAATCGTGCGCCGGGTCGAGTTTGGCCCCGGTGAAAGCGAGCAGGAACGCGAGGCTGTTCGAGACCAGGATGCGGTCTCGGTGGATGCAATACAGCAGCCGGTTCACGAGCGCGCTCGAGGGGACGAAGTGCACCTGTCCCTCCTCGACCCGGATGCCGCTGCCGAAGAAGTGCGGACAGCGGTGGAAGGCACCCAACCGGAACTCGTCGTCCCACACACCCTCGACCATCCATTCCGGCGTGCGCTCCACGGCCGAGCCGTGGTAAACGAGCACCTCCCCGGCGTCCCGAGGCGTGCTGGCCAGCCACGCCAGTCGGGGAAGCCCGGCCACCTCGCGATACCGCAGCACCGGTTGCGTCACGGGCGCCGATCCACGATGGCGCGCGCGCGGGCGATCACGGCGCGGCGCGCTTCCGGCGCCAGTCCGGTCGCGAAGGCGATCGCCCCGGCCAATCCCAGGCTCAGCAGCACGCCCCCGGCCCACGCCACCCACCCCGGCGCCACGAGGCGGCTGCCGAGCGCCGCGGCCGCGGCGAACACCAGCAGCATCGCGGCCAGCGGCCGCGCGGTCGACCAGAGCTTCGCGGGCGCCACACCAGGGAGGGAGGCGCGCACCAGCCGCGGGTAGATCACGGTCTGCACCGCGCGTCCCGCGAGGATGCCCAGGCACAGGCCCGGCAGCCCCCACCAGCGTGTCAGCACGACCATCCCGCCCAATGTCAGGACGGTGGCGACAGCGCCCACGCGCACCCGGCTCGAGGGATGCAGGGCGGCGTCGATGATATTCGAGTCGGTGCGGATGAAGGCGGTTTGCACCGCCGCGAGGACGATGAGCAGATCGACGGTGGGGCCGGCCCATTGCCCGGCCCCGATCCAGAGGGCTACGAAGGAGTGATTCCACAACAGGATCGTGGCGCCCACGGCGGTGACGAACAGCCAGGTGAGCCCGAAGATCTCGCGGCGCACCAGCGCGGCCCATGCGAACTGTCCCCGGCCGATGAGGCCGCCCAGTCCCGGCATGGCGGCGGAGACGGCGGCGCTGTGGAGATTCACGGCCGCGCGCGCCGCGTAGCTCGTCAGGACGTACGTCGTGACCAGCGAGGGCGAGCGCATCACCCCGAGTATGATGAGGTCGCTGGCGAGCAGCAGCTTCGCGATCAGGTCACCCAACGAGAGCCAGCCGCTCATCGCGAACAGGGCACGGATGTCGGCCCGGGTGGGGCGCGCGGCCCCGAACCAGGAGACGTAGGCGCGCGCGATCCCCCAGTAGCACAAGCCGGTGACACCGGCCACCACGAGCTGCGCCGCGCTGACCCCGGCGAGGCCCAGCCCGGCGTACGCGGCCGCGGCGGTGAGGAGACCGCCCACGACGCTCAGCCCCGCCTGCAGCTCCATGCGCTTGTAGCCGAGGTTCATGCCGAACAGCACGGATTCCGGCACAGCGAGCAGCCCGCCGAGCAGCACCGCGCCGAGCAATGCGGCGCAGGCGAGTCGGACGGTCCCCGCGAGCGCGGGCTCGACACCCGCCATAGTCGGCGCGAACCAGGTGAGCACCGCCCCCGCGCCGGCGGCGAGCGGCAGGAGCAGCAGCCACACCACCAGGGCGCCGCCCACGGCCCGTCGCTCGGCGGCGGCGTCGTGTGTGGCCTGCCGGCTCGCCACGACGAGTCGCAACGCGTCCGGTGGGCGGCCGCTCACCGGCGCGACATAACTGGTCAGCCGGCCGAGCATTTCGAACACGCCGTACAGCGCCTGGCCGAGGCGGGTCACCAGAATGGGCGTGAGCACGAGGCCCACGGCCAGCTTCGCCCCGTACTCGAGCCCGTACGCCACGACCGTGAGCGACGCCTTCTGCGTGAGGGTCGGCGCGCGTGTCGCCCCGGTCGGCGGGGCGGCACCGGCCGCGGGTGCGGGGTCGGGGGTCATGGCGTCATGTCGCGGCGGCAACCGCATGCAGGCGCTCTTCGATCCGCTGGACGAGGTACTCGGCGAGCGGCAGGGCGCACGTGAACGCGGGCGAGACGGCGTTGAGGACGTGGAACGAGCGGTCGTCACCTTCGTAGCGGAAGTCCATCTCCAGGCGGCGCTCGCGCAGGTCGAACAGCTGGGCCCGGATCCCCGGACGTCCCCAGCGGCGGAACCGGGCCGCCCGGATGCCTTCGACCAGCGTGGCCGCGCGGCGCACCACGCCGCGTCGCCCGTACGCACGCAGCTCCGCCAGGGCGAGCCGGCGGAAGCCGGAGTCGTTGCGTACCAGCATCCCCAGCTCGCGGGCGGCGATGGTGAGGCACTCCCCGAGCTTGAAATTGCTCCAGCCATCGTAGTGCTCGCGCCAGAACGCAGGCGTCGCGGTCGGACCGATCTTGACCGAGCCGTCCACGGCGCGCGTGACGTGCACCCCGAGAAACGGGTTCGCGAGGGCGGGGACGGGGTACACGTGTGTCCGCACCCTCAGGGCGCCGGGCGGCGCGACGAGGTAGCGTCCCCGAAACGGCAGAATGCGGTACCGCTCCGAGAACCCGAAATCGCGCGCGACGTGGTCGGCATAGAGCCCGGCCGCGTTCACGACGTACCCGGCGTCGATCGTGCCCGCGGACGTGAGCACACTCCGCCCGCGCGCGCGTCCCTGGTAGGCCACACCGGTGAGGAGCACGATGCCCGCCGCGCGCGCGTCCCTCACCAGGGATGCCACGACTTCGGCCGGATCGACGGTGGCCGTGCTGGGGGAGAACAGCGCTCGCTCGTAAGTCCGAGCCAGCGGCTCGAGGCGCCGAGCGTCGTCCACGGACAGGACCTCGAGCTCCACGCCGTTGGCGCGGCCGCGGCGCTGCAGCTCCTCCATGCCGGCGAGGTCGGCGGCGTCCTTAGCGACCACGAGCTTGCCGCAGCGGTCGAGTCGCAGACCGCGCTCGGTGCAGTAGGCGGCGAGCTGGCGGTTGCCCTCGCGGGTCAGCTGCGCCTTAAGGGTGTCGGCCGAGTAGTAGAAGCCCGCGTGGAGGACGCCGCTGTTGCGGCCGCTCGCGTGGAGGCCACAGGCGGGCTCCTTCTCGAGCAGCGTGACCGAGCTGTCCTCCTGCCGGCGCTTGAGCTCGAGGGCGAGTGTGAGGCCAAGGATGCCGCCACCCACCACCAGGAAGTCCGTCGTCCGCGCCGCCGTCACGGAAGTCGCGCCGCTCAGGCGTGCGCCGGCTCGCGTGCAGGCGTGGGCGTCCAGTCTTCCCGGCGGCGCCGCGGCATGACGAGGCTTCGCTTGAGGGCCTGGACGTTGTGGTAGACGGGGTTCTGATAGCTGTGGAGCGCGGGCTCGTTGCGCACCGCCGCCGCGACTTCGCGGATCCCGGCGGCCACGGTGAACTCGGGCTCGAACGCGAGCACGCGGCGGATCTTTTCGAAGCTGACCCGATAGTCGCGCGCGTCGGTCACGTCCTGCTGCTGCACCACTTCGACGTCGCCCACGGTCTCCGCCACCAGGTCACCCAGCGCGGCGATCGTGTGGTTCAGGGCGTCGCCGCCCACGTTGAAGATCTCTCCGGCGACGCGCTCGGCGGGCGCCTCGAGGGCGGCGATGAAGGCGCGGGCGGCATCGCGGCAGTGCACGTTGGGGCGCCACTGGTTGCCGCCGAAGATCGCGATCTTGCCGTCCACCACCGCGCGGACCGTGAGCGTGTTCACGACGAGGTCGAACCGCATACGGGGGGACAGGCCGAACACCGTGGACAGACGGAGCACCACCGGCTCCACCCCGCGGGCCCGGTCGAACAGAATGTTCTCGCTGAGCACCCGGGTGCGCGCATACAGGGACACGGGGTTGAGGCTGGACTGCTCGGTCAGCGCGGCGCCGTTGCTGGCGCCGTAGACACTGCAGCTCGAAGCGAACACGAGGCGGTGCACGCGATAGAAGTTGCACGCCTCGATGAGCACCTTGGTCGCGGTGTAGTTGAGGTTGACCGTCTCTTCGGGATCCAGGTTGCAGGCGGGGTCGCCCACGATGGCCGCGAGGGCGATGACGCCGTATGTGTCCCGGAGCGCGCGACTCACGTCCCGACTGCTGCAGACGTCGCCGGCCAGGACTTCGAGCCGGGGATGGTGCAGCCCGTGGAGGCCGGCGCGGCCGTAGTCGAACCGGTCGAGCACGCGGACGTGGTAGCCTCGATCGAGCAGCATGCGGGTGAGCAGCGAGCCGACGAAGCCCGCCCCGCCGGTCACGAGCACCCGCCGTGTCCCGTCCCCCGTGCCCCGGTTCTTCTGCACCGGGACCGGTGTGTCGAGCAGCTCGTGCAGCGTCACGCTTCCGGGGCGATGGACGTCGCGGCCCCGCACGAAGCGGTCGATGCCGCCGATCGCCCGGACGCGGATGCCCGCGTTCTCGAGTCGCTGGCCGAGGGCCCGCACCACGGCGCCCTTCACGGAGGGCATCGCGACGATCACCTCGCGCACGTCGCGCGACTGCGCGACGGCGAGGGCATCCTGCACCGGTCCGAGCACCGGCACGCCGTTGAGCAGGGCGCCGAGCTTGACGGGGTCGTCGTCGAGGAACCCGACGAGCTCCACCCCTGGCGCGGCGCCTTCCATGAGCTCGCGGCCGATGGAGAGCCCATGCTCGCCCGCGCCCACGATGAGGACCCGGTGCGGGGAATTGGGCGCTGTGCCCGGCGGACGTTTCCGCTGCTTGGCGTCCGCGACCGACCACCGCCGCAGTGCGCGCACGCCCACGGAGAAGAACAGCATCAGGAGCACGAGCAGTAGCGTGGTGGCCGCCGAAAGATCCAGCAGCCCAGCGACTTGCAGCCCGAACAGCGCGATGAGCACCACCGCACTGGAGAGGCTCACCGTGAGGGCGTCCGGCAGGCTGGTGTACCGCCAGATCGTGCGGTAGCCGCCGCCCAGCGCGTCGGCGACCACGAGCAGCAGTCCGACCAGCCCCGTGAGGGCGGCCGTCTGGGTCACGCCGAAGGTGGCAATCCCTTCACCCACCGCTACCGCGATCACGACGGCGCTCGCGGCGCAGCAAAAATCAACGCCCGCCTTGACGGCGCGTCGCGCTGCGGGGTTCGAGAGCCATGGGTCGACCAAGCGGGCGGCGGCAGAGAGCGCCCGCACAGGCCAGGAGAAACCGTAACTGAGTTGGTCCAGCTCGAAACCGGTCGAGGTCATCCGTACTCTGGCTGAGGGTTGCGCAGTGGTGCCGAGCTTCTAGTCCTGCGCAAACTCCTTATCAGGTCTCATGCCTTGCGGCGGCGTCCGACGCTGCGTCCGTAACTGAAAACTCCGCAGCGTGTTGCCGCGACCGACTCGGCGGACCTGGCAAATCGGCCGGCCCGTTTGCCACAGAACGGCCACACTTTAGTCTCAATCGTGTATCAGCGACCGGCCTCGGAGATCCGCGGCGCGCGTGTCAAGCGGGGGTGCGATCGCTGCGCAGCGTCCGCCGCACCGTCATGAACGCTTCGGCGGCATCCATGCAGCACTGATTGCCCCAGGCGCGCGCGCGGTGGCGCAGCGCGTCGAGGGAGCGGGGATGCGGATACGGCCGCACCTCGCTCTCGTAACAGGCCATGGCGCAGAGCTTCTGCTCGAGCGTCGCCGAGATGTCCACCCACGTATCCGGCACGAAGCTGCGCGGGTAGCCCCATTCGGTGCTGCTGGCCGTGTCGAAGGCGTATAGCGCTTCGAGAAAGGGCTCGAGCGGCCGGGTGGCGACGAGCGCGGCGCGGAACAGCAGCTCGTGGTCGCGGTTGGCGTCGCCCCCGAACTGGCAATAGACCACCGCCGGGCGCACCTCGCGGACGGCGCGCTCGAGCGGGGCGATGATGTCGAGCAGGGACAGGGTGTCGAGCCGCTGGTCGGGGAAGCCGAGCTGGCGGAACGCCTTCAGGCCCAGCATCTCGGCGGCGCGGCGGGTGTGCTCGGCCTGTCCCACGCCGTCCGGCCCGTACCGGAGCGACTCTCCCTCGCAGGCGATTACGGCCGTCACCTCGTCGCCCGCACGAGCGTGCAGGGCGACGGTGCCGCCGCACCCGAGCACCTCGTCGTCCGGGTGCGCTGCGATGACCAGCACGGGGCGACCCATGACGCGCGCGGTTAGCGCCGCTGCCGGCGCACGATGTCCAGCACGGCTGCGATCACGTCGTGCACGTCGCCGTCGGCGAGCCGGGGGTTCAGCGGCAGGCTCACCATGCGCTCATAGTTGCCGTACGCCACCGGAAAGCTGTCGGGCTGGTAGCCGTACTTGTCGCGGTAGTAGGGGTGCACGTGGATCGGGATGAAGTGCACCGAGCTCCCGATGTTGCGCTGGCGCAACTCCTCGATGAACACGTCGCGATGGATACGCAGGGCGCCCGGGCGCAGCCGCAGGACGTAGAGGTGCCAGGCGTGGTCGACGTCGGGGCGGCGCGCGGGTAGCTCCAGCGCGTCCTCCCCCGCAAAAGCCGCGTCGTACATCCGCACCACGGCGCGGCGTCGCTCCTGGAAGCCGGCGAGCTTGCGCAGCTGCCACAACCCGAGCGCCGACTGGATGTCCGTCATGTTGTACTTGAACCCCGGCACCACGACTTCGTAGAACCAGCTGCCGCCGCGGTCGTAGCGCTTCCAGGCGTCCCGACTCATGCCATGCAGGCTCACGACCCGCGCGCGCTCCAGGAACTCGGGGTCGCCCGTGAGCATCCCCCCTTCGGCGGTCGTGAGATTCTTGGTCGCGTAGAAGCTGAACGCGGCGGGGTTGCCGCCCGCCCCGATGGGACGGTTCTTGTACCGGGCGGGGAGGGCGTGGGCCGCGTCCTCGATGACCGCGAGCCGGTGCGCGGTCGCGAGCTCGCCGATCGGGTCGAGGTCGGCCGGATGACCGGCGTAGTGGACGGGCAGCACCGCCCGAGTGCGCGGCGTGATCGCCGCGGCCACCTGGGCCGGGTCGATGTTCAGCGTGTCCGGCTCCACGTCCACCAGGATCGGCCGGGCGCCGACGTGCTCGATGACGTTGACGGAGGCGGCGAACGTCATCGGGGTCGTGATCACCTCGTCCCCGGGGCCGATCCCGAGCGCCGCGAGCGCCGTGTGCAGCGCCGCGGTGCACGAGTTGAGCGCCAAGGCTCCCGGTGCGTCGAGGTAGGCGGCGAACTCCTTCTCGAACCGCTTGGTCTTCGGCCCCGTCGTAATCCAGTCGGATCGGAGGGTGTCGACCACCTCGCTGATTTCCTCTTCTCCGATGAGCGGAGGAGAGAACGACAGGAAATCACGCCGCGCAGCGATGGGTGCGGGCGCTGTGGCGTGATCGGGAACCGACGTCGTCGAGTGAGGTCGTGTCGTCATGCGTCCAGTTGGTGGAGGGTGGCGCGTTTGGCCTCAAGCAGGTCTTGTGCGCTGGGCCGTCACGAGCCGACTCGTTGTGGCTGAAGGGCTTACGCCGGCTGAGCGGCACGGCGCTGCGGACGGTTGACGCGGCCGAGTTACAACTACGCTGGCGTTCTGCGACGTTGCGAGGTGACGTGCCGGTGCAGGGCCGGCGGTACCGGCCTTGCGCTGCACACCAGTCTCAGGAGGTCCCTGAACATGACGACGTCCATCACCGCGGTCTCGGTTTCGTGGGTCGTGCTCGCCACCCTGCTCGCCATCACGATCGCACCGGGCGCGCTGCCCCTTTCCCGTCCGGCTCCCGGGGCCGCCTCGTGTCCGCCGGGTCCTGCCGTGGCGCTGCGTGGGGTGCAACGGGCGCCGTATGACCGAGCGCATCTGGCCTCCGGCACCGGACATGACGCGACCACTGCGCAATTCGTCCTTCCGGTGACGAGCCACATCGTGGTCCACCTCGCCGGCGGGGCGGGCATCTGCTGGAACGGTGGGGAAGCGTTGGGGGCGTTTCCCCCCGCGGCGTCCTGGAACACGATCCATGAGACGTACGGCATGGTCGCCGGCGTCACCAATCGCGCCGACGCGCCCGGCTTCACCGTGGCGAACTTCACGTCATTCGCCTACGGGAAAGGCGTCAGCATGGACGCCGGCGGCGATACGGGCTGGACCGTGCGGAACGTGCACGTCGTCTACGGGCGGGACGACTGCATCGAGAACGACTGGTACAACAGCGGCCTCATCGACTCGTCGTTTTTCGATGGGTGCTACGACGTCATGAGCTCGCTGGAGGACCGCGGTCAAACCGTTCCGGATGGTCGCAGCAACGTCGTGACGATCCGGAACTCGCTGCTGCGGCTCCAGGTGATGGACGGGATCTTTGAAGTCCGCCAAGCGGCGCCGCGCCACGAGGCGTTCTGGAAGTGGAGCGCGACGCGAGGCCCCAAGCTGAGTCTCTCCAACAACGTGTTTTTCTCGGACGATTCTTCCGTCTCTTCGAACCACGCCGACATGTACATGGCGCCGCCGCCTGGGCGATTGGGGTCGTGCGCGAACAACATCATGATCTGGGAGGGGAACGGTCCCTTCCCGGAGCCGTTGCCGAGCTGCTTCACCGTGCAGACCGGGGCGCGCGGCCTGCAAATCTGGGATAGCGTGGTCACGCTGTGGAAAGCGCATCATCCCGATCCGCTGCCGGACGTCGCGCCGCCGATCGTCTCGCTGTTCCAGCCGGGCGTGACGGGCAGCACCAGCTTCACGGGCACGGTCGCGCTCGTGGCGACGGCGGTCGACGATCGGGGTGTGGTCGGCGTGCAGTTCCGGCTGGACGGACAGGCGATTGGACCGGAATTGACGGCGCCGACGCTCGTGCGGAAGGATCGCTTCACCAAATACCAGCTGCTCTGGAGCTCGGCTGGCGCGCCGGCGGGGTCCCATACGCTGACCGTCACAGCGAGCGACGCTGCCGGAAACGCCACGACCAGCGCTGGAGTGACGGTGACGATCAGGAACTGAACCAAGTTGTCGCAACCCTGTTACAGATCACCGGCCCGCGGGCGTGGCGCGCCGCGCCGCCGGGTCTGATCGTCTTGGGCTGGAAGGAGTTGCGTGGGGCGCGCGGGGCATCGCCGCGGTACCGAGCTTGCGGTGCTGGGGTGGGTCTAGACGCCGCCCACCGTTTGTGAAAGGGAGTCCCGCGGAAGGATATGCGCACCGATTTGTCGACCGAACCCCTGTCCCTCGAGCCGAAGCGCATCGCCCGGAGCCCGGCCGCGGGAGCGGCGATCGCTCCCTGGAGCCTCCGCCCCCCAGACCAACCGGCGGCCGAATGGCAGCGGTACCTCGCCGCCGCGCTGCGCTTCAAGTGGGTGGTGCTCGGCGTCACCCTGGCGTTCACCGCGCTGGGCGTGCTCGCCGCCGTGCTCATCAAGCCGACCTACGTCGCTCGCGCCACGGTGTGGGTGCAGGTACCCATCCGCCCGGCTCGGGATGAAGGCCCCATCTGGTCGGGCCAGCTGCCGATTTCTTCGGGCTGGATGGACCTGCTGCAGTCGTACGCCGTGCTCGACGACGTGGTGCGCGGTCTCCGCCTGTACGTGGCTCCGGTCGAGCCCGGCGATTCCGATGTGTTGCGCGGCTTCGGCATCAAGGACGCGGTCCTGCCCGGCGCGTACCGGCTCGACGTGGATCCGCAGGGCCAGAAGTTCACGCTGACGGCGCACGGGCGGGACGGAGTGGTGCAGGAGGGGTCGGTGGGGGACTCGGTCGGCGCCGCAATCGGGTTCGTCTGGGTGCCTCCCGCCGGAGCATTGACGGCGGGTCGCCGCGTGGAATTCATCGTCACGGCACCGTACGAGGCCACCGGCAAGCTCGCCAAACAGCTCAAAGTCAGCGCGGATCTGGACGGCAACTTCCTCCGCATGGAGCTGGGCGGGCCGAATCCAGCGGTCATCAGTGCTACCGTGAATGCCGTGGCGAACCGCTTCGTGGAAGTCGCGGCCGCCCTGAAGCGCGAGAAGCTCACCGAGCTGACCCGAATTCTGGGCGTGCAGCTGGCGCAGGCGCAGGTGCGCCTGGGCCAGACCGAGGATTCCCTGCGGGTCTTCCGCGTTCGGGCGGTGAACGTGTACTCCCAGGGTGGCGCCTCGGTCACCCCCAACATGCAGTACCAGCGCGACCCCATGTTCGCGGGACTGCTCGACGTGAAGGTGAGCCGCGAGGAGGCCCGGCACGACCGCGCGACGATCGAGCGCCTGCTGGCGCAGCTCCCCGAGTCCGGCCTCGCGTTGGATGCGCTGGGGATGGTCGGCTCGGTGCAGCGCTCGACGGAGCTGGCGCAGGCGCTGCGCGACCTGACGGGGAAACAGGCGGACCTGCGCACGTTGCGGGCGCATTACACCGAAGCCGACCCGGCGGTGCGACGGTTGGCGGCGGAGGTGGGGGCGCTCGAGCGGCAGACGATTCCCGCGCTCGCGGGAGCCCTCGCGGGCGAGCTGCGGGTGCGCGAGCAGCAGCTCGGGGAGCGGGTGGATGCCGGATCGGCGGACCTGCGGAAGATTCCGCCCCTCGCGGTGGAAGAGACCCGCCTGCAGCGCGACGTCACGCTCGCGGAGCAGGCGGTGGTCAACCTGCAGCAGCGCTACGAGGAGGCACGGCTGGCGGAGGTCAGCAGCCTGTCCGACGTACGCGTGTTGGATCGCGCCGCGGTGCCGCAGACGCCGGCCGGCAGCCTCGGGCCCATCCTGGTCGTCCTGGCCATGATCGGCGGTCTCGGTTTGGGTGCGGGTGGCGCGGTGCTGCTCGACCATACCGACCGCCACGTGCATCACCCCGACCACGTCACGCAGCGCATGGGACTGGCGATCCTCGGCGCGGTGCCGCACGTGGACTGGCACAACGGCAAACGTGAGGAGAGCGCGGGCCAGGTGATCGAAGCGCTGCGAGGCGTTCGCTTGAGCGTCGCGCACCGCCATGGCGGGGACGGACCGGTGATCGTCACCGTGACGAGCCCGGGTCGCGCGGACGGGAAGTCGTTCGTGGCCTCGAACCTGGCCCTCGCGTTCGCGGACGCCGGGTCCCGCACCCTGTTGATCGATGGTGACGTGCGGCGCGGTCGCCTGCACCACGTCCTCAACCGCCTCCGCCGCCCCGGACTCACCGACATCCTCGCGGGCGTCGTGCCGTTGGAGCAGGCGATCCAGGCGACGAGCTCCAGCAACTTGAGCTTCATCGGCTGCGGGGCCCGCAGCCATGCGGGGCCGGCTCTCCTCAGCTCCGCGGCCATGGTCCATCTGGTGGGGCAGCTGCGGCGTGCCTTCGACGCGATCGTCGTGGACTCGGCACCGCTCGGCGCGGGCGCCGACGGCTTCGCGCTGGGGACCGCCACCGGCAGCCTGCTGGTCGTGCTCCGCACGGGCGTGAGCGACCGCGAGCTGGCCGAAGCGAAGCTCGGGATTCTGCAGCACCTGCCGATCAACGTCCTCGGAGCCGTCCTGAACGACGTGCGCCCCGGCGGCGCGTACCGCTACTACTCGTATTACCTCGAGAATTACGGCGTGCGCGACGAGCTGAATGCCGCGGAGCAGCAGGTGCTGCAGGACCCCGTGGCCGAAAGGCCGGCTTAGCGCTGCGCACGGGGCGTGTCCCCGTGCGACCGGATCCGCTCCGCGCCGCCGTCCGCGAGCAGCGCCGCGAGCGCCGATCGCGCGCCACTGATGAGCTCGGCGGGATCGCGCAGGGACGCGCGGAAGTCGGAGTCGACGTCGTAGCCCGCGCGCAGGCCGGGTGCGTCGCCGCCCGCCAGTTCGGCGGCGGTCTGCAGGAGACGCTGCGCCAGCCGCAGCGCGGCGGGCGCGTCGGTGTAGGGCGCGAGCACCGCCAGCTCGCGCCGACCTACCCGCCCGATCGTATCCGACCCGCGGCCCGCCGACCGGAGGATGCGCCCCAGCGACTCGATCGTGGTGTCGACGCCGGCCGGCGCCGCATCGGGTGCGAGCACGACGCAGGCGAGCGCCGCCCCGCGCCGGTCCACGTGGCTGGCGAGCTCGCGCGCGCGGCGCTCGAGCCCCTGGGTGTTGTACAGGCCCGTGTCATGGTCCAGCAGACCCTGCTCGCGCGCCCGGTCGGCGTCGAACTTCGCGTTCAGCTGTCCCTCGAGCCGCAGCAGAAATTCCTCGGTGTCGATCGGATGACTCCACACGCCGTTCGCGCCCGCCCGGAGCGCGTCGCCGACCTGCTGCCGAGTGGCCGGCCCGGCCGTGGTGACGAGAATCGGGGTACTGGCGGTGATGTCGGGATCGACGCGCAGGGCGCGACACAGCTCCGGGGCGTCGCTATCGGGAAGCGCCATGTCGAGGATGATGGCATCGGGTTGCGAGCGCCGTGCTTGCCGGAGCGCCTCGGGTCCCGTGTAGGCCTCGAGCACGGTGTACCCGGCGGGGCGGAGGGCGCGTTCCAGCCCTTGGGCGCTGGAGCGCCGCTGCGGCGCGTGCGCCAGCAGCACCAGCGTCGCGGGAACCGGGGCGGGGGCGGGAACCGGAGCGACGCGGGCGTGCATGGGACGGCGCTGGGGCAGGACTCGTGCGCCCGAGCGGTCGGCCGCAATTGCTTGACGCCCCGGCGGTTGCGGCACCGGCCTCGAGGCACGAACCCGGGAAGCGCGGTGATCTGCCAACAAGCTTGTGGCGAAGCTGCCGCGGTTGGCCGGCACGGCGCGCACGCCTGGGGGCGCTGATGGTGGCCTCAATCTTGAACTGCACCGTGCCAGGAGGTCTACCATAGTGTGTGGCATCGTCGGGTACGTCGGGAAGCGCCAAGCAGCGCCGATTCTCGTGGATGGTCTGCGCCGGCTGGAGTATCGGGGCTACGACTCCGCCGGAGTCGCGATCCAGAACGGCGCCGGCATGTCGGTCGTCAAGCTCGCGGGGCGCGTGCAGGGTCTCGCGGAGCATCTGCAACGCGAGCCGGTGCACGGCACCAGCGGCATCGCGCACACGCGCTGGGCCACCCACGGGGTTCCTTCGGAGCGCAACGCGCATCCGCACGGCGACTGTCACGCCCGAGTGGCGCTGGTGCACAACGGGATCGTCGAGAATGCCGACACGCTGCGCGCCGCGCTCGAGGCGGCGGGTCATCGCTTCGTCACGGAGACCGACACCGAGACGCTGGCGCACCTGATCGAGGATGCCGCCGGCGACTCACTCGAGGACCGCGTGATCGCGGCGCTGGCGCACGTGGAGGGCACCTACGGCCTCGCCGTCATGAGCACCGACGAGCC
>Ga0137409_10000236_pt1 | contig 33031 bp, 29 predicted proteins | sample CZODoug1_16funga_FD_122059 | JGI IMG/M metagenome (GOLD analysis project Ga0137409, IMG submission 122059) | Vadose zone soil fungal communities from Angelo Coast Range Reserve, California, USA - CZODoug1_16fungal (Hybrid Assembly) | ecosystem: Environmental > Terrestrial > Soil > Vadose zone... | reverse complement strand
GTGGCGATCGGGCACACACGCTACTCGACGGCCGGATCGTCGGTCCTCGCCAACGCGCAGCCGATTCTCGCCGGGTACCACGAGGGGCCGCTTGCCCTCGCCCACAACGGCAACCTCACCAACGCGGACTCGCTGCGCGCCGATCTGGTCGCCAAGGGCTCGATCTTCCAGACCTCGTCGGACAGCGAAGTGCTGATCCATCTGATCGCCCGTTCCGAGGCGCGCGAGCCCGAAGATCAGCTGCTCGATGCGCTGGAGCGAGTCGAGGGCGCGTATTCGCTGGTCGTCACGATCGGCCGGACGCTCTATGCCATCGTCGATCCCCGCGGCTTCCGCCCCCTCTGGCTCGGCAAGTTTGGCGAAGGGGCGGGCTACGTCGTGGCGTCGGAGACCTGCGCACTCGATCTCATCGGCGCCACGCCGGTGCGTGAGCTCGAGCCCGGCGAATTCCTGCGGATTCAAGGGTCACCGCCCGAGGTCGACAAGCTGCCGTCGCTCCCGGTGCAGCCGCACAAGCGCTGCATCTTCGAGCTGGTGTACTTCTCGCGCCCCGACAGCACGATCTTTGGGCGCTCGGTCGACCGCGTGCGCCGCGCCCTCGGCCGCGAGCTGGCGCGCGAGCATCCCGCGGCGGGCGCCGCTTGCGTCTTCTCCGTTCCCGACTCGTCCAACGCCATGGCGCTGGGCTTTGCCGAGCAATCAGGCCTGAAGCTCGAGCACGCGCTGATCCGCAACCACTACGTGGGACGCACGTTCATCAATCCCACGCAGGCCGCGCGCAACGCCAAGGTCAAAATCAAGTTCAATCCGGTACGAGAGGTGCTTCAGGGGAAGAAGGTCGTCGTGGTCGACGACTCTCTGGTCCGCGGGACGACGAGCCGGGAGCTCGTGCAAATGATCCGCCAGGCCGGCGCCAAAGAGGTCCATTTCCGCGTCGCCTCAGCCCCGATCACCGGGCCGTGCTACTACGGCATCGATACGCCGACCAAGTCGGAGCTGATCGCCTCCAGTCATTCGCTGGAGCAGATTCGTAAGCACCTGGGCGTGGATACGCTGGGCTATCTCTCGCTCGAGGGCATGCTGCGCGCCGCGGGCGGCGATCACGGCGAGTTCTGCCACGCCTGTTTCTCCGGGGAATATCCGACCGCGATCCCCGACGGCACGCAGCGAGCCCGCCATTCCGCCCCTATCCAGGTGACCATGGCCGTGTAGGAGCAACGCCTCCAGTTTTACCACATGTCCGTCGAACGGTACGTCTACTTCTTCGGCAATGGCCGCGCGGACGGCTCGGCAGCGATGCGCGACATCCTCGGCGGCAAGGGCGCCGGGCTCGCCGAGATGGCCAATCTGGGCCTCCCCGTTCCGCCCGGGTTCACGATCTCCGCCAAGCTGTGCATCACCTACCTCGAGCAGGGCACCTTCCCCGCCGTCCTGCGCGCCGAAGTCGATCGCCACCTCAAGCACCTGGAGCGCGTCACCAAGAAGGGTTTGGGCGACGCGAAGAACCCGCTGCTCGTCTCGGTGCGCTCGGGGTCCGCCGTGTCGATGCCGGGGATGATGGAAACGATCCTCAACCTCGGACTGAACGATGAGACGGTCGAAGGGTTGATCGCCGGCTCGAAAAATCCGCGCTTTGCCTACGACTCCTATCGCCGCTTTGTGCAGATGTACGGCGACGTCGTCTTCGATCTCGGCAAAGAGCCGTTCGAGGCGGTACTCGACAAAGCCAAAGCGCGCCGCAAAGTCAAACGCGACATCGACCTTCCCGCCGACGATCTCAAGGAGCTGGTGCAGGACTTCAAGGGGATCGTGCAAGCCCGCACCGGTCACGCCTTCCCCGACGATCCACAGCAGCAGCTCTGGGGCGCCATCGAGGCGGTCTTCAAGAGCTGGCACACGCGGCGCGCGGAGGACTACCGCCGCCTGAACAACATCCCCGACAGCCTCGGTACCGCCGTCAACATCGTGGCGATGGTCTACGGTAACATGGGCGATGACTGTGGCACCGGCGTCGCGTTCACGCGCGATTGCAGCACCGGCGAGCGTGTCTTGAACGGCGATGTGTTGACCAACGCGCAGGGCGAGGACGTCGTCTCCGGCGCCCGCACGCCCGAATCGATCCAGAAGATGAAGCGCGGCAAGCTGGCCAAGATCTACCGCGAGCTGGAACGCCTGGCGACCAAGCTCGAGAAGCACTTCAAGGACGTGCAGGACGTCGAGTTCACCTTTGAGCACGGCCAGCTGTACATGCTCCAGACCCGCCGCGCGCAGCGCGCCGGCGTCGCCGCGGTGCGGATCGCCGTGGAAATGGTCGACGAGGGGCTGATCAGCGAGGATGAAGCGGTGCAGCGGATCCCGCCGCAGGATCTCGATCAGCTGTTTCATCCGATGGTGGACCCGCGCGCCAGCGTGACGGTGCTCGCCAAAGGGCTGCCCGCATCGCCGGGCGCCGCGACTGGCGAAGTCGTGTTCGATGCCGATGATGCCGAAGCGCTGAAAAAGAAGGGCCACGATGTGATTCTGGTGCGACCGGAGACCTCACCCGAGGACTTCCACGGGATCGTGGCGGCTCGGGCGGTGCTCACGGCGCGCGGTGGGATGACCAGCCATGCCGCAGTCGTCGCGCGCGGCATGGGCAAGACCTGCGTCGTCGGCGCCAAGGATCTGGACGTCGATCCCGCCGCCGGCCGCTTCCGGGTGAACGGGCGCGTCGTGAAAAAGGGCCAGGTCATCACGGTGGACGGGTCCACCGGCCGCGTGATCCTCGGCGCCGCGAAGCTGGTCACGCCCAAGATCGGGAAGGAGTTCGAGAAGCTGATCGGCTGGGCGGACAAGCGGCGCCGGCTGCGCGTGCGGGCCAATGCCGACATCCCCGCCGACGCGCGGCGGGCCCGCGAGTTCGGCGCCGAGGGGATCGGGTTGTGCCGCACGGAGCACATGTTCTTCGAGGGCGACCGCATCACCCTGATGCGCGAGATGATCGTCGCCTCTGATGAAGCGGGCCGGCGCAAAGCGCTCGCCAAGCTGCTTCCGATTCAGCGCGGCGACTTCGAGGGGATCTTCGAGGTCATGGACGGGTTGCCGGTCACGATCCGGCTGCTCGATCCCCCGCTTCACGAGTTCCTGCCCCACACGCACGCCGAGATCGCCGCGCTCGCCAAACATGCCAAGGTGCCCGCCAACCAGCTCGAGCGGCTGATCCACTCGCTCATCGAAGCGAACCCGATGCTCGGCCACCGCGGCTGCCGCCTCGGGATCACGTATCCGGAGATCACGGAGATGCAGGCGCGCGCGATCTTCGAGGCGGCGGGACATGTCGCCGGCAAAGGGAAGAAGGTCACGGTCGAGATCATGATCCCGCTCGTGGCCGACGTGCGGGAGCTCGTCAATCAGTCACAGATCATTCACCGGGTCGCCGAGGAGGTCTTCCAGCGCGAAGGGCGCGCGGTGCCGTACCTGGTGGGAACGATGATCGAGCTGCCGCGCGCCGCGTTGACCGCCGATGAGATCGCGAAGCACGCCGATTTCTTCTCCTTCGGCACCAACGACCTCACGCAGACGACGTTCGGGCTGTCGCGCGATGACGCGGGACGGTTTCTGCCGCTCTATGTCGAGCACGGCATCCTGACGGAGGATCCCTTCCAGGTCCTCGATCAGGTCGGCGTGGGGAAGCTCATCGAGATGGCGGTGAAACTGGGGCGCAGCACGCGCCACGACTTGAAGGTGGGAATCTGCGGCGAGCACGGCGGCGAGCCCAGCTCGGTGAAGTTCTGCCATCGGACCGGCATGAACTACGTGTCCTGCTCTCCCTTCCGGGTCCCGATCGCCCGCCTCGCCGCGGCCCAGGCGGCCCTCGAGGAGGCGGGCGTCGTGAACCGGACGCGCGCTACCGTTTAAAGATCGCTGCCGCGCCGCCCGTGATGATCACGCCAATCAGGAACGAAACCGTCGCGACAATGTAGCCGGTTTGCTTCGACAGCCGGTGCGTGGTCGAGACACCGATCGCGGTAAGCACGAGTCCCCAGATGGTGAACGGATTGATCGCTCTGAGCGCGGCGCCGACGAACCCCGTCGCGCCGGGAGCGAGGAGATCCAGGCCGAGCGCGGGCTGCATGTCCTGGGGCGACGTGATCTGACCGACGCCCTTCATTTGGAGCACCGCGGCGCCGACGATGGTGAGCAGCACGACCGCTGGGACGGCTGAGTACGCGGTGACGCTCAGCAGCCTGCTGAACTTCGCCTCACCGCCGAAGATCGAGACCAGCACCCACAGCAGCCCGCCGCCGATCAGCAATCCGATCGCAAAGCCGACGGGGATGAAGACGGCACCGATCCACAGGAATTTCGAGGGGTCGGGCCCGCCCGCGGGGCGCGCGGCAAACTGCGCCGCCATCCCTGCCTTGAGGAACGGCATGTTCACGAAATAAACCGCGATTTGCACGGCGCAAATGACCAGGTAGGGCACGAGAAAGCTCGGCTTCTCGCGGACGCGTTCGAAGACGGCGCTGGGCTCGTAAAGCACTTTCAACACATCGAGCAAGGAGCTGCCGCCGCTCTGCTCGACCGGGGGCTGCTGAATTCCCTGGCCCATTCCGCCTCCAGTTAGGGGTCATTGGACCGCGCGAACGGCGCCCAATATACGAGTTGAAAAGCGAAACGGGAAACGGTTGCCCGTTTCCCGTCGTGCGCCGTGAGACGACTCGGATTTCACTTCAGCGTCGCACCTTCCCGCAGCTTCACCCAGACAACGTAGACGTTGTCGCGAACCAGTCCGCCGAGCGCGCGCCGGTTCAGGATGCCATAGGAATTGATGCTCGATTCGCTCAACTGCGGGAGCGTGGCGCGGATTTCAGGTATGCCGACCATTGCCGAGTCGCCGCCGGCACGTTGCCCGGTCCACAGAACCTGCTTGCCCGAATTGATGACAAACCAGAGCTGCAGCGGCGGCCCGCTGCGCTGTGCCAGCAGCGACGGATAGTGAGCGACGAGAGCCTGTCGCACCCACGGCAACACGACCATTTCGGGATGTGCTTGCAACGCGGAGAGGTCGCGCGAGCCAAGGTCGTGATGCACCCAGATGACACGCACGTTGTCGCGTACAAGTCCCGTGAGCGCCAACCTGTTCACGGTGCCCCAGCCGTCGTTGAAAGGCGTGAATCCTTTGAACGCCCTCTGAATGTCGGCGACGCCGATTTCCTCGTGGACGCGTGGCTTGAGGACAGCTTGGGAGACCTGGAGCTGCGCGTCGTGCACCAGGAACAGATCCATGGGCGGACCGGTGCGCTCGCTCAACAGCGCGGGAAACATACGCTGAATGCTTTGGCGGACCCAGGGCCGCTGCCGCGCGGCCATGACTGAATCGAGTCTTCGCAGCAGTACAGGAGAAACCGAGTCCACCTTCCGCAGCAGCTCCGGGGTGACCGAGTCCAGTATGCGGAGTTGATCATCAATCGTCGTGCGCTGCGGCGCCACCGGTCGCGGCGTTTCGCACGCACCTACCATTGCTCCCGTCGCGACGACGAGCGCGGCAACGGCTCCCGCCCAGCGCCACCGCGGGGCCCCGCCGAGCATGCGCCGAATGCGCGACTCGAGGAACGACGCTGGCTCGCCCAGCGCCGCAGCGCCGAGCACGTGTGTGGCACGACGCCGTCCGACCTCCAGGAGCAGCTGGCCGTAGGCCGCAGCAGAACGGCCCTGCGCCAGGACGCGCGCGTCGCAATCCATCTCCACCGCCAGCCGCAGCCGTTTCCATTGCCACCACAAGGCGGGATTCCACGGCGCGAGCAGCAACGCGACGAACGCGCTTGCCAGGAGCGCCGGATCATGTGCGCGCAGGTGTTGCTCCTCGTGCGACAGCATCAACTCGCGGTCGGAGTCCGGCAGGGCGAGCGCCCATTCCGGCAATACGACGCGCGGTGACCAGAGCCCGACGACTGCCGGACCGATGTTAGGGGACACGAGTACCGAGCGGCCATCCACCGCCGCGCGACGCCAGCGACGGCGCATGGCCACCAGCCGCGTCGCCGCCGCGCCGAGTGTGAGGAGCATTGCAAGTGACACCAGTCCCCAACCCCAGCGGAGCGGAGCATCGAGATCGCTGAGAGAGAACGGCTGTGATGAAGGTTGGGGGAGGATGGTGGAGGCGGTGGAGGACGACGAAGTCGTCGGTGACTGCGCGGGCGAAGGGATCGGCACCGCGAACGACTCAAACGCACTCGGACGCAGCCACGCACCGATGGGAACGAAATACGATCCCACGAGGGCGATGACCCAGGCCCAGCGCGTCGCCCGACCGGCGTAGTGGAGTCCTCGTTCGAGTGCGTATCCCATGACCACGAACGCCAAGCCGATTCCCACGCAATAGAGCATCCAGACGGCGATCACTTGGCACCTCCCCCTCCCTTGAGGCGTGCTTCGAGCAGCTTGCGCAGGCGGCGCAGCTCCTCGTCACTCAAGTTCTTGTCGGAAACGAGATGTGTCATCAAGAGCTCGGGCGAGCCCTGGAATACTTTCTCGACGAGCCGGCGCAACGCATTGCGACCGGCGGTGTCGCGCTTGACCAGCGGATGGTAGCGGTGCGCCCGTCCTTCGCCCACGTGCTCGACATACCCCTTTTGCTCGAGCGTCCGTAACACGGTGAGCACGGTCGTGTAGGCGAGTCGATCGGTGAGCCGCTCACGCACCTCGGCCACGGTGGCGGTCTCGAGGTCCCAGAGCACGCTCATGACGTCCAGCTCGCGATCGGTGAAGGCAATCCGCATGGCTCCCGCTCAGCTACTAGTGTTGTAGTAGTTATACCCGGGAGGTTCCGAATTGTCAACTATGTCTTTAGTAGCCAAGCGCGTCCGGTTGCTTCGCACTTTCCCAAGGCCCATGTTCGTGAGAGTGGAGCAGCTTCGTCTGGTCACGTTTGGCGGCCTGAACCTTCGAGTGAGTGGGCAGGCGATGACGGGGGCGGTATCCCGACGCCATCGGCTGGCGCTGCTGGCGCTGCTCGCCGTCGCGCGTGACCGGGGACTGAACCGCGACAAAGTCCAAGCCTATCTGTGGCCCGAGAGCGACACCGAGCGCGCGCGTCACGGCTTGAACCAGCTGGTCTATGTCCAGCGACGCCACCTCGATAGCGGGGACTTGTTCCTCGGCAAAAAGACGCTCCGTCTCAATCCGGCAATGATCACGACCGATGTGTGGGATTTTGAGGACGCCCTCGACAGGGGCGCCCACGAGGTGGCGGTAGGCGTGTATGCGGGCCCGTTTCTCGACGGCTTCTTTCTGCGGGACGTGCCCGGGTTTGAACGGTGGGCTGATGAGCAGCGCAGCCGCTTTGCAGGACGGTGTGCCCAGGCGCTCGGTGTGCTCGCGGCGGCGGCTGCGACGAAGGGCGACCACCACCAGGCGGTGGAATGGTGGCGCCGCGCCGCCGAGCTGAATCCCTACAATACGGACACGGTGAGGCGCCTGGCCGAGGCATGGGTAGCGATCGGTGATCGCGCGGCGGCGGTTCGGTGCGCTCAACAGCATGCAGATCTGCTTCAGACAGAGCTCGGTCTTCCCCCGGACGCCAGCGTCGTGAGAATGATCGAGGAGCTGCGGGGGGGCTCCGCGCCCCGTTGACGAGTCTCCCAGGGCGTGGGGCCGGCGGCTTCGAGCCGACGGGCCCCAGTTGCGGAACGTCGCATCACGGAATTTCCGTACATCCAGCAACGCAATTCCTCACCCTGAAGCTTCGAACCCGCGACTCATTGCCGGACGACACGCTCAAACTCACCAGCAAGTCTCCGTCACCGGTGGTGACGAGGAGCGACAACCGGGGGCCAATCGACGTCCTGGTGAGCGGCTTCCCCGCCTGGCGCGTGACTTCCCACCCGTATTGGTACTGACCCGATCCACCGAAGGCGAATGCATTCCAGTTGAAGGATCCCTCGGCATCGATCCGGGACGGGCCGGTGATCTCAAACGAAAGCGACGGCGCCGGTGGCGGTGGCGGCGCCGCCTGATGGGGCGCGACCGGGGAGTCGCAGCCGACCAGCAGCACGACGCATGTAGTGAAGACGCCAAGCGGGGAGAGCGGAAAGCGGTGCATACAACCTCCTCGATGTGAAAGTGCCCATCTCAACTCCACCGCACGCTAAGAAAGGCCGGTCAGTCAGCGGTCACTCGGGAGTCATTGAGAAATCATCTGGATGGGAGCTGCGGGGGTCGAGCGCCCCTTCCCAGCGCCGTGCCCCTGATGTAGGCTGGAGAACGCTCCTATGATCCCTGCCCTCGCAGCGATGGTCGGCCTGCTGGTCCAGGCGCCCGGGAAGCCACACCCCGTCCGCGTCTGGCGCGCCGACTCGACCGCGTATGTCACGCTCCGCGAGCCGGGGCACCTCGTGCTCCTCCACGTCGCTGCGAGCGGTCGCATCCAGGTGCTGTTTCCACTCTCTCCTGACGCCGACACCGCCGTCTCCGGGGATGCGGCGATCGCTCTGCCGCCCGAGGCACAAGGCAATCCTGCGACATTCGTCGCGGTGCAATCCCGGTGGCCGTTCGAGTTCAGCGCACTGCGAGTGGGATCGGCGTGGGACTACGGCAATGCCTGGCTGCTGCAGCCCACCGGCGGGGACCCGCTCGCGGCCGCGCTCGACATCGCCGACCGGGTCACAGACGGGCGCCCCTACGACTACCGCGTGGCGGCGTACTCGCGGGGAGGCATCCTGGTCGCTCGCGGGCCGGTGCTGCCGCCGGACGTCTGCTTGAGCTGCGTGCGCCCAGGGCCTGCCACTGCGACCATCGCTGCGGCGACCCCAACGAATGCGGTGGACTGCTCGAGCGCCACGCTCACCAATGCGTTCTGCGGCGTGAACAGCGGCAGCGTGTCGATCACGAGCGCACCGCCTCCGCAGGTGGTTTACCAGCCGGCGGCGGCGGCGCCCGCTCCCGTCTACGTCCCCTACTTCGTGCCGATGTCGCGCGGGTTCCGGCCGCGATTCGAGCAATCCCCAGCCCCGGCGCCCGTTGTGCAGCGCTCGCAGGGTGTCGCGTTCCCGATCGCGCCGCGTCTCATTGTCCCCTCCAGCGCCCAGCTGCGAGGCCGTCGGCCGTAAAGAAAAACGGGAAACGTGCCGGAGCACATTTCCCGTTTGGTTCGATGGAGGCGCGGGGAATTGAACCCCGGTCCGAGCATGACTTCGATACCGCTACTACGTGCGTAGACAAAGCTTTGGTGGTCTCACCGCCTCGGCGCTTCGTCAGCCCTGGCAGTAACAAGCCTCTTTAATCTCTTGCGGCACTCGTTGAGGCCCCAGGTGCCGCCAGCCCGACTTTGCGATACGTGAGCGCCGCCTCAGGCGGGCTGCCACTCACGCAGGTGCGTGAAGCCGAAGCTTACGCAGCCAGAGCCAGTGTAGAGTTGGCTTGTGTATAGTCCCAGTTGATTTACCAGGTGACTGAGAACCTGGGCACGCAACAGTACCCTCGTCAAACCCGTCGAAGCCTGTCGCCCCCGACAACCTACTTTAGTCGGACCGGCTCGCCTTTTCAACCCGATTACGCCCTGCCTGCTTGGCACGGTACAGCGCCGCGTCTGCCGCCGCGGGCAGATTGCGAACGTCACCAATCGGCTCCGGATAAGCCGCCACGCCACACGAGGTCGTGAGTGGATACGGTGATCCACTCCAATGCCACGTCGTTCCTGCGACAGACTCCCGGATCCGGTCGGCGACGTCCATCCCCTCGCGGTGCGGCGTGCGCGGGAGCCACACGGCGAATTCCTCACCGCCGATCCGCGCCACCAGGTCACCATCGCGCACCGCCGCCTCGAGCAAGCGAGCGACGTGCTTCAGCGCGGCGTCGCCGGCCGCATGCCCCAGTGTGTCATTCAATTGCTTGAAACGATCGAGATCGATGTAGACCAGCGTCGCGGGTGCCTGCGTGCCTGTACCATACGCTTCGAGCGTGCGCTCGAACTCGCGGCGATTCCTCAGACCCGTGAGGGGATCGACCACGGCTCGGCGTTCCGCGTCGTGCACCGCGCGGCCCGCCGCCAGGCGCGGGCCGAGCTCGGCGATGAGCGGGCCGAGATCGTCGAACACGGCAGCGTCGGGTTCGAAGGGCGGTCCTAGCAGGACCAGCGCGCCAATCACCACGCCGCCGTCCGCCAACGGGTAGGCCGTGCCCGCCCGCTCGCTGCGGCGTCGCTCCGGCACGCCCGCGCCGAACACGTCTTCCCCACCCCGCGTGACGATCGGCACTCCGGTTGCGATCGCGCGCACGACGGGCGCCTCGGACGAGAGCGCCAGACCTGCGAGCCGCCGATCCGCCGCTTTTGAGACGACCAGGACACGAGCCCCGTCGTCCGCTGCGAGCACCAACGCCGCGCCGCGCTGCGTGATTTGTTCGGCGAGCTCCGCGCCGGCTCGCGCCATGCCCTCGAGCGTCTGTGCTCCACCCGCAATCCGCGACAACCGCCCGGCCAGGATCCGGGCGCGCGGCGCAGCCGCCTGCTCCTCGGCGAGCCGCATCCCGGCGACGAAGCGTCGCAGAGCGGCAGCAGCCGCGTCCGTGATTGTCTCGGCGTGGTCCGACCCGCGCAACAACAGACCCGCACCATAAGGGAAGTCGCCAACGGCTACGAAGGTACCGTCGCCATCATGGACGACGTGCAGCCGACCGTCTACCGACGAGAGCTGCACGAGCGCGGCACCACGGCGCCGCTGACTCGCGGGCAACTCCTCGTTCTCGAGCACCTCCAGCGCGCCGTCCGCAGGACCGACGCCCCACCCGCCTGCGGCAGCGTATGCGCGTCGCAGCAAGTCGAGAATTTCAAGGAAACCGAGCGGGGGTGGGCCACGACGGCGGACGCGACCGGGACGCCAGCGGATCGTCCAACCGACGGCGAGGGCGATGCCGGCGACGGCCGCGGCGGCACTCCACCACGAGCCTCGCGATACCGCGACTGCTGCGACCAGAGCCCCGACAATCTGCAGCGCGAGCGCAAACCAGCGTCGCGCCGGGAGGGGGGCCGTGTTACGAGTGATTGATGCGGCTCGCGGCGGCGGCGGCGCCGAATCCGTTGTCGATGTTGACCACAGTGACGCCCGACGCGCAGGAATTCAGCATCGCCAGCAAAGCGGCCAGGCCGCCGAATGATGCGCCGTAGCCGACGCTCGTCGGCACGGCGATGACGGGGACTTTGACCAACCCGCCGACCACGCTGGGCAACGCGCCCTCCATGCCCGCGACGACGATGATGACGCCGGCCGAGCGCAGCACGTCGGTCTGGGTGAGGAGGCGGTGAATCCCGGCGACGCCGACGTCGGTGAGCCGTTCAACAGAGTTCTTGAGCGCCCGCGCGCTCACCGCCGCTTCCTCGGCGACCGCGAGGTCACTGGTACCGGCGGTGCAGATGAGGACGGTGCCCCGCCCCGTCGGCGCCGGCTCAGGATCGGGCGGAAGGTAGGCGGTTCGGCCCAGCTCGTTGATCTCCACTCGCGGGAACCGCGCCGCCAGCGCTTGCGACTGCGCCGGATCGGCGCGCGTTGCCAGAAAGCTTCCCCCTGCCACCTCGAGGCGCTCAGCGATTGCGACGACTTGCCCGACCGTTTTGCCCGGACAAAAGATCACCTCCTGATGCCCCTGGGTGATGGGCCGGAGGTGATCGATCGTGGCGAACGGCAGCCGCTCGAAGCTCATGCAGCCACAGATCGCGCAGATCCGAACAGATATTCGCTGAAGATCTCCTCGGCCTCCCCCATTGATTCAATGGCGAAGAGGCGTTGGCGCAGCTCGGACGCACCCGGCAGGCCTTTTGTATACCAGCCGAAATGCTTGCGGAACTCGAGCGCCGTCTTGCGCGTGTCACCCTGGAGCCGCAGCGCCAGCCGGGCATGATCCAGCGCTGTGGCGAACCGCTCCTCGGGTGTCGGATCGGGCCGCTTGGTGCGCCCTCCCCCGTCGAGCAGGTCGCGCGCCTGGGCGAACAGCCACGGATTCCCGAACGAGCCGCGGGCAATCATGATGCCGGCGCACCCGGTGTGGTTTCGCATCGCCACCACGTCTTCGGGTGTGCGAATGTCGCCATTGCCGATGACCGGGATCGTGAGCGCCTGGGCAAGTCGTGCGATCTCGTCCCAGTTCGCGGCGCCCTGATACATCTGCGTCCGGGTGCGCGGATGGAGCGTGAGCGCCTGCGCCCCGGCCTCCTGACAGCGCAGCCCGATTTCCACAGGATCACGCTGCGACTCGTCCCAGCCGCTACGAATCTTGACCGTCACCGGGAGCCGCGTGGCCTCTCGCACCGCCCGGATGATGCCGCGCACCAGCGTCATGTCCTTCAGGCAGCCCGAGCCACCGTTGTTCTTCACGACCTTCTTCACCGGGCATCCGAAATTGATGTCCACAAAGTCGGGCTCGAACAGCTCCGTTACCATTGCGGCGGCCTTCGCCATAATGCCGGCGTCGGCACCGTAGATCTGGATACCGATGGGCCGCTCGCAGGGCTCGAACCGCATCTCGGCCAGGACGCGCTCGATCCCTAGGGAAATGCCTACGGACGAAATGAACTCCGACACGACGACGTCGGCCCCGTAGCGGCGGCAAATCTGCCGGAACGGCGACTCCGATACCCCCGCCATGGGGGCGAGGTAGAGCGGGACGTCTTGCGTGACCGAGTACGGGAAGTCCATGCGCTGGAACGTAATAGCGCGTTGCGCACGGAGCAACCAAGATTTACCTTTCGCGCGCGAATGCGCCTGCGCGAGTTCTTTTCCGATGATGCCATCACGCTCGAGCTTCAGAGCACCACGAAGGACGCGGTGCTCAAGGAGCTCGTCGGGCTCCTCAAGCTCGACGAAAAGTCGCAGGGGATGCTGTTCAAGATGCTGAAGCGGCGCGAGACGCTCGGCTCGACCGGCATCGGCCAGCACATCGCGATCCCGCACTGCCGCTCACTGGTCGTGACCCGCCTGCGCTGTGCGTTTGGCCGCAGCATGAAGGGGATCGACTTCAAGGCGATCGACGACCAACCCGTCAATTACTTCTTCCTGATCGTTGCGCCGCCCTTGGAAGTCTCGAACCAATACCTGCCGGTGCTCGGAAAGATCGCGCAGTTCGCCAAGGAGGCGGACGTGCCGGCGCGGCTAGCGAAACTGAAGGAACCGAAGGAATTCCTGGAATTACTCGAGGAGAAGAATATCTAGCTTCCTACTCCCACTCTATGGTGGCAGGCGGCTTCGAGCTGACGTCGTACGTGACCCGGTTGACCCCCTTTACCTCGTTAATAATTCGGTTACTGATTCGGCCCAAGACCTCGTGCGGAAATTGAAACCAATCTGCCGTCATTCCATCACGACTCGTAACGGCACGCAGTGCAACCACGTTGTCGTACGTGCGCCCATCACCCATGACGCCGACCGACTTGATCGGCAGTAGTACCGCGAACGCCTGCCAGATCTGATCATATAAGCCCGCTGCGCGAATCTCATCCAGATAAATCGCGTCGACGCGACGAAGCACGTCCAGGCGTGCTTCATTCACCGGCCCCAGCACTCGAATCGCCAGACCCGGCCCGGGGAACGGATGGCGCCCCACGATCTCCTCGGGCAGCCCCAGCTCGCGCCCGACCTTGCGCACTTCGTCCTTGAACAGCTCCCGCAGCGGCTCGATCAGCTTCCAGGGCAGGTTCGGTCGCAGTCCGCCGACGTTGTGATGCGTCTTGATCGTGGCCGATGGCCCGCCCGTAGCCGACGCCGATTCGATGACGTCGGGATACAGGGTGCCCTGGACCAGGAAGCCGACATTGCCTGCGACGTGGCGCCCAGCGTCCTCGAATACGTCGATGAATGTATGGCCGATGCGGCGGCGCTTCTCCTCAGGGTCCTCCACGTCCTTCAGCTCCTTGAGGAAGCGGTGCGTCGCGTCCACGACGCGCAAATCGATCCCCATGTGGGCGCGAAAGGTGCGTTCGACCTGCTCGCGCTCACCGCGCCGCAGCAAGCCGTGGTCCACAAAGACGCACGTCAGCCGGTTGCCGATGGCCCGATGCACCAGCGCGGCTGCCACCGCCGAGTCCACCCCACCTGAGAGCCCGCAGATCGCTCGGCCTTCGGTCCCCACGAGCTGGCGAATCCGGCCGATTTCCTGGTCGATGAAGTGGCCCGGCGTCCAATCAGGGGTGCAACCGCAAATATCGAACAGGAAGTTGTGCAGGATCTCGCCGCCTCGCGGCGTGTGCGCGACCTCCGGGTGAAACAGCACACCGTAGATCGGCTTCGAGTCGTGCTGCATGCCGGCGACTGGGGCGTTGGCGCTCGTTGCGGTCACCCGGAAATGCGGTGGCGGCGACTCGATCCGGTCACCGTGGCTGGCCCAGACGATGATGCTGGCCTGCGGCTCGAATCCCGCAAAGAGGCCCTTGTTCTCGCGGATCGTGACGTCCGCGCGGCCGTACTCGCGCGCCGTGGCGGGAGTGGCTTTCCCGCCCGAGAGCTGGGCCACGAGCTGCATGCCGTAGCAAATGCCCAGGACCGGGACGCCAAGATCGAGAATTCCGGGATCGACCGTCGGCGCACCGGGATCGAACACCGAGTTTGGTCCGCCTGACAGGATGATCCCCTTGGGGTCAAACGACCGCACGAAGGCGAGATCGGTGCCGCGCGCGGCGGGATGAATCTCGCAGTAAACGCTCGCTTCGCGGATGCGACGCGCAATCAGCTGGGTGAACTGCGATCCGCAGTCGAGGATGAGGATCCGGTTCACGCCTTGTACCACGTGGTCGGTTCGGCTGTTTCGCCTCTGACGAGGTCGTCGAGCGTCTCGCGCTGCCGCGCGACGTAATAGCGATCGCCGTCGACGACGACTTCGGGCGCCCGCGGCCGCTGGTTGTAGGTCGAGCTCATGACGAACCCATACGCCCCGGTGCCGAGCACCGCGAGCACCTCGCCGGGCCCGACGGAGACGAGCTTGCGGTCGAGCGCGAGGAAGTCACCGGACTCGCAGATCGGTCCGACGACGTTCACGACTTCCTCGGGCCGCTTCCCGTCGCGCAGCGGCAGGATCTCATGGTGGGCATTGTAATGGCTGGGACGGACGAAGTCCGACATCCCGGCGTCGACGATGACGTACTCTTTGCCACCCGCGTGCTTGCGATAGAGCACGCGAGTCAGCAGTACGCCCGCGTTCGCGACGAGATAGCGCCCGGGCTCACACAACAGCCCCAACCCCGCGGCGCCGACCGCGGGGACGACCGCGTCCGCGAACGCCTTGGGACTCGGCGCCTTCTCGTTGTGATAACGGACGCCCAGCCCACCGCCGACATCGAGGGCCTCGAGCGTCGTGATGCCGGAGGCGCGAATCGCCGTCACCAGCTCGATCAATTTCACCGTGCCGCGATGGTACGGCGTCACGTCGGTGATCTGCGAGCCGATGTGCATCGCCAGACCCCTGAGCACGAGCCGCGGCTCGCCGGCGATGCGGCGCGCGACGGTGACCACCTCGTCGAAGGGGATGCCGAACTTCGCCGTCTTCTCGCCCGTCTTCATGTACAGATGCGAATCGATCGCGACGTCGGGATTCACACGGATCCCGACGCGCACCGGCCGTTTGATGTCGTTGGCGACTGCGGTGAGCGTGTCCAGCTCGCTGGTCGATTCGATGTTGATGAATCCGACGCCGGCGCGGATGGCTTCCTCGATCTCCGCGGCCGTCTTCCCAACGCCCGAGAAGACGATGCCGTCGGGATCGAAGCCGGCGATGCGGACGCGGCGCAGCTCGCCGACCGACACGATGTCCGCACCGGCCCCGAGCTGCTTCAGGACCCGCAGCACGCCCAGGTTCCCGTTGGCCTTGACCGAGTAGCAGATGCGGTGACGGATGCCGTGCAGTGCGTCGTGGAGTGCGTTGTACTGCGCGCGAATCAGGTTGGTGCTGTAGACATACGCCGGCGTCCCGATCCGATCCGCGATTGCCTGGAGCAATCCCGGATCGAACCCTAGTACGCCTGTGCCCACACGGCCTCCGCGACGCTGGGGGCTCCGCACCACATACACGTCTTGGGCGCCTCCTTGCTGCGGAACTCGGGATCGGGGAGCAGGCGAATCGTCGCGTTGGTCTGCTGTTTGATCTCCGCTTCGCATGCCGGATCGCCGCAGAAGCCGCCGTAGGCAAACCCGCCGCTGCCCTTGATGAACTCGAGGAACTGCGCCTTGGTGGCACCGCGGATCGAGTTCTTTTCGCGCCGCTCGCGGGCGGCCGCGAGCAAGGACGCCTGGATCTCGTCGAGCGCTTTCGTGACGGCAGCCGTCGCTTCCTGAAGAGGCACGGGCGCTTTGCCACCGGTGCGGCGGGCCAGCACGACCTGGCCACTCGCGAGGTCGCGAGGCCCGATCTCCAGACGGACGGGTACGCCGAAGCCTTCCCACTCGAAGTACTTGGCGCCGGGCTTCATCGTGTCTCGAAGATCGAGCTCGACTCGGATACCCGCCTTTTCGAGATCCTCTTTCACCCGATAGGCGGTAGCCGATACCTGGCTTTTCTCGTCATCAGTCTTCCAGATCGGCACGATCACGACCTGCACCGGCGCGAGCTTCGGGGGCGCGACGAGGCCGTTGTCGTCCGAATGCGTCATGATCAAGCCGCCGATGAGCCGAGTCGAGACGCCCCAGGAGGTGCTCCAGACGTATTCGAGGCCACCGGCCGCGGTCTGGTACTGCACGTTGAACGCCTTGGCGAAGTTCTGGCCGAGGTTGTGCGATGTCCCCGCCTGAATCGCCTTGTTGTCCTGCATCAGCGCTTCGATCGCATACGTGCGCAACGCCCCGGCGAATCTTTCACTCTCCGTTTTGAGACCGGTGAGGACCGGCATGGCCAGCCACTCTTCGTTGAAGCGGCGATAAATCCCCAGGATGAGACGCGCCTCACGCTCGGCGTCCGCTTCATCGACGTGCGCGGTGTGCCCTTCCTGCCAGAGGAATTCCGTCGTCCGCAGGAACGGACGGGTGCGCAGCTCCCACCGCACGATGTTGCACCATTGATTCAAGAGCAGCGGCAAGTCGCGATAGCTCTGGATCCACTTCGCATACATCGCGTAGATGATCGTTTCCGACGTGGGCCGCACGACGAGCGGCTCCTCGAGCGCCGAGCTGGGATCGACGGCGATGGCGTCCTTCCCCTGCTTCCCCGTGGCCTTGAGGCGCGTGTGCGTGACCACAGCGACTTCCTTCGCGAACCCCTCGACGTGCTCCGCCTCTTTCGCCAGGAAACTCATGGGGATGAACAGCGGGAAATACGCGTTGCGATGACCGGTGGCCCGCAGCATGTCGTCGAGCGCACGCTGCATCAGCTCCCAGATGCGATAGCCGTTGGGCCGGATGACCATCGCGCCGCGGACGGGCGAATAGTCGGCGAGCTGCGCATGCTCGATGACGTCGCCGTACCACTCGCTGAAGTCCTTCGCGCGTGGCGTGATGTGTTTTGCTTGTGCCATTAATCGAAATATCCGTTGAGAAGCTGACGAATGGGTACTTTCGCCTCGGTGCTCGTCCGGAGATCCCGCACGACCGCAAGCCCTTCCGCCCGCTCTTCCGGGCCCACGATCACGGCGCGCGCCGCCCCACGGGCGGCGGCCAACTCGAGCTGCTTGCGCACCGCCGCGTGCCGCAGCCCGTATTCCACCGCAATGCCCCGCTCGCGCAGCGCGTGGGCGAGCTGCAGCACGACGGGGAGGTCGTCCCCGCCCACCGCGACTAAAAAGGCGCCGAGCTCGGTCGACGCCTTGGGAGCCGTGCCGCGCTCCTTGAGGAGCTCACCGAGGACAACATCACCCATGCCGAACCCCAGCGCTGGGAGATCGAGCAGGTTGTCGTAGCGCCCCCCGCCCGCAATCGCCCGCAGCGCCTTCTGGGCGTCGAACAGCTCGAACACGATGCCCGTGTAATAGGCCAAGCCGCGCACGATCGTCATGTCGATGGAAACGAAGTCGCCCAGGCCCATCGCCTCCAGGGCCCGGACCGCTTCGGCAAGCGGCTGGGCGGCCTCGCCCGCCGCCTTGAGGGCATCCTTCCCCCGGAGCGCGGCGACGTCGAAGACCGCGGCGGACTCCTTTTTCCCGTACCCCGCTTCCTTGAGCATCTCCTCGAGCACGTTCCTGGGCACCCGTTCGCTGCGATCGATCACCGCAAATGCCGTTGGAAGTTGGTTTTCACTCACTCCGCGCCCGAGCAGCAACGCCCTGATCACGCGCCGGTCCGAGACTCGCAGCTGCACGTCCTTGGGACCGAGGCCGAATGCGCGCATGATGTCCACGGCCGCAGCCATCAACTCCGCGTCCGCCAGCGGCGAGGCCTCGCCGATGATGTCCATGTTGAGCTGGAAATGCTCCCGCAGCCGCCCGCGCTGCTGGCGCTCGTAGCGGAACAGCTGCGGAATCGAGAACCAGCGGATCGGCTTCTTGAGCGCCTGCACGCGTGCCGCGACCATGCGCGCCAGCGTGGGCGTCATCTCGGGCCGCAGCGCGACCTCGCGGTCCCCTTTGTCTTTGAAAGTATAGAGCTGGGCCACGATCTCATCCCCGCTCTTCTTGGTGTACATCTCGAGCGATTCCAGCGGCGGACCGTCGTATTCCTCGAACCCGTAGCGCGTGGCGACGCTGCGCCAGGTCGCAAAGATGTGGTTTCGGAGGGTCAGGTCTTCAGGGTAGAAATCGCGGAAGCCGGGGAGCGCTTTCCCTTGCATCACAACAATTTAGACGCGTTATCCGACCGGCGCAAAACCGGGCAGCCGTTCCAGCGCGTCACCGACGGTGTGAAAGGATCCGGTTACGAGCACCGTTCCGGCGCCCTGCTGAATGTCTTCCAGCGCCCGCGTGAAGTCGGGATCGAAGTGCGACAGCGCATCGAGGTCTTCGAGCGACCAGCGCTGCATCACGGGAATCGATGGCGGCACGGTGAGCACCAGCTTGTCCACGACCGGCCGTAGGATTTCGAGCATTGCCCGCCAATCCTTGTCGTTACGGATCCCCACCAGTGCGTGCAACGGCCGGCGGATCGGCGGATCGGCGGATCGGACAGTATCCGCCACGACCTTCATCCCGTCGGGGTTGTGCGCGACGTCGAAGATCCACTTGCCGCGGACCTCGAATCGGCCGGGGATGTAGGCGTTGGCGAAGCTGACGGGGATGTTCTTCCCGACGGGCCCGAACGGCCTCGGCAATGCTTTCAACACGGCGTGCGCCACCAACGCATTGGCCACCTGATGCCGCCCGCGCAGACCCAGGCGCGTGTCCTTTCGGGGTCGCAGCGTCGTGTCCACGGTGATGATCGGGTCGGCGCCGCGCCGCCGCGCCTCCTTGACGAGCTCGGCGCGGATCTCGGGATCGGCTTCTCCGGTCACGAACGGCACCTTCGGCTTGGCAATGCCGGCCTTTTCCCGCGCAATCCCCTTCAGGTCATGCCCGAGGTACTCGGCGTGCTCGAGCGCGATCTTCGTGACTGCGGTGACGAGCGGGGTGAGCACGTTGGTGGCATCCAGCCGGCCGCCCAGGCCGACCTCGATGACGGCAATGTCGACGCCCCGGGCGGCCAGATCGGCGAACGCGATGGCCGTCGTGGCCTCGAAGAAGCTGGCGTCGAGGCGCTCGATGTGCGGCTTGAGTTGGGCTGTCCACTCGGCGAATGCGTCTTCGCCGATCGGGACACCGTCCACGGTGATCCGCTCGCACGGCGAGATGAGGTGCGGCGAGGTGTACAAGCCGACGCGCCAGCCCTGCGCGCGCAGCTCATTCGCCACGAACGCGCAGGTCGATCCCTTCCCATTGGTGCCGCCGATGTGGATCGAGGGGAAGTGGCGCTCCGGCCGGCCGAGCACGTCGAGCAGCCCCTCGGTCGGGCCGAGGCTCCATTTGATGCGACCGGCTTGTCTGGCGAAAAGAAACTGGCAGGCGTCTTCGAAGGTCAGTCGGCAGCCTCAGCCGGCCAAGCGCCGGTCATGTGCCGCAAGAGCTGGGCGGCGGTGTCCCGCAGTTCACCGCGGGGAACGACGGCGTCGATCATGCCGTGATCCAGCAGGAACTCCGCGGTTTGGAACCCTTCGGGCAGGTCCTGGCCGATCGTCTGTTTGATCACGCGCGGCCCGGCAAATCCGATGACCGCGCCGGGCTCGGCCAGAATCACGTCGCCTTGCATCGCGTACGACGCCGAGACACCGCCGGTCGTCGGGTTCGTCAGGACCGACATGAACGGCACGCTCGCCTTCTGCAGCTCGGCGATGACGACGGACGTCTTCGCCATCTGCATGAGTGACAGGACACCCTCCTGCATGCGGGCGCCGCCCGAGGCGGAGACCAGAATCAGCGGCGAGCGCTTGTCGATGGCGTGCCGGGTGAGGCGCGCGATCTTCTCGCCTACCACCGATCCCATCGACCCGCCCATGAAGCTGAAGTCCATGACGCCGAGACTGATCGACATGCCGTGCAAGCGCGCGTAGCCGGTGCGGATCGCGTCGAGCGGGCCGGCTTTCTTTACCGCAGCCTGCACGCGCTCGGCATAGTTCTCGAATTTGAGGGGGTCTGCGGACTTCAGTGAGGAAAACAGCTCGTGCCATGAGCCTTCGTCCACCAGCAGATCGATGTAGTCCTGCGCGCTGATGCGACGATGATGCCCGCAATTGGGGCACACGTTGAGCGCGCGAACGAAGCGTTCGCGGATGTCTACGTGCCCGCACTGATCGCACTTCTCCCAGGCGTCTGCCGGGATCTCGAGCTTGACGCGCTCGGACGTGCGCGGCTTACGTTCCTTTTTGAACCAGGCCATTCGTGCCATATTAGTGACGAAGCGCACAATTTGAGTCAGCGCTTCCCGACACGCCAGTCCCGAGGGACTAAGTCATTGTCCCAATTCGGCATAACCCGACTGCCGCGCCTCCCACGCAACTCGGAGGGCAATACCCACGCCAATCGAACACGCCAGCAGGAACGAGCCACCGTAGGAGAAGAACGGCAGCGGGATCCCGGTAATGGGCATCAAGTTGATCGTCATGCCCACATTCTCGACGATGTGGGTGAAAAACAGGCCGGCGACGCCGAAAACGCACAAACTCGAGAACGGATCGGTAGCCCGCCGGGCGATGCGCAACAAGACGAACAAGAGCCAGGCAAACAGGATGAGAGCGATCAACACGCCGATGAAGCCAAGCTCCTCGCCCACGACGGAGAAAATGAAGTCGGTGTGCTGCGCCGGCAGAAACGCGAGCCGTTTCTGCGTCCCTGCGGTGAATCCTTTCCCCAGCAATCCGCCGGACCCGACCGCCACTCTCGACTGAATCACGTGCCATCCGGCGGCCCGCGGGTCGACATCGGGATTCAGGAACGCCAGCAGCCGGTTCTGTTGATAGGGCGCCAGCCGATTCCAGAACGGCAGCGCCAGCACCCCACCCAGGACGTTGAGACTCATGATTGCGAGGCCTTCCCACACGTACGGCCGCCACCACAGCAGGAGGCCCGCGAGCAGAGCGATCCACAGGCCCCACGCCACGGTCGAGAAAGCGAGCACGAGTCCGATGACGGGCGAGGCGGCGAGCAGGAGCAGCGACGGTTTCGTACCCGCCCAGAACAACATGACGAACAGAATGGCGATGAAGATGATCGCGCTCCCCAGGTCCGGCTGCTTGAGCACCAGCACGCAGGGCAATCCGGCGATCAAACCAGGCACGATCAGGTCCCGCAGCGTTGCGGGCGGCTCGCGCAGCGCCGCGAGCCAACGCGCCAGCATCAGGATCACCGCCAGTTTCGCCAGCTCGGCGGGCTGGCCGAAGCGGTGCCCGCCGATCGCCAACCACGATTTACTGCCGGCGGCGGTCCCGGCGCCGGTGCCGATGAAGAGCGTGAGCACGAGCAGAAACACTGCGATCGCGTAGACGAACGGCGTGGCCCATTCGAGCATGCGCGGCGATGTGCGGAAGGTGAGCACGGCGACGGCGAACCCCAGGCCGAGCCAGATGACTTGCCGCTTCCAGATCGTCGCGACGAACGTCGGGACGTCGGTCTGACCGGCGGAGTACAGGGTCGCGAGCCCGTACAGCGCCAGCAAGCCGACCGAAACGACGAGCGCCTTATCGAGTTGGCGGACGCGCGACAACACTGTCGATCGGGATGGTGGGAAGAGTGTCCGGCAGCCCCGGAATCTGGAACGGAGCCGGCGCGGAGTCGTTCGGCACGGTCACGCGCAGCGTGGATGCGCGCTGCTCGTCGATGCCGAGGTAATGCGCGATCGTCCGAGCCACGAGCGGGGCCACCGCAGTGCCGTGCTGAGAGAACTCGATGATCGCGCCCACCACGATCTCCGGTTTGTCCGCCGGCGCAAAGCCGATGAACCAGCCGTGATCGAGGCCATGCGGGTTTTGGGCGGTCGCCGTCTTGCCGGCGATCTGGAGGTTGGCGAGGCGCGACCCGCGCGCCGTTCCCTGCTCCACGACGGCAATCATCGCGCGCCGCAACGTCGCCAGCTGATCGGCATTGAGATCGAGCGACACATTCTCCGCCGCGGCCGACGCGGTCGGCCGCACGACGAACGGCGTGCGCATGCGTCCGTCACTCGCGAGCTGCTGGTATAGCCGCACCATCTGCACGAGCGTCTGGGCATTCTCGCCCTGTCCGATGGCGAGGTTCAACGCCACTGCCGACGTCCAGCGCCGGGCACCGTACAGGCGATCGTAGTACTCCGGGCCGGTCGGAAACTCCGACGCGCTCTCACCAGGGAGATCGATGCCGGTGCGCCCGCGAAACCCCCATTGGTTCGCGTCCTCGAGCAGCGACGTGACTCCGAGTTTGATGCCGAGCTGATAGAAGTAGACGTCGCAGCTCTGCGCGATCGCTTCGGTGAGCGTCAGGTCGCCGTGCCCGTGCGCATCCCAGCACCGGAAGAAGCGGTTGCCGTACTGGAGGCCGCCTCGGCACGGAATCGGCATATGAGTGCGCGGGCCGACGATGCCGCGCTTCAGCGCCATCGCGGCGACCGCGAGCTTCCACGTCGAGCCGGGAGGGTAGCGGGCCTGGATCGCGCGATCGAGCAACGGGTGCGCGGGATTCTCGTTGAGCGCGCGCCAGTATTGGGCCGAGATACCGCCCACGAACGCGTTGGGATCGAACCCTGGCGCGCTATAGAGCGCGAGCACTTCGCCGGTATTCGGGTTGAGCGCCAGGACCGCCCCGCGTTGTCCCGCGGGGAACGCGTGAGAGATGTAGCGCTGCAGGTCGAGGTCGATCGTCGTGTGCAGATCGGTACCCGGCACCGGCGCGAGGTTGGCTGCCGCTTCCGCTTCGCGCACCATCTGCCCGCGCGCGCTCACCTCGACGAAGCGCACACCTTCCGACCCGCGCAACGTGTCGTCGTACTCGCGCTCGAGGCCGTCCTTACCGACGAGTCCGCCGAGGCGGACCATCGCGAAGCGCCTGGTGGCGCGCTCGGCCTCAGTCACTTCGCCCACGTAGCCGAGCAGATGGGACACCACCGCGGTATCGGGATAGTAGCGCTTCGGCTCCGCCTGAATCAGCAAACCGGGGATGGCGACGCGGCGCTCTTCGAGCGCGGAGACGACGCTGAATGGCGCGTCGCTGCGGACGAGCGCCGGCTGGTACGGCGCCTTGCGGGCCCGTTGCAGCACGCGCTCGATCTCCACACTGTCGATGTTCGCGATCGATGCGATGCGCGCCAGCGTCGAACGCAGGTTCGCTTCGGGTCCGGGCAGCAACGAGACCGTGTAGCCCGGCACGTTCTCCGCCATCACGTGCCCATTGCGGTCATAGATGACGCCGCGCGGCGCGGGGAGCGGAATGGGCCGCAGCCGGTTCGTCTCCGACTGCAGCTGGTACTTGCCGTGCCCGAGGATCTGCGTGCGGAAGAACGACATGATGATGATGCCCAGCACGATCCACACGCCCATGCGCGCCCAACCAAGGCGGCGATCGAGCAGGTGTGGATGAAACGCGTTCACGCGGAGGCCCCCAGAGGTCCCCCACCCGCCCGGCGGGGCGACAGCCAGCCCCGGAAGAACCACAGGACCGCGACACCCACCACCGCGGTCGTGAGGCCCTGCAGCGGCGACCACACCAGCAGCTCCCAGGCGACCTGCGAGCCCTGCAACTTCCCGGAGACGAGCAGCACGATGAAGTTGCGGAGCCACGTCCCGGCGAAGAACAGGCAGCCTTTCACGAACACGTGCTCGGCAAAGAAGACCGCCTTCGCCCAGGATGAGGCGAATCCCACCAGCGTGTGCGCCAGGGCGCCGGCGCCGAAGCTCGCCGGCGTGAGCGCGTCGCGCAGCAGGCCGAGCAGGAATCCGGCGGCGGCGCTCTTCCCCGGCTCGGCCCGGATCGTGTAAATCAGCAGCGCGAGCAGCAGGAAGTCGGGCGCGATGCGGTCTCCGCCCAGGTGGCTGCGCACGGTGAATTGCAGCAGCACCAGCAGCGTCATGATGATGGGATAACGGTAGCGATCGGTGCGTCTCATTGCGGTGGCGTCTCGCGTGGAAGGGCGCTGTCTTGCGGTACGGTGAACGCGTTGCGCAGATCCGATCCTGCGGGGCGCGGGGAGGTCAGAATCATCACGTGCGACAGCTCGGCGGGATGAATGGCGGGCCGCACGAGGTAGGTGCGGCCCCACCCCTTTTCCTCACCGGCAGGCCCGATCACGACGCCGATCGGGATGCCGCGCGGGAACACACCGCCCAGGCCCGACGTGCGGATGACCGTGCCTGCCGGGACCTGTTGGCGATACAGCACGCCCTGCAGCTCGAGCAGCCAGACGCCCGGCCCTTCTGCGCCGTGTGGCGCCGCGATCCCGACGACGCTGCCATCGGTCGCGATGGCGCTGGCGCGAAACTCGGGGTGTGCCCAGCTCAACACGACGCTGGAGTGCTCGTCCACACTTGCCACCAATCCCACCAACCCCTCGGGGCTGACGACGGCCGACAGGGACCGCACCCCTTCGCGCCTGCCGGCCGAGACGACGAAGCTGAGCGGATTGGTCGGCTCGGGCTGATGCAGGATTTCCGCGGAGACGTAGCCGCCGCCGAGCTTGGCGCTCAGCCCCAGCAGGCCGCGCAGGCGGGTGTTTTCACTGCGCAGCTCGGGCAGGAACGTTGCGGCGAGCGCGACCGAATCGCGCTGCGCCACGACGGCGTCGTAGCGGTAGCGTGCCGCGGCAAGCAGCTCGGTTTGGCGCTGCAGAAAAAGGAAGGGCGCGAGCACGCTTTGCCGCAGTCCCTGCGCGAGCGGGTCACGCCATTGGTCGGGCAGGCTCAATGCGGCAATCGACAGCCCCACGCAGGCGAGGAACAACAGCGTGTCGCCCCGGGAAGCATAGCGATCCGTTCCGATCGCCATGCGGCTACGTGGTCAAGACGTTGCGGTATTTCTCGGGCGAGTCGAGGATCCGCCCCGCCCCCCGCACCACGCAGGTCATGGGGTCCTCGTCGAGGTGAATCGGCAATCCCGTCTCCTGTTGCAGCAGCAGATCGAGTCCACGGATCAACGCGCCGCCACCCGTCATCACGATGCCGCGATCCACGATGTCGGAGGCCAGCTCCGGCGGCGTGATCTCGAGCGCGCGCCGCACCGCGTCGACGATCTGCTGGATCGGCTCCTGCACGGCTTCGCGGATCTCGCTCGAGTGCACGCGCACGATCTTGGGAATGCCCGACACGAGGTCGCGGCCCTTCACTTCCATCTCGCGCTCTTCGCCGATCGGGGCCGCCGAGCCGATCTGGATCTTGATCAGCTCCGCGGTGGGCTCGCCGATCAGCAGGTTGTAGTTCTTGCGCATGAACTGCACGATCGCCTGATCCAGCTCGTCACCGCCCGTCCGGATCGAGGTGTCGGACACGATGCCCGACAGCGCGATGACGGCGATCTCCGTCGTGCCGCCGCCGATGTCGATCACCATGTTGCCGGTGGGCGTCTCGACCGGGAGCCCGACGCCGATCGCCGCCGCCATCGGCTCGGCGACCATGTACACTTCCTTCGCGCCCGCGGACTGCGCCGAGTCGCGCACGGCGCGCTTTTCCACTTCGGTGATGCCGCTCGGCACGCACACGATGACTTTGGGTCGCACACGGAAGAGATGGCGGTCGATGATGGTCTTCAGGAAAAAGCGCAGCATCTTCTCGGTCACGTCGAAGTCGGCGATGACGCCGTCCTTCAGCGGCCGCACGGCGAGCACGCCGTCCGGCGTTCGGCCGAGCATGCGCTTGGCTTCGAGACCAATGCCTTTGACTTTGCCGGTGGCTTTTTCGATCGCGACAACGGAGGGCTCGTTCAACACGATCCCTTCGCCGCGGACGTAGACGAGAGTGTTAGCTGTGCCAAGGTCCACGGCGATTTCGTTCGCCGGGCTCCATGCACCCATTTTGAAATTCAGCCAGCTTGGTGGCACGTGGTCGTCGGTAAAAGTGTGAGGCGGGTTGTTGCGAACGGCTCAAGTGTAATGAAATGCGTAACCTCAAGCAAGGATGAAGCTTGACGGCTCTTTCACGTCCGGCTAGCCTTTCGCCCATGCGTCGCGTGACGCCCGACACAATTGCGGTCGTTGACCTCGCGGTGTGCGACCGCTGTGGCCTCTGTTTACCCCTCTGCCCGCCGGAAGCGATCCACCTCGAGCTGAACGTGCTCACCGTCGACGAGGGCGCCTGCACCGGCTGCGAGAAATGCATCGCTCCCTGCCCGGTTGGCGCGCTCGCCATGGCCGCGTATGCCTGACGTCGACGTCCTGGTCGTCGGCGCTGGACCCGCCGGAGCGGTCGCCGCCTGGCAGGCCAAGCAGGCGGCGCCCGAGCTCGATGTCGTGTTGCTGGAACGGGACAGAGCCGTCGGTTCCCCCGTGCGCTGCGCCGAGGGCGTGGGCGACGCCGGTCTACGCGAGTTTGCCAATCCCGACGGGTCCGACTGGACGGCACGGAAGATCACGAAAGTCATCTTCCAGGCGCCGGACGACACGGAGGTGCTGGTCGCCGAACGGGGTGTCGGCTGGGTTCTCGACCGCACCCGTTTCGACGCGCATCTGGCGGCCGAGGCCGCCACGGCGGGCGCACACGTGCTCGTGGGCGCGGAGGCGACGGGCATGTCCCGCGATGGTGACGGCCGGTGGCATGTGCGCATCAAGGAGCGTGGCCAGGAGGAGGTGTATCGGGCACGCGTCGTCATCGGCGCTGATGGCGTCGAGACGATGGTGGGCCGCTGGGCGGGACTCGATACACGCGTGCCCGCCCGCGACATGGAGTCGTGCGCGCAGTACGTGCTACAGGGGATCGAATGCGATCCCGACGCGATCTACCTGCAGTTCAGCGCAGCGATCGCGCCCGGCGGCTACGCGTGGATCTTTCCCAGAGGCGTGGGCGTGGCCAACGTGGGCCTCGGCCTCGTGGCGCTGAAGACCGACGGCCGCAACGCGCGACAATACCTCGACACCTGGGTTGAGCGACGCTTCCCTACCGCCGCGCGCACCGGCTATACGGTCGGTGGCGTCATCGTGCACACGACGATCAAGAAGACGTACGCCGACGGCGTGATGGTCGCCGGCGACGCCGCACACATGATCAATCCGCTGTCCGGCGGTGGGATCGTCAACGCGATGAAGGCGGGACGCCTGGCGGGCTGCACCGCGGCGGCCGCGATTCGCGAAGGCGATACGAGCGAACGACGCCTGGCGCGCTATCACCAGGCCTGGATGGAGCTACTGGGCGAAGACCACCTCAAGTACTACCGGATCAAGCAGGCGCTGGAGAGCGTGGATGACGAGTTCTTCAATAAGCTGGCGCGCACCGTGAACAAGATTCCGCAGGAGAAACGCTCGATCGGGCGGATATTCGCGCACGCCCTGATCAGACATCCGCAACTGATTCCGGTGGCGGCGCGGTTCTTTGTCTAGCTATCGGGTATCGGCTATGGGCTATTGGGTAACAACCGCCCAATAGCCGAAAGCCGGTAGCCGATAGCCCGCATCACCGTCGTTCCCACCGCACAGCGATTCGCCGCATGCGCCACCAGCTTTCCCAGCGCACCGAGTCCGTCCTCCCGCAAACCGCACGGAGTATTGCCCAGGTCCCAGCAATACACCGGGACTCGCGGTAACCGCAACGGGTCGCCGTTTCCCTTCACACCACCGAAGCCGAGCGCATAGCCCGCCTGCCGAGTGTGGCGGACGATACGGTCGTCGAGGGCGCCAAACGGGTACGCGATCGCCTGCCCCGCGTCCGAACCGAGGCGCGCAGTCAGAACGCTCCGCGAACCCTGCAGCTCCGCCGCGACTGCCGCGTCATCGAGCCAGGTCAGCCGCCGATGCGTCGCACCGTGAGAGGCGAACTCAAAACCGCGGGCCTGCCAATGCTCGACCTCTGCCCAGCTCAGGTGCGCGAGCCGGCTCCAGGTGTAGCGCACGTCCCAGGTATTCGTCCTGCCGACGTAATCGGTGATCAGAAACGTCGTGGCGGTGAAGCCGAGATCGGCGAGGACCGGATAGGCGTGCTCGGCCAGGGATGCGTAGCCGTCGTCGAAGGTCAGCAAAAACGTGCGACGTGCGGCGTGCGGCGTGAATTGGGCGAGGGACAACGTCTTCCAGCCGGCGCGCGCCAGCGCGGTCATTTGCCGCGCAAAGACCGAGCGGCCCACGCGCGTGACACCTAATTCGAGTGGGCCGCCGATGCGGTGATAGCAGAGGACGGGAATAGACACGACTCTAACGTCACCGTGCCGACTTTGTGACGCTAGGGGCGGCACACCTTGACGACGAGGGGATGGCACGGTCATGCTAACACCGATGATGCCACGCACCGTATGGCTACTCATCCTGGTGGGCGCCAGTGGTGCCTGTGGCGACTCGAGCGGACCACCTCCGCCGCCGCCGGCTTCCCCCCATCACTTGAGCTTCATCAGTCAACCGAGGACCGGGTTGGTCGATAGCATCCTGAGTCCTGCGATCACCGTGGAAGTGCGCGACAGTGTCGATCGCCGTATCGCGGGTGCCAACACCGCGATCACGCTAGCGATCGGCGCCAACCCCGGTACCGCAACGCTGAGGGGAACAAAGACGAAGAGTGCGATCAACGGCACGGCGACGTTCAACGATCTCAAGCTCGACCACCGCGAGCGGGGATACACGCTGGTGGCTTCCTCGGGATCTGTGGTTCCCGACACAAGTACCGGGTTCGACGTCTATGCGCCGCTCGTCGTCGATGCGGTGGCGTCGGGCTCTACGCATACCTGCGCTCTCAAACGCGGCGTGGCAACGTATTGCTGGGGCACAAATACGGTTGGCGAGCTTGGCGACTCCACCACCACGCCGCACCTCCGTCCCGGGCGTGTCCGCACTGACCAACAGTTCGACACGATCAGCGCCGGATACTTCCTGTCTTGCGGTATCAGCAGCGCCGGTGCGGGCTACTGTTGGGGGGACAACCTCGATGGCCGACTCGGCGACTCCACGTACGCCTATCGAACCAGTCCAACACGGGTGAACGGCGGGCTCAGCTTCCGGGAAATCGCCAACGGGTTCTTTCACTCCTGCGGTCTGACAACAATGGGGGCGGCGTACTGCTGGGGGTCCAATAACGTCGGTCAGCTGGGGGACTCAACGCAGGGCAGTGGGTCGCTGGCCGTAAGGCCAGTCGTCGGTGGACTGACGTTCTCAATGCTGCACACCCGAAACTTTCACACCTGTGCCATCGCGACGGGCGGGGCGGCGTATTGTTGGGGGACCAACTCCTACAACGTGCTGGGCGACAGCACAGTTGACTACGGCCTTGCGCCCGAGCCGGTTATCGGCGGCCGCAGTTTCCTTTCCATTACGACCGGCGATATCCACACGTGCGCTCTTGCCAGCAGCGGCGCCGCATACTGCTGGGGTGACAACCGATCGGGACAGCTCGGGGATGGCACTGCCACCGGTCAGCACGCGACGCCGAGACCTGTGCTCGGCGGACACGCCTTTGTCGCCGTTGGCGCTCAAGGCCCCTTCACTTGTGGACTGACCGCCCTAGGGGAAGTCTGGTGCTGGGGTCGCGGGTACGGTACTGAACCCGTGAAGATCGCCCAAGCTCCGGCGTTCGTCGCAATTTCGGCGGGCTATCAGCATGTCTGCGGTGTGACGGCGACCGGCGCACTCTACTGCTGGGGTGATAACAGCAACGGTCAGCTCGGTGATGGCACCACGACCAACCGCAGTACGCCCACCCGCATAGTGTACTGAAAACGGCCTAGCGGAGGACCGGGATCGTCCTGGCATTAATGTGGCCAGAGCCATCCGAACACCGCACACGTAACGAGCGCGAAGATCAGACCGTCGAACGTGCCCTTGAGCGTCATCGCCCACGCCCGCCGGTACCAAATCGACATCTGCCACAGGGCCAGTGAGTAGCCGAGAAACGCGGTGGTACCCGCGAAGCGGCAGAGTTGCGTGAAGGTCGCCCCCGGCGGCAAGGCGGAGCCGGCGACGAATGCGGCAAAGGCGCTGACGACGAGGCAGTAGACAAACCACTGCGACAAATTCGCGACCATGGACCCGCTCCACGGTGGCATCACCGTGAGCAGCACCGCGGGGCCGCGCTGTAGCTTCGCCTTGAACTCGGGCGAGCGCATTTCCGCGGGATTGGCGGGGCGCGGCATCAGGTAATCACCGGGCGGAAGGCCGATGGGACGCAGCGCATCCAGCACGCGGTCTTCGTTTTGGTAGCGGGGATAATCGGACTTATGCCACAGCGGCGTCATATGAATGATAGAGCTGACGACGAACACCGCCACCGCCGACACGAGGATCGGCAGCCACAGGGCGGACAACGCGGTCATCCAGCCTCCCGATTAGTGGGGGGCGTCTATCGTAGCCTCCAGCAACGTCTCGAGCAATGCGTCCGTGCCGCCCTCGTAACGCACGCCATTGATGAAGAATGTGGGCGTGCCGTTGACGCCGCTGCGCACCCCGCTCGCAAAGTCCTCGCGCACGTGGGGCTGAAACCGGCCTTCGATCAGAGCCAACGCGGACCACTTCGGATCGATCCCCAACGTCGCGGCATACGCGACGAGCTGCTCGTCTTCGAGCGCGTCCTGATGTTCGAACAACAGATCGTGCATCGGCCAGAACTTGCCATGCTGTCCCGCCGCTTCCGCGATCTCAGCCGCGTGCTCGGCGTGCGGGTGAACCCGGCTCAACGGGAAATGGCGGTAGGCGAACAACAGGCTGCCCGCCAGCGCGCGCTGGATCTCTTTGACGAGCGGGTACGCATGTCCGCAGTGCGGGCACTCGAAATCGCCGTACTCCACCAGGGTGATGCGCGCGCTGGGGAGGCCCTGGACGTGATCACGCGATCCTACGGGAGGGGTGAGCCGGCTCATGACTTCCGCCCGGCGCCTGTTCCCGCCCCAGCGGGTTGCGACAATTCTTCCAATGCCGCGAGGATGCCGTCCGCTCCCGGATTCTTGCTGACCTCCGACAGATAGCTCCAGCGAATCACGCCAGCGGCGTCGACGACGAACAGCGCACGTTCGGAGAAACCGTCCTGCGCACGATACGCCCCATACTTGCGCGACACCTCGCCCTTGGGCTCGAAATCGGCGAGCAGCGGGAAGTCGAGATTGCGGCTGTTTGCGTAGGCCTTGTGGCACCACACGCCGTCGACGGAAATGCCAACCAGCTGGGCGTCGTAGCGCTGAAACTCGGGCAGCACTTCGTTGAACAACGCGAGCTCATCACCGCACACGGGACTCCAGTCGGCTGGATAGAACGCGAGGATCACCGGTCGGCCGCGCAGATCCGAGAGGCTGAGCGTGGCGTCGGGACTTTTCTTGAGTGTGAAATCGGGGGCTTTCGTGCCGGGCGACAGGACCATAAGGATCTCCTTTCCTCCTAGCTGAACAATACCTCCTCCACCAACCCCCACCAGCCTCGCGTCAGCGCAGCACCTCGTCGCCGTCCCGCGCGTGAGCCTCCATCTGGCGCTTCACCATCTCGTGGTAGGTCCCGCGCGCCCGCATGAGATCCTCGTGCGTGCCACGCTCGATGACGGCGCCGTTCTCCATGAGCAGAATGAGGTCGGCGCGCCGAATCGTGGAGAGCCGGTGCGCGATCACGAACGTGGTCCGGTCGGCGAGCAGATCCGCCATCGAGGCCTGTATCAGCTGCTCGCTCTCGGTGTCGAGATTGCTGGTCGCTTCATCGAGAATCAGGATCTGCGGCGACGCGAGGATGGCGCGCGCGATGGCGAGCCGCTGCTGCTGGCCGCCCGACAGCTTCACCCCCCGCTCGCCGATCCACGTCTCGTAGCCCTGCGGCAGGCGCACGATGAATTCGTGCGCGTTGGCCCGCTGCGCGGCGTCCTCGACCTCCGCGTCGGTCGCATCGTGCCGGCCATACGCAATGTTGTCGCGGACCGAGCCGTCGAAGAGGAACACGTCCTGCTGCACGATCGCGAGCAGGTCGCGGTAGCTGCGCAGCTGCAGGTCGCGAATGTCGGTGCCGTTGAGCACGATCCGGCCGCGCGTCGGATCGTGGAAGCGGGCGACCAGATCCGTCACGGTCGTCTTGCCCGCCCCGCTGCGGCCCACCAGTGCCACCACGGAGCCGCCCGGCACCGTCACGTTGAAGTCGCGCACCACCGGCAGCCCTTCGCGGTATTCGAAGGCGACGTCGTCGAAGCGCAGCTCGCGTACCAGCGCCGGGGCCGGTCGAGCGTCGGGCCGATCCGGCTTATCGTCCTGCATCGCGAGCACCTCGAACACGCGCTCCATCGCGGCCAGCGAGCGCTGCATCTCCGAAAACGAGTTGACGATGTTCCACACCGGATTGAGCAGCAGGAACATGTACCACTGGAACGCCATGATATCGCCGACCGTCGCCCGGCCCACGATGTTCAGGTAGCCGCCGAACCACACGATCACGACGCTGATGCCCGCCTCCAGCAGCCCCCACGACGTCCACAGCAGCAGCTCGCGCCGGTGGGCAAACAGCTCTTTGCGCAGCACGGTGTGGCGGCCGAGCATGTAGCTGAGCAGCTCCTGGATCTCCTGCCGGAACGCCCG